>Ga0207720_100233_pt1 | contig 48147 bp, 48 predicted proteins | sample A23P2SouthBayCA_2_FD_187751 | JGI IMG/M metagenome (GOLD analysis project Ga0207720, IMG submission 187751) | Aerobic enrichment media microbial communities from Eden Landing Ponds, California, USA - A23 E3 (2) (SPAdes) | ecosystem: Environmental > Aquatic > Marine > Unclassified | place... | reverse complement strand
TCGGTCTGCTCGCTCTCGCAGGCTTCGGTTTCGGTCTCTTCGTGGCCGGACTCGGGGTCGCGACGTGGACTCGCGTCCGAGCCGTCCACCGTGTGACCGACCGGTTCGCGTTCCGAACGCGGCAGGTGCTCGACGGCGTCGTCTTCGGCGCGGCGATCGCCGTCGCGACGTGGCTCGCAGTCACCCTGGGAGTCGTCGACGGGCTGGCCGCAGCCGGTGGCGCCGTCCAGTCACTGCTCGGGGCGGTCGCGGATCTCCCGACGCTCACCGCGCGCGAGACGATCCCGAATCAGGGATATCAGACCCCGGACGGGACCTGGCACGGGACGTTCATGGGGCTCGCGCCGGCGTATGCGTGGGCTCTCCGGGTCGTCGTGGTCTACGTGTACACGGCGGTCGCACTCGCCTGGGTCTGGGTCGGCTACCTGTGGTATCGGGCCCACTACCGGCGCGTCGACTGGACCCCGCGAGACGACGTCGTTCGGCGGTTGCGTTCTCACCGCTGGGGGCAGTTCGGGATGGTCGTCACGTTCCTGTTTCTGACGATGGCGGTCTTCGCACCCTCGCTGGCCACGACCTCGGCCCAACAGAACCTCTACGAGCCGTTTTCGCACTCGATCCAGTACTACGACGCGGACACGGACTCGGTCAGGGAGACGCTCGTCGGCACCGCGAACCTCCAGACCCAGTCCGAGGGGTACGCCGAAGCGAACTTCGGACCGATGAGCTACGACCAGTACGACCGCTTTCACCCCGCGGGGACGCTGACTAACGGCAAGGACCTCTGGACGTTCCTGGCCTACGGTGCCCGGGTGTCGCTCGTGATCGGATTGCTGAGTATCGGCGTGAGCGCGGTCCTCGCGACTGTCTTCTCGTTGTTCTCGGCGTACTACCGCGGGCTGATCGACCTCGTGTTGGTCGTCGTCGGCGACACGATCATGGGCGTCCCCCGCCTGCTGATGTTGATCTTGCTGACCGTTATCCTCTCGGACACCTGGATCGCCGGGCTGTACAACGGGGGTATCCTGCTCGCGCTGATCCTCGCGGGGACCGGGTGGCCGTTCCTCTGGCGGTCGTTCCGGGGCCCGACCCTCCAGATCGCAGAAGAGGAGTGGGTCGACGCGGCGCGGAGCTACGGCCAGTCCGCGACGGGCATCATGCGGTTGCACATGCTCCCCTATCTCGTCGGCTACCTCCTGATCTACAGTTCGCTGATCCTCGGCGGCGTCATCCTCGCGGTCGCCGGACTCTCTTTTCTCGGGTTTGGGATCACCGCGCCGACGCCCGAGTGGGGCCGGGCGGTCAACCTCGGCCGCGAGTACGTCGCCTCGGCCTCCTGGCATATCTCGCTTATCCCGGGCATCATGATCACGCTCGTCGTCATGGGGTTCAACGCGATGGGCGACGCACTCCGGGACGCGGTCGACCCGAAAAGCGACGACGGGGTCGCGTCCAGTACCGAGGCGGACGCCAGGGGTGGTGGCGCGTGACCGATCCCCTGCTGTCCGTCGAGGACCTCCGGACGACGTTCCATACCGACCGGGAGGTCGTCCGCGCGGTCGACGGCGCGTCGTTCACCGTCGCTCCGACGGAGACGCTGGGTATCGTCGGGGAGAGCGGGTCCGGCAAGAGCGTCACCGCGCGCTCGGTGTTAGGACTCGTCGAACAACCGGGACGAGTCCATCCCGACAGCGCGATCCGCTATCACGAGCCGACGTTCGTCCAGCGGATCGCACGGGCCCATCCGGACGCGACCTTCTGGGGTGACGACGCCGGCGCCGCCCCCGACGACGCGTTCGTGACGGTTCTCGAGGGCGAGCAGTCGGGCGCGAACGCCGTCGTCGAGCGCGGGTCGGTCGATCTCGTGAGCGCGCCCGACTCGGTCGTCCGACAGGTGCGGGGAAGCGAGATCGCGATGGTGCCACAGGACGCCCTCTCCAGTCTCAATCCACTGTACACCGTCGGCAATCAGCTGAAGGAACTGCTCGGGATCCACCGTGACCTCTCGGGGCGGGAAGCGACCCGGGAGGCCGAGAACCTGCTCAAAAGCGTCGGCATCCCCGACCCCGAGCGCCGTCTGGGCGAGTATCCCCACCAGTTCAGCGGCGGAATGCAACAGCGGGCGGTGATCGCGCTGGCGCTCGCCTGTGGCCCGTCGGTGCTCGTCTGTGACGAACCGACGACGGCGCTGGACGTGACGATCCAGGCACAGATCCTCGACCTGCTGGATCGCCTCCAGCACGAGCAGGACCTCTCGATCGTGTTCATCACGCACGACATCGGCGTGATCGCGCAGATCGCCGACTCGGTGGCGGTGATGTACGCGGGCGAGGTGGTCGAGCGCGCGTCGGCCGGGCGACTGTTCGACGACCCGAAACACCCCTACACGCGCGGGCTACTGCGTAGTATCCCCGGTCTCGCGGGCACGGGCGACCGCCTCCCGACCATCGAGGGGAGCGTGCCGACGCCCAACGAGGAGGCGTCGGCCTGTCGGTTTGCGCCGCGGTGCCCCGAATCGTTCGACGCCTGTCACGAGATCCACCCCGAACCGCTCGCGGTCGGTGACCCCGTGGAGACCCACGGGTCGGGCGGGGATGAGATCCCCCGAGGGGCGCCCGGAGGCGAACCGTCCGCGGTCGCGGCCGACGACACCGACCACACGGCGGCCTGCCTGCTCTACGACGACGAGTACTCGTCGGGCGCACTCGGCCGAGGCGACGGATCCGGTCCACCGGACGGACAGGAGGTGTCGGAATGAACAACCCGGATGTGAGCGAGCGACCGACCGAAAGGGATCGAGTCCCGGAGGCGTCCCCGAACGATCCGGAAACGTCGACCGGGTCCGCGAACGATCCGGAAACGTCGACCGAGTCCGCGAGTGACGGAGGGCCGGACGAGGACCCGCTAGTCGTCGTCGACGGCCTCCGAACGTACTACGAGAGCGAACAGCTGATCGGCGGGATGCCGGTGAAGGCGGTCGACGGCGTCTCCTTCGAGATCGGTCGCGGCGAGACGTTCGGACTCGTCGGCGAGAGCGGCTGTGGCAAGACGACGCTCGGTCGGAGTATCCTGCGACTGGAGGACATCGACGAAGGGTCGGTGACGGTCGACGGGACCGACGTTACCTCGCTGCGGGGCCACGAACTCAAACAGTGGCGACGCGACGCACAGATGGTCTTCCAGAACCCCTCCTCGAGCATCAACGAGCGGATGACCGTCGGCGAGATCGTCCGGGAGCCGCTCGATATCCACGGTGAGGGGACCAAAACCGAGCGCCGCGAGAAAGTGTCTCACCTCCTCGACCGTGTCGGCCTCCAGCCCGAACACTACTACCGCTACCCCCACCAGTTCTCGGGCGGTCAGCGCCAGCGGATCGGCATCGCCCGGGCGCTCGCGCTGGAGCCGGAGTTCGTCGTCCTCGACGAGCCCGTCTCGGCGCTCGACGTCTCGGTGCAGGCGAAAGTCCTCAACCTCCTCATGGACCTGCAAGACGAGTTCGACCTGACGTACCTGCTGATCGCCCACGACCTGAGCGTCGTCCGGCACGTCTCTGACCGCGTCGGCGTGATGTACCTCGGGAAACTCATGGAGGTCGGCCCGACCGAGCAGCTGTTCCAGTCGCCCGAGAACCCGTATACGCGGTCGCTCCTGTCCGCGATCCCGGCACCGGACCCGGATACGCGGACCGACAGGATCACGCTCCACGGGACCCCGCCCAGCCCCCGCGACCCGCCCGCAGGCTGTGCGTTCTCCACGCGGTGCCCGTTCAAGATCCGTCCCGAGGAGTTCGCGGACCTCGATGCGGACGTGTACGAGCGCATCGAGGAGTTCCGCACCGTCGTCCGCGAACAGGACGAGGGGACCGTGCCCGTCGTCGAACGGCTCAAGGCCCGCCTGGGACTGGACGCCGGCTACGTCTCGCTGGCCGACCTCAAGACGGATCTCTTCGACGGCGTCGCCCTCCCGCCGGCAGTCGAGGAGCCGCTCGACCGGGCCGTCGCGAGCGGGGCCGAGGGCGACGTCGCCGCCGCGCGGGCGGTGCTGGACGAGGCGTTCGGCGCGGTCTGTGAGGTCGAGCGGCCCGACCAGCACTCTGTCGACGACGGGCAGACGAGCCGCTGTCACCGCCACCGCGACGAATACGTCAGTCCGGACGCCGTCGACCACTCCGGCGGTGATCTCCGCTGACGGGCGACTGTCCGAGCGTCGGCGTCGCCTCGCACCCGGAGACGCCGTACACCGAACTGGTCGCGGCCGCCGCTGCGGCCGACGCCGACTTCGTCGAGCTCATGCTTGAGGGGCCGGGCGAACGCCGCCGCCTCGCCGAGCGCTCGGCGGCGCTCACGGACGCGCTCCCGCCGTCGATGGGGCTGGTCACGCACCTCCCGTTCGGCGGCGTCGACGTCGGCGCCCCCCTCGAACACGTCCGCGGCGGCTCCCTTCGGGAACTGAAAGCGGGGATCGACCTGACCGCCGACCTCGGCGGGACGAAGGCGGTCTTCCACGCCGACACGTCCGTCCGACCGGAGATCTGGGACCGTGAACCGGTGCGGTCGAACATCTTCGAGGCGGCCGAACGGCTCCACGAGTACGGCCGCGAGCGGTCGGTCGCCGTCCTCCCGGAGAACGTCCCCGGTCCGTTCGTCTCGATCGATGCGTTCCCGACGCTGTTCGACCGGACGACTGCGTCGATGACGCTCGACACGGGACACGCGCGAGTGAGCGGCTTCGACGACGCGGAGATCGCCGCGTTCGTCGCCGACCACGGCGACCGGATCGCCCACCTCCACCTCAACGATACCAGGGGCCCCCGCGACGAACACCTGCCGGTCGGGATGGGCGACACGGATTTCGCGGCGGTTCTCGGGGCGCTCCCAGACGGGTGGAGCGGGACGATGACCGTGGAGGCGCTGACGGCCGACTTCGAGTACGTCGAGACCGGCCTCCGCCGGGTCCGGTCGATACTGGAGTGACGCCCGACAGTATCAGCTGGCTTCGAAGCCGTCCGCCCGGAGTCGCTCGGCGGCCTCGTCGACGCGGTCGAGGTACGCCGATTTCTGCCCGTCGTCGAGGAACGTGGCCTCGAAGCTGTTTTTCGCGAGCGCGACGAGGTCGTCGAACGAGAGGTCGAACGTCTCCGCGACGCGGACGTAGTTGTCGTTCAGGTCCGCGTGGAACATCGGTGGGTCGTCGGAGTTGACCGTGACGAACACACCGCGCTCGTGGAGTTCGACGACAGGGTGGTCGGACAGTTCATCGTAGACGTTCAGTTCGATGTTGCTGACCGGACAGGTCGTCAGCGGGACCTGCTGCTGGGCGAGGTACTCGACGAGGATGTCGTCCTCGATGGCTCGGACGCCGTGGTCGATCCGGTCGACGTCTAGCGCGACGAGGGCGTTCCAGACGCTGCTCGGGCCGACGTCCTCGCCCGCGTGTGCGACGGTGTTGAATCCGAGTTCGTTCGCCCGGCGGAACGCGGCGGCGTGGTCGTGCGCCGGATACCCGTTTTCCTTGCTCGCGAGGCCGACACCGACGACGCCGAGGTCCTCCTCGATGTCGGCGACGTGCTCGACGATGGACACGCCCACATCCGGGTCAGCGGTGCGGTCGATGCTCGGGATGAATCGGAGTTCGACACCGTGTTCCTCGCGGGCGCGCTCCCGACCGGCGGCGATACCCGCCTCGACAGTCTCCCACTCGACATCGAGTTGCTCGTAGCCGGCGTAGCCGTAGGCGACCTCTCGGTAGGGAACGTTCTGTCGCGCGGAGTCGGCGCCGAGTTCCGCGGTCACTCGCTCGAAGTCCTCGGCCGTCTGCAGGATCCGCGGAATGAACGCGAACTTGTCGATGAAGTCGTCGAGGCTCTCGAAGTCGTAGGAGGCGACCAACTCCTCGACGGAGTCGGCCGGGAGTGCCACGTCGTTTTTCGCCGCGAGGTCGAAAACCGTCTCTGGCCGGATCGACCCCTCCAGATGGATGTGCGTCTCGGCTTTCGGGAGCTGTTCGACGACGCGCTCGTGTGCCACTACTTCGCTCACACAGACCGGTCGCGCTCCCGTCGAATAAATTCTACGATCGATTGTTTTCTATGGGGTTTCGAACAGAATAACACAACGTTCAATTTATTATTTGATCCAAATACGGGCGATGTCGGATATGTGGGGCGCCGGATGCGTGAACTCAGTCGAGGGCGCGGTCGATGGTCTCGGTGACGATGTCTTGGTAGCGCTCGGCGTCGACGCCGAGGGCGACTCGGCCGTTGGCTTTCTCGCCTCTCGTCCCCTGGAGGTCGACCGCGAGGGCGCCCTGTGCGAGGCCGGCGTCGGCGCCGACCTCGAGGAAGTGGGCCTCGGTCTCGAGGAGGTCATCGTCGACCAGCGAGGCGAGGGCCATCGCGTCGTGGATGGCGGCGGTCTCGATGCCGTAGCGGTCGAGGTCGTCGTCGGAGTAGTAGGTCGCCCACTCGTACACCGCGGCGCTTCGCGGCGTGTCACGGGGGAGCGCGTCGATCCACGATGCCGGGAGCCCGGAGTACTGGGTGACATCCAGCGGGACCATGGTCGGATCGGTATCGCGAACGACCCGTCGAGCGGCGTGCGGGTCGCCGTAGAAGTTCGCCGACGCGAGCGGCGAGACGTTGCCGGCCTCGAAGGCCGACCCGCCCATGATGAGTATCTCGTCGAGCAGGTCCGGGAGGTCAGGTTCGAGCGCGAGCGCCAGCGCGACGTTCGTGAGTCTGCCGACCGCCGCGAGCGTCAGGTCGCTTCCGTGTTCGCGGGCCTGGTCGACGATGAACTGTGCGGCGTGGGCGTCGACCGGTTCGGTCGCTGGCGTCGGGTCCGGCAGGTCACCTTTGATCCCGCCCGGCCCGTGGATGTGCTCGGCGGTGTCGAGGTCGGCGAGCAGCGGTTCGTCGGCGCCCGCCGCGACCGGGACGTCCGCCCGGTCGAACAGTTCCAGGATAGACCGGGCGTTGCGGGTCGTGTCCGCGGTCGACGCGTTGCCGAAGATCGACGTCACGCCGACCACGTCGAGGGCAGGGTGTTCGAGAGCGAACGCGAGGGCCAGGGCGTCGTCACAGCCCGGATCCGTATCTATGAGCAGTGGCGTAGACACGGTCCCCAGTTGACCGTCCCGGTATAAAACGATACGGGACCGAGCGACGCGGGCGACGCGACAGGTCACCGTCCCATACGGGTGTTGTGGGTCAGTTACACGTCGATCAGTGATCGATGCTGACGTACGTCGGGTCGACTGGCAGTCGTCGCACGCGTGCCTCGGACAGGTGGCTTCCGGCGGTCGAGCGCGCAGCATTTGAGCGATCCACAAGCGGATTATACCGCTGGTGGGTCCCGATGGTATGGACCGGGACCCACCGGACAGCGACGCAGTCGACGAGCGACCGAACGTCGTCGTGTTCATGACCGACCAGTTGCGCTACGACCACCTGGGGTACGCCGGCAACGACACCGTCGAGACGCCGACGATAGACACACTCGCGAGCGGCGGTGTGACCTGTGACCGGAACTACGTCAACAATCCGCTGTGTATGCCGGCGCGGGCGACGATTTTCACTGGCCGGCGCCCGCGCGACCACGGCGTGCGGACGAACGGGGTCGCGCTCGACCCCGAGATACCGACGCTGGCAGAGGCCTTCCGCGACGCGGGCTATCGGACCCACGGCGCCGGCAAGTTTCACCACCGCAACTACTCGCTGCCGCTCGACGACATCGTCCGAATGCTGCGGACCGGTGAGTCACGTCTCGCGGACTTCCCGCCCGCGTTCCGTGACCGGATCGAGCGAGCGGCCGACGACCTCGATGTCGGCGTCGACAGCGGGGACTCCGCCGCGCCGCCCGCCAGCGAGTACCCCGAGGCCGAGGCGCTGTGGAAGGCCGGGGCCGCCGAGTCGCTCCCCGAACCGTACTACGGCTTCGAGACGACCGACTACGTCGGCGCGCACGGCGACGGCGCGTACGGCGAGTACCGCGACTGGCTCGAAACGGCCCATCCCGACTCCGCCGAACGGTTCCCGCGCGACCACCCCGACAACGACCCCGGCGAAGCGCCGGATTCCTGGCGGTGGTCGATCCCCCCGGAGCACCACTACAACCACTGGATCGCGGACCGGTCACGGGCGTTCGTAGAGGACGCGGTCGCCGGTTCCGGGGACGACGAGCCGTTCTTCCTGTTCTGTTCGTTCCCGGACCCCCACCACCCGTACGCGGCTCCGGAGCCGTACGCCTCGATGTACGACCCCGAGGACGTGTCGCTGCCGACTCGGCGTGAGGGCGAACTCGACGACCTGCCGCCACACTACCGCGCGGCCTACGAGGACGAGGAGACGGAGCTCAGCGGGCTCCTGGCAGCCGCCGAGCACTCCGACGCGGAACTGCGCGAGATGATCGCGATCACCTACGGGATGGTGTCGTTCGTCGACGACGAGATAGCGCGCGTACTCTCGACGCTCGCGGACCTGGGTGTCCGAGAGGACACGCTCGTGGTGTTCACGTCCGACCACGGCGACATGATGGGCGACCACTGGATGGTGCGCAAGGGACCGTTCGGGTTCGAGGGACTGCTGCGGACGCCGCTGGTGTGGAACTGGCCGGGGACTCTCCCCGAGGGCCGTCGGACCGACGGCCTCACCAGCGCGGTCGACCTCTTCCCGACGATGCTCGACCTCTGTGGCGTGTCGTCACCGTATCCGGACCATCCGCTCCCGGAGACGCTGGAGGAACCACCGGCGCTCGCCGGCACGTCGCTCGTGCCGCAGTTACGGGGCGAGGTAGAGTCGGTCGCCGAGAGCGTCATCGTCGAGAACGACGACGACTACCTCGGCGCGCGTGTGCGGACCCTCGTCACCGACCGATACAAGCTTACCGTCTACCCCGGGGAGTCGTACGGCGAACTGTTCGACCTGCGGGAAGACCCCGATGAACTCCACAACCGCTGGGACGACCCCGACTACGCCGACGTGAAAGCCGACCTCTACCGACAGTTCCTCGAGGCGTACGTCCGAGATGACCCGGCCACACCCCGACGAACGTCCCACGCCGGATGACGCCGCTCCAGTACACTTAAGCCGCGATTGCCCCCAGGGGGGAACACAGATGGACCTCGCAGTACGGAACGGACACGTCTACCGGGATGGATCGGTTAGCCGGGCAACGGTGGGCGTCCGCGACGGGCGTATCGAGACGGTCATCGACGGTGACGCTGACCTTGGTGCGGACCGCAGGGTCGACGCTGACGGGGGGCTCGTCCTTCCGGGGCTGGTGAACGCACACACGCACTCGCCGATGACGCTGTTTCGCGGGTACGCCGACGACCTCCCCTTCGAGACGTGGCTGCACGACCGCATCATGCCCGCCGAGGCACAGCTCTCCCGCGAGGACGTTCTCGCGGGCGCGCGCCTCGCGGCCCTGGAGATGATCCGGACGGGAACCACGGCGTTTGCCGACATGTACTTCCACATGGACGCGGTGGCGCAGGTCGTCGACGAGGCCGGTCTCCGCGCGGTGCTCGGACCCGGTGTCCTCGTCGACGGGGACGACGACCAGTCGGCCGCCGACCGCATCGAGGAGGTCGCGGACTTCGCAACGGCGTACGACGGGGCCGCGGACGGGCGGGTCCGGACGGCGTTCATGCCCCACGCGCCGTACTCCTGTCCGGACGACGTGCTTCGGGAACTCTCGGCGCGGGCCGCCGACGCCGGCCGGCCGTACCACATCCACGTCAACGAGACGGTCGGTGAAGTCGAACGGCTCCGGGCGGAGTACGGCACCGACCCGGTGGCCCACCTCGACAGTCTCGGCGTCCTCGACGGGGACGCGTACATCGCTCACGGCGTCCACCTCACCGACGGCGAGATCGAGACGCTCGCCGACCGCGGGACGGGCGTGGCACACTGCCCGGCGGCGAACGCGAAACTCGGCGCCGGGATGGCGCCCGTCGACGCGCTTGTCGATGCGGGCGTGTCGGTCTGTCTCGGGACCGACGGCGTCGCCTCGAACAACTCGCTGGACATGTTCGAGGAGATGAAACTCGCGGCGCTCGTCGCCAAGGCTCGCGACCAGGACGCGACCGCGCTCGACGTCGAGACGGTCGTCGAGATGGCGACCGCCAACGGTGCTGACGCCATCGGGATCGAGGGTGGACAGATCGACCCGGGGGAACCGGCCGACATGGTCGTTCTCGACGCTGGGGAGGCCCACCTCACGCCCGGTCGGGAACTGCTGTCCCACGCGGTCTACGCCGCGAGCGGCAGCGACGTGGCCACCACTATCGTTGACGGCCGAGTGCTGATGGACGACCACGAAGTCGAGACCCTCGACGCCGAACAGGTGGTGGCCGACGCCGAGCGCGCGGTGTCGAGCGCGGCGTGGTCCTGAGATCCGATACGGATTACAGAGTTATATCTGTAATATAGATATTAGGGAATGCAAGGTCTCGAAGGTCCGTTCGTGGAGAGTATACGAGTATCCATAGCCATTCAAACGCGTTCGATCCGTATTTTCGTCTTATATATTTTTATTCCGCCATAGATTGATCGAATGTACATACGATTTCATTGTCCGACAGTATCGAGACCGCGCGGAGACGGAGATCGCCAGCGGCTGGAGTGAGACGAGGCCGAAGGGACGGTGGGGAGTTGGTGTCACGGGCCGACTGCCCGCTTCGGTATCATTATCCCGGAGGAAAGACAACCGGCTGACAATGTCGCCTGAAACCTGCAAGGTCGACCGGGTTGCCGAGGCGTACGGGTTCGAGGAGACGGCTTCGGATGGGGCGCTCGACGACCAGTTACTGGCACGCTGGACCGGTGCTGGCGGCCGGACGGAGATGGGTTATCGGACGCTGACGGACTGGTTCAACAAGCGACTCCTGCAGCGGACGTACGACGAGAACGGCCGTGACGCGCTGGGGGGGCGAATCGACCACGAGTACGAGGCGCTGACGGGCGACGACGACCTGCTCGCGGCGGAGGTAGTCGAGAGTCTTCGCGCCGACGGTATCGACGCCGACGGACTCCGGCGTGATATGGTCTCCTGGGGCACGATGCGGACACACCTCACAGAGTGTCTCGACGGCGAGAAGGACACGGACCGGAGCGACAGCGACTGGGAGCGCGAGACGGTGGCGACCGCTCGCTCCGTCGTCGCGGAGAAAGCCGCGAGCGCGCTCTCCTCGCTGGCATCGCGTGACCGTGTCCGGGGGGCCGACACCGCCTCGGTGTCCGTCCAGGTACAACTGAGTTGCCCCGACTGCCCGACGCGGGTGTCGTTCGACGTCGCGCTCGAACGGGGGTACGTCTGCGAGCAACACGACCGCCGAGAGACGCCGGCCGTGAGCGAATACTGAGATGCGTCGACGACGACATCCACCACAATGACTTGGACTATCGACATCGAACGGATCGCGGGTATTCTCGAGGGGGAGGCGACGATCGAACCGGGCCTGAACGCCGTTCGAGCGTCGAACTGGCAGGGAAAATCGAGTTTCATCGCGTCTCTCGAAACCGCCCTCGGCGTCGCGACGCCGTTGACCGAAGGACGCGAGAACGGGCGAGTTCGACTGGAGGCGCCCGAGGAGTCCCTCACAGTCGAACTCGAACGGACCGCGGAGGGGGTCGTCAGGTCGGGAACCCCGTATCTCGACGACGAGTACGACGTCGTCCGCGCCGAACTGTTTGCCTGTCTCGACGAGACGAACCCGGTCCGGCGGGCGGTCCGGAACGGCGAGAACCTCGAGTCGGTCCTGCTCGAACCGCTGGATTTCCAGAATATCGACGAGCGGATCGCCGACCTCGAGCGCGAGCGCGAGCGCGTCGGGTCGACCCTCTCCAAAGCGGAGGAGGCAGCCAAGCGACTGCCGGCCGCCCAGGAGAAGGTGACTCGACTGGAGGCGGAACTCGCCGAACTGCGCGACCGCCACGAGGAACTCTCCGAGGGCGACAGCGGGCCGGAGACCGACCGGAGCGACCTCGCACAGGCCCGGTCGGACCGCCAGCAGGCCGAAAACCGGATCGAACGCCTGGAACGGAGCATCGAACGAACCGAGGAGCGACTCGCGGAGAAGCGCGCGGAACTCGAGGGGATAGACGTCGATGACGACGCCGACTACGCGGACGACCTCGAGGCGGCCAGGGAGAAGCTCCGGACGGCCAAACGCGACAGGGAAGTCCTCCAGTCGGTGTATTCGGCGACGGAGTTGGTGCTAGAGGAGAACAGACTCGACCTCGTGACCGATGTCGAGCGGGAGGTAACCGGTGATACGGTTGTCTGCTGGACCTGCGGCAGCGAGGCCTCGCGAGCGGGCGTCGAGGAGCGTCTCGACGGGTTGGGCGAGCGGATCGCGACGGCGCGTGCGAGGGTCGAGTCCGCCCGTGCATCCGTCGAGAACGTCGAGGCGAAACGCGAGAACCACGAGCAAGCCAGGCGCCGACGCGACGACCTCGAGGCTGCTGTCGCCGACTTGGAGGAGACGCTTGCCGACCACCGGCGGAGCCTCGAAAGTGCTCAACACCGCCGCGAAGAGGCCATCGAGCGCGTCGAAGACCTCTCGGAAGCGGTCGACGAAACCGTCGAAGCGGTCACCGACGTCGAGAGCGAGATCAAGTATCGTGAGGCCGAACTGGATGACGCCGCCGCCGAACTGTCGCAACTCGAAGACCGCGCCCGACGGCGCGAGACGCTGGCGGACGAACGCGAGCGCGTCGACGACGAAATCACGGAACTCCGAAACCGGAAAGACCGGATCGCGTTCGAGGCACGGGAGGCCTTCGAAACGGCAATGCGAGACCTCCTCTCGCGGTTCGACACGGGATTCGAGACGGCGAGACTCACCGGCGACTTCGACCTCGTCGTGGCCCGCGACGGCCGCGAGGCGAGCCTCGACGCGCTGAGCGAGGGGGAACTCGAACTGCTCGGGTTCGTCGCGGCGCTGGCCGGCTACGAGTCGTTCGATGTCGCGGAGACGGTCCCGATACTGCTCGTCGACAGCGTTGGGGGGCTGGCCGACGACAATCTCCACACTCTCATCTCGTATCTCGAACCGCGCACCGACTACCTCGTGTTCACCGTGTACCCCGAGTACGCGGCGTTCGACGGGGCCGAGATCGACCCGTCCGAGTGGCGGGTGGCGACCGACCTGCGTCGAGTAGACGACTGATACTGATTATTGTCGCGATGTCCCGGGACGTGCCGTCCCCGGGGTCGGCCTGGCGCGTACGACCACGGTCAGGCGTCGCGGAGCGCGTCGACCACGGCTCGGCCTGCAGTGACCGCGTTCTCGACGCCGAGATCGAACGCGAGCGCGTCGATGCTCTCTACCGGGTCCCCGCCCGGCGGCTCCCGGTCGAAGTTCGACACGCTCCGGACGCTGACGTACTGGTCGAGCAGGCCGAACCGCTCCAGGGCCACCGCCGTCGCGGCGCTCTCCATCTCGGTCGTGGCGAACCCGTCGAGTCCGTACGCCGCACAGAGGCGCTCGACCTCCGCCGTGATTTCCCGCCCGTGGTACAGTTCGTCGGACCCGATCGTCGGCCCGACTCCGACCGTCGGACTCCGGTCGTCGCCGTATCGCTCGCGGATCGCCCGGGCGCGGTCGCTGTCGGCCAGTTCGACCGTCCGGGCGGCCGCCGCGGCCCGCTCGACGAGATCCGGATCGAGTTCCCACAGGTACTCGGTGTTCCACCGCGGGAGTTCGAACGCGTCGTCCAGGCGTATCTTGGGGTCCCAGTCGACGACGGCGTCCGCGACGAATACGGACCCGAGCGTCCCGACAGAGGGTGGCGCGCCGGCGATGCCGACCGTCACCATCGTCGCGTCGTCGAGCGAGACGGCGTCGCCCGCAGCGAGCGTCGCGATGGTCGTCGCCGTCGGCGCCTTGCCGATCCCCGTCGGCGCGAGCACGATATCGTCCGTGTGATACAGTGGCTGTGCGAGGCCGTCCACGTCGGTCGACGCGAAATCGTACGCCTCCAGCCACGGCGCCACTTCGGACGCGTCCCCGTCGTTGTCATCCTGTGCGAACGCTGGCAACACGACAACGGCTGGTTCGAGAGACACGATATCCACTCACCGGCAGGTACTGAAAAGAGATCGGTTTCGACCAATATTTCCAGTCACAGGGTCCCAGTATCGACCGAAACCGAAATTCGACCGTTCGTCGCCTGGGTTCGGCCGCGATCACTCAGATCTGCGGTAGTCGGTCGCCGGATCGCGACGACCACAGGTCGGCGGGTACCGGTGGGTCACCGTGGCGATCACCGTGTTACGTGTCACGACCGCTTCTGTCTGGTGATATAGCCCGCGATCCGGTTTCGCAAGCGGGTCGAACTCATGTTCGTCACCGAGCGGAGCGTCTCCCTGTTCTCACCGAAGTCCTCGGAAAAGGAGTCGGGTCGGCGCTCGAGGAGTCGGTCCCCGATGCCCATCACGTCCTCGGGGTCGATCGTCATGTACTCTTATCTCCCGCTGTTTTCGTATTAAACCTGACGAACAGGGTGACGAGCGACTGGTCGGTGTGAGGTGGTGCCCAGTCGCGAAAACGGACGCCGACGGTGGATGACAGCCGTCGGCGTGTGATGACGGCCGTCGCCCGTTGCGCGGCCGTCGTCGGCGATGGTGTAAGACGCAGGTGTGGGAAGTCCCGAGAGACAGACTCGTGAACTGCCCCGGATGTATGCCATATCGGGGCGACGACGCTCAGTCGGCGCCCGTCTAGCGGGAAGGATGTCGAATCGTGTCTTCGGTGCGAGCGTTGTGTATCACCTCCAGTTTTATCCGGTATTTCACTCCGATCGTCGTATGGCTGGGATCAAACCCAGACGCACCGTCGCATACTGTTCGAATCTCTGATTGTATATAAGGTTTGTGTATAAGGCCCCTCTCAGACCATAGGGAGCGCCCGACTCGGGCGCGGGTCACTCGTCGGTATCGGGGACTCGGTAGAGGGTCCGGTCGGCGACGAGGTCGACGACCGCGGCGGCGTCGACAGTGACGAGCGGCGGGGACTCGGCATCGAAGGCGTCGCTATCGGGATATCTCCGCACGCGATACTCGCCGACTGCGCTGTGGTCGCCCGAAACCGACTCGACGACCTCGATACGTTCGTCGGACGTTTCGTTCCGGTACACACAGCCCGGTCGGATTCCGACGACCGGGCGGTCCGTGGGCCACTCCCAGCCGAACTCCTCGAGATACCGCGTAAACTGCCAGACGAGTTGCTCCCCGTCGATATCGCCGGCCGCGAGTTCGTCTCCCAGCCCCTCGACCCGGCGTGTCCAGTAGTCGATGACGCAGTCCCGCAGGTCCGACTGCAGCGCCTCGTCGACAATACGCTGTTCGATGGGGTAATTGATCTCGATCGCGACGAGCGCGTGTTCGTCGAGGCGAGTGAGACAGCGCTGGCACTCGACTTCGAACACGGACATCGAGACCGGATTGTCGAGTTCGATGTGTGCGATCTCGTTGCCGCAGTTCGGACACCACAGGAACACCAGTCCGTTGTCCGCCCTCTCGAGTTCGGCCAGGACGGTCAAGTCTTCGAACGCCTTCGCCGGCGGGTTCCAGGCTTCCGATTCATCCGTCGTCGTTTCCGTCGTCGCCTCACCGGCATACCTCGCCAGTTCCCGGTCTTTGAGCAGCGACTTGACGACCGAATCGTGCGACGAGTGACCCTCCGCCTCCGAGATCTCGTCGAGTCGCTCTTTCGTCCAGTCCCGGACTCTGATTGTTGCCATTGTGTGTACGTTTGATACGCGCTGCGTAACAGCTACCTGTCGGCGCAATATTTGCCGACGCGTCGTGAGGCCACGATTCCACACCATGCGGAGATTCGACGCCCCGAATTCGGTATATACTGTATAACTTATATAATATAATATCTTATCTATTCTTTATATACTACGGTTCTATATAATTCCACAGACGCGATAGTCGAGAGAGACGTATCACTGACCGCACCGTCTCATCGGCGATCACCTCGTAACGGCGTGGCGTCTTCGACGAGTGATTCGATGGTTCTACCGTGGTCGCTTGCGGGACGACTGCCGACATAACCTCCGATTCATCGATTAGAATTCTATAAAATAATTTTTTCGGCGATTTATTTCTGGAAATAGTAGTATTCGTCCGGTATCCGATCGGCGCTCCGCACGACGGGTGTCAGACGCCGTCGAGACGGCGCTCCTGTCTCACGACCACGATACGGTCCGGAGAGGGCTCGAAATACGGTCCGTCCCACGAGTTCGCGTTCCTCGATCGCCCGTTCTATTCGAATAAATATCTATAATAATATAATATATTATCTCCTATGTTTAGACCGAATACTGAGATATCGTACATTAATAAATAGCAATCATATCGGGATCCAGTCCGGGAACGCAACTCCAGCCTCGACTATTTCCGGATCGCGCCGAGCCCGGGGACGGCAGGTCCTGGGACATCGCGACAATAATCACTATGAGGCTTGACCCTGAGGCGGGTCACTACTCGTCGACGAACTCGACGCGGTTACCGATAGAGACGGTCACACCGCGGTTTGGATTCGGCACGCTCGCGAACCTCCCTTCGAGTATAGCGCTCCACCCGCGCGGACCGATCAACAGTTCCCGACAGAAGAGCACCTATCGAGCAGTTAATAAGCTGTGAAAAGTCGGAGTGGGCCAATCCGGTGATGATATCTGCCCCTTCCGAACGGGTCGTAGCTGACTGATTTGCGTTGGTCATAGGTTGTCTGGAATGAAGTCGCGACGGCGACGCATCCGCTGGCGTTGGGATGCGCGGTCGTAGTGCTTTTCGAGGATTTCCTCGCTCACGTCGCCGCGGTCGCTGACGACCTCGCGCGGCGTCCCGGCGTCTCGGTGGGCCGTGATGCTCCCTGACCGGACCGGATGCGGGGAGAAGTTCGCCGGGCACGTCGAGAAACGCGCGTACTCCGTTGAGTCGCAGGTCCCCGGATCTCGCCCCTCGGGACAGGGGTCGCCGATCTGGCAGGGCTGGGTCCACTTGTAGACCCACTGTTGGATCGTGCCCGTCGCCGGGCGTCCCTGTGCGGTCGTCAGCAACGGTTTGCGGCCATACTCGTCGGTCACGTCGTGCCGATGGGGGCTGTCGATATAGTCCGAGAGGATCTGGGTGACGTGAGGCTTCAGCGACACGTCGCGCTCACTACTCGGACCGTTCTTGAGCGGCGTGTCCTCCTGGGGACGGTGCCGAAACGTCAGCGCCCGTTCATCGGCGTCGAAGTCCGACAGGTCGAGCGACCTGAGCCCGCCCGTCCGGCAGGCAGTCCGCCAGATGAGCAATAGCGCGATGTGCACGCGGGTGGCGTACTCCCAACTGTGAAGGTGGTCGATCATCGCGTTCGCGTACTCGGCGTCGAGCACGGTCTCGTCGACTTGCTCGCTCTCATCGACCTTCGGAAGACGGATGCGCTCGTGGAAATCGGACTGCACCGCGTCGATGTCCGACAGGTGCTCGAAAAACTTCCGGAGCGTCGAGACCTGCCCCTGCATCGAGACGCCGTTACAGGGGTCGTCGTCCGGCCAGTTCTCCTCGCGCTTGAAGACGCGGTATGCGTGAACCGCTCGCAGGTCCACGTCGTTCATGTTCTGGATCTCACCCTCACCCTTCTCCGGGTCGGTGAGCCAGCGCACGAACGAATCCAGCCGATACTCGTGGGTCGAGTACGTGTCGTCAGCGAGGTTGTACCGCCGCGCATCGAGATAGTAGTCGAGCGCGGCCCGCGGCGTGATGGGGTCCAAATCGCCGCTCACTCTAACGCCTCCACGTAGTGAACCACGGCCTCGCGCGGGTTGTCACCGCGACCGTACACGTCCTGGTCACCGCTCGGCTCGGTCGCCGTCCACACGCCGTTTTCCTGCACGCACTCGATCGTCGTCCGAAACCGGTCGTCCGTGTCGCTCACACCGGACCCCTCCGGCCGTCGCGCCCGAATTTTCGCGCGCACTCGCCGCACAGGAACCCCGCGGCGGTCAACTCCTCGGCCGGCGCGGACCGGCACGCCTCGCAGGGTTCGACCGCACCCCACCCCGCATCCGGGGCAGGAGGCGCGGCGGCGCTCACGCCGTCCCCTCCCGGTCGAGATCGCGGTCGTAGGGACCGGCCTCCGTGACCAACCGCACGTCCTCGCGCGCCAGGTCGTCGCCGGTCACGCGGTCGTGCAGCGCGTCGAAGCGTCCCTCGGTCTCGGGACCGGCGCGAGCGCAACTCGCACACCAGAAGTGGTGATTCGTCGGCTCCCAGTCGGTATGTCTGCGCGGACACACCCACCGCCACCGGTCGTGCCTATCCGTCAGGTCCACCGCGTCGTCCTCGTCAGCTGCCATGTCCACTCGGGACCGACGACCGATGGGTGTAATAAATCGATTCTCGGACGCGCGGTGGAAGTGAAAGTAAAACTCTCGCCGCCCCGTCCCCCGAAAATCGGCTATTTCGCCGGTGAAAGTGAAACCGGGTGCTGGTCGACCTCGCTTAAGTCCGAAGGGTCGTTCCGTGGTCATGTGTCGCTCCCAAGCGACCACCCAGGCCGGCGAGTAGGGGCGTCGGCTTCCGACTCTTTCTCGCGTGACGGGAGCACCCGCCAGCCGGTAAGTCGCTCTTACCCACCCAATTGACACCATCCTACTTAAAACCACACCGTACGTTGACCTACAAGTATGCAAACGTTATCTGATTGGAGATCCACCGACGAAACTATGGAACCGCCACATCACCGCACGGTATGCGACGACCGAGGGTTTCGTGGATGACCCAAGCAGATGATCGAATCCTCGAAACTCTGGAGGATAGCGGTTTAACCCTCTCTCCACGGATTTTGGCTGAAAACACTGACTACTCAAGACACTACGTTAGTCGTCGTATTAAAAAACTGAAAGAGGCGGAACTCGTGGAAAAGGTCGGTGACGGTCTATATCGGATCACGGATCGTGGCCGCGACTACCTCTCGGGCGATCTCGACGCGGATGACTTGCAGTTGGACAACGATTGATACCGCGTCGAAAAACGGAGAAGTGAAGCCGACAGTCAGGCCTCGGGGCCGGTGTCGCTGTTCATCGTGAACGAGTTCTCCGTGTCGGGGTCGTTCCAGACGACGGAGACATCGTAGTCAGCTCCGACATCAAGCGTGATCGTACTACCTGCACTAATCGTTCCAGTCTCAGTTACATCTCCGGAATATTCATACCAATTCTTCAGATCTGATGGAGTGCCACTACCCCCACTCATCTCTGAGCCACTCCCGGTATTCCCAGTAATCTCGACCTGATCTGCATCGAGGTCTTTCCCACCAGTGACCGAGATAGACAGCTCGTCATTCCCACTATCGTAGCCGAATTCGAACGTCGTCGAGGGCTTGGTCGTCTGATTGTCGTCACCGAGGCCGATAACGAACGATGCGATGACCGCGGCCAGAATAACCGTGATCGCGACCATCAGGATGACCCCGATGACCGGCGAGACCCCCTCGTCGTCGTGAATGAGCGATTTCAGTTCCATTGTGTATCTGCACCCGTTGGGTGCTGTCCGGGCACAGTCAGGACACCCCAATAAAGGGGTGCTTACGTTTTCCTGATAGCTTGCTTCAAGATGTTCCTATATCGTTCAATCTCGACTTGATTGACGGTATAAACAGTCTCGCGGCGGATCCTGTCGATGGGGTGCGCCAGTCTCCACAGTGGATCCAGCGCTTGGGCCAGGATAGCACACGCAAAACCGCACCCCGGTAGGGGTGCAGACACGCGTCGAGTGGTGTCCAGCGACCGCGGTGAATCAAGCCACGGTCGCCCAGCACTCGACACTCGCAGCTTAAACGCCGCGGTGTTAAAGCTACTGTCACGACCAAACCCGTAGCCGGGTCGGATGGGGTGCCGGAGAGCTCCGCTCAGGAAAGCTGCCCGGTAGGGAATGGGCAGGCACACGTCGAGCGGTGAACAGCGGCCGCGGTAACCAGCCGGGCCGCCCAACACTCGACAGCCGTATCTCACACGCCCGAGTGTTAAATCCTCTGTCATAAACCAACCCGCACCCGGGCCGACCTCGCTTATCCCGGTCGGGTGACGTTTCCCGCTCGTCCGCCCGTTCGGGCGGGAGCACACCATGCTACGAAACACCGCAAACGGAGGTACAGATGTACGGTAGGATCGACTGGGACGACCGCGTGTTCGGCGCGGCGTTCCTCCTGAGTTCGGCGGTCTCGCTGGGGATGCTGACGGTCCCAGGCACGTCGATGTTCAGCGATACGATGCTGACCATCGGCGGCAGCACGGCCGCCGCGGAGTTCTCGCTGGCGAAGCTCGTCAGCCTGGTCGCGCTCATGGCCGCCATCGTGAGCAACCGGACGGACTTCAGCCGGCTGACCAGCGTCGAGTGGTGGGTCGCGGTCGTGACGATCGGTCTCGTCATCGCCCCGCCGTTCGCGCCGCTCATCCAGCACTTCTTGCACAGTTCGTTCATCGCCGGAGCGTTCGCCATCGCCGTTCAGGCCGGTGGGTTCGCGATCATCAGCTACCTCGGGTAACAATGCGCAACATCACCAAATCCATCATGACGCTGGCGGCCGCGCTCGCGCTGTTCGGGCTCGCCGCCGGAACGGTATCGGCAGTCACAGTCACCGACTGGAACGGCACGAACGATGTGTCGGACACATTCGATGTCAGCAACGACACCGAATCGCTCCGCGTCACCGCGGAGAACATCACCAACGACGCCGCCGACGTGACGGTCTACGGTGTCGAGAACGGGACCGAAACCGAAGTCGACAACGGTACCGTCACCACCGACGAGAGTCCCGACGGGACCAGCCCGACCCCCACGCCCGTCTACACGTCGCAGTATTCCTACGACGTGTCTGACGGCCAGTACGACACCTACAAGGTCGTCGTCTCTGGCGACGGCGCGGACTCGCTCTCGATCGCCAAGGTCAACGTCGTCACCGGGGCCGCAGGAGGGGGCGGGATCCTCTCCGGCGGGATCCTCGGCGGCGTGCCGACGATCGAACTGATCGCTGGCGCACTGGTCGCGGTCGTGGTCGGCGCGGCCGCCGTCGTCCAACGGAGGGCGTAATGTGAAACGACGTACGGTTTTTTCGACGCTGATGCTCGTAGCGGCGCTGGCCGCGGTCGCGTTCGCCCCCGCGGGGAGTCCCGCCAGTCCAACTCAGCCCGCAGAGGGGCAGATAATCGACGATACGGTTGAGTACGCCTGTGACGTTAACGGCTTCTTGACCGGGGGCGCGGTCGAGTGCGGCTCCGGCATCGCTGACCCGGATGACCAGACGAACGTCTCGCTCTATCAGGCCGGACTCCAGACTGATGCCGGGAACAACCAGTATTTCGACTTGTTCCAGAATCAGTTAGAGACGACGGAGGAGGTCGCCTGGATGCGCGCCGAGCGGGCCGCCGCTCGCGCCGCCACGAACGGATCGACCGAGACCGCCGCGAACGTCGACGTGAGCGAGTCCCTGGAGGAATATTACACGCTCCACCAGCGCAACTATCTCGACAAGTGGAATATGTATGTCGCTGGACTCGAATCCTACAAATCGCAAGCTCAGACGACGCCGTATGATATGTTCACTCTAAGACATCACAAAACTCAGACATACTCCGAATATACTAACTTCAACGCAGAACTTGATGAATTCCGGGTCGATGGAACCAGCAACACCACGATCACTCTGTTCGACGGGTCGACTATGGAGGCCCGTTCGATCGATCTCTATATCCAGGGTTTCGCAGATCACGATGACGACTCTCAATATGACAGTTATGCGGATAAGACGGTCTCAATCACTCCCCGAAACGCGAATGAGCGCGTCACTCTAGAATGGGTTAATTCAGAAAATGACGGTATCTATAATGTCTCTGCCATCCCGAGATACATCCAGTTAAACCCGCCAAACCAGGATTACGACACTCGAAACTGGTTGTCGTTCCAAAGGTATCAGACTGAGTACGAACGGATGGATACCCAACTGTCGAATATGACAACCCAAACCGAGCAGTGGCTTACGGGAGTCTATCCGGCGCTCAACGACGGGACGATCAACCCGGACGACCTGATTAGCAACGTGAACCAGATGTTCAATTTCGCCACCGAAGGCGGGGCGAATGCCACGTATTCGGAAAGCTACATTGCGCTGGCGAGTCTCGGCCTCGACCCGGCAGGCAACTCGTCGTACCTGTCCTTGACCTACGAGTCCGACGACGCCGCCGGGAGTGGCAACGTCACGAACGACGGGATGCTCCTATCGGACACCGCGCCCGGTGGCTCTTGGGAGGTCGGCAAGACCTACGAGAGCGGGAACATCGAAGGTCCGCAGATGGTCGTCACGGTCGACGGCGACGAGCATACGATAAACGGCACCTTCGAGATAAACGGCGCGTACAACGACGACGGCACCGAAATCTCAAACCCAACGCTCGACGCGCCGGGGAACGACTATTCCGTCTCGAATACGACCGAGACGCAACGACTGGTTCAGGAACTCTCCAAGAAAATCAACGAGTACCACAACCGCACCACGCAAGACGGCGCAACAGGGCCGACCGGAGGGGACGGTCCCGATCTCGGCATCGGCAACATCTTCGGCGGCGTCACCTCCTGGATGTCCGGCCTTGCCGCCGGAGCCCGACAATTCGTCCTGCTCGTCGTCGCCGTCGGCGTCGGCCTCCTGTTCCTGATGGCGGTGGTGACGTGACCCGTCGCCGCCTCTTGCTCGTCGCCGGCCTCGCGGTCCTCGCGCTCGGACTCGTCGCGTCGAGTCCGGCCGCCGCGCAGAACCAGAGCGCGAACGGGAGCCTACCCGAGACCGCCGAACAGATCGACCGCGACACCACCCTGATCAGCGCCGAGTACGACGAGGAATCCGGCGAGGCCGTTGTGACGCTCGAAAGCAACACTCTCCAAGATATCACGCTTTCAGACGCGGGCGCGTTCGTCGCCGGCGGCGAGGTGCGTCAGCGGACCGTCACCGTCCGTCCCGACGAGCGAGTGACTATCCGGATGCCCGTCACCAAGACCGACGGCTACACCGGCGTCTCTATCGCCACTCGGCAGACGCTCTATGCCGTTCCCATCGAGACTTCGGCCGATATGTTCTCCGGGTCAGCGACCTGGGAAACCGCGCAAGCGGCCGCGGTCGGCGGCGGCGTGGGCGTGCTCGCGCTCACGGGCGTTATCGCGTGGCGGATGCGCTCGGGCGGGCGCTCGAAACGGAGGCGGATCGCGTGAGCGACCACAACCCGAACCGGTCGCGCTGGGAGCTGGCCGTCGACCTGCTCGACAGTTACTCCCTGTGGGTCGGCCTCGGCGGGTTCGTCCTCGCGATCGGCTTGATCGTCGTCCTCGCGACCCGCGGCGTCCCGCAGGTCCCGCGCTACTGGCGGGTGTTCATCGTGGCCGCGGTCGCGTGCGCGGCGCTGGGCTACCCCGCGGTCGTGAAGGTGCTGCGGTACCTCTACGACCCGCCGCGCCGGTATCTCGTGCAGCCGGCCGTCAGCGACGACGAGGGCGGTATCTGGGAGCTCTCGCCCAAAGACTTCGAGCGTCTCCACGTCAAGGGCGGCGAACTCTACGAGTGGCCCGGCACCAAGTACCCCACCTACGGCGTCGAGTGGTACGACCGGGATGCGAATATCTGTAAGGCGACCTGGCGCGGAAGCGCCTCAGAGGGACAACTCCTGAAAGAACAGACGAAAATCGACGAGGTGCGCGACCACCTCGAAGACAAGGCCAAAGAGCGCGACGTACTCGTGACCCGCGCGGAGACGATCGTCCGCGAGGCCGTGCTCGACAACGCGCGCCTCCTGGTCAAAGAGTACAACCGCGCCAGCCTCATCGATGTGTCGGCGCTCTCCGACCGCATCGACGAGACACTCTCGAATGTCGACCTCACGGGTGACATCAACCGCGAGCGCAAGCGCCGCACCGACCCGGAACAGGCGAGCGACCCGGAGACGGTCAACCAGCCGACGCGCTCGCCCGAAGCCGCCGCCGACGGTGGGGAGGTGAGCGATGGGCAGTAACTCCAGCGAACAGGAGGCCTACGCGGCCGCGAACCTCCGCGAGCGCCTGAAAGACATCGACCTATCGGACTCGGCCGAAGCGTTCGCCCACGCGGGACTCGTGCAGGACGAACGCCGCCAGGGCGTGCTCAACCTCCTGGCGATGGCCTCCGACGGCGATATCCAAGACACGCAGGCGTACCGCGACCTCGTGCAACCCGCCGGCACAGAGACGATCACTGACGCGGTGAAACAGGGGAACGTCTCGCAGATGCAGTACGCCGTCGGGCTCGTCGACCACTCTCAGGAGGGCGAAGACGCGAAGATGCGCGTGGCGCGTACCCTCGCGCTCGAAGGATCGATCGCGCTCGTGAACGGGCCGCCGGGCGCGGGCAAGACCGCATTCGCGCTCGACGCGTGCCGCATCTGGAAGGCGCTCACCAACGGCGTCGTCGTGAGCAACGTCACGGAGTGGGACGGCACCGACGTGCCGGTGACCGACAGCGAGGAAATGCACCAGGCGATGCAGGACCACCGCGGCCAGGTGCTCGCGCTCATCGACGAGGGTTCCCAAACCCTGACCACCAAAGGCCAGGACACGGAGGGAACCAACAAGTTCGCGAAGGATCTGAAGATGGTCCGCAAGAAGCAACCGGGCGACCGCTACGCGAAACAGGGCTCGGTGCTCATCGTCGGCCACGAACGCTCGGACACGGGCGCGCCCATCCGCCGGCTCGCGACGCTCGTCGCGGAAAAGCCCTCTCGACGCGACCCCGGACGGATGGTGCTCTACGAGTCTGAAGGTGGTCGTGACACGCTCGACAAAGCCGCCGAGTTCCAGGGCGTCTCTGACACGCCGGAAGACTACGACGAACACGAGGCCTCCCAGTTCGCGGTCGTGCTCGACGACGACGGCGACGACGAGACGGACGCAACGAACGCGGACGCGATCGCGAAACGGAAAGACATCCAGACGGCGATCCAGTTGGTACTCGACGGCACGAGTCAGAAGGAGGCCGCACGACCGACGGACTACGGCCGTGCCTGGGTCGGTGAGCGGTGGCGCGAGTGGAAAGACGGCGAGCACCGCGACCTCGTGGCGGTGCCCGACACACTTCCCGAGCACGTAGCACGCGCGGACATCGTGACCGAGTGACGGCGCGGGCACGCGCTCGGTCGCTACTGCTACGCGCCCCCGTTCGTACGCATATATGTATACAAAAAGAGCCGTTCTGAGAGGTATCTCTCGCAGGTGGGCCCCAATCACATGGCCGGTGTGTCACATCGACGACTATCCCGAGTGAAGAGACACCAGCTTACTGGGTCACAGAATTGGGGTGGGACTACCTTGCGGGAGATCTCGAAGGTGATGACATTCAGTATGGCGACGGGCAGGTCAGTCTAAATACCGCCGTTCGATTTCATCGATGACTGCCTCGAGCTCAGAAAGTTCGGTATTCAAGGAGTCAAACGACTCCCCCTCGAGATCGTCGTCGCTGATCTGGTGCCCGACATCGTGGGCTGCTTTGGCAAAGTCTACAACCTGCTGATTCAATACGGCACGAAGATCCGAATTGCCTGCTAATTCAGAGATGTCAGGACGTTCTCCAATTAGCCAACGGTCCTCTAACACATCAAGGATGATCTCGAGGAACTCGTGATACTGCACGATGTCGTCCTTTTGGGGTGCAGGCGGCTCAGTGACTAACTGAGTCTCGTGATCGTCTTCCATGTTTGTGTGCTCGACAACGACACACCCCACACCGTCGACGTTCGGGCTTACTTTTCCTTGAGCACGGTCGATATCTCTGAAGATGTCCACTGTCTCGGCAACGAGATCGTCAATCCGGTCATGCTCGGTGATGTCGTCTTCATCGCGAAGTGGCGACTTGAAGCGATCCGCGAAGTTGATCAGAAGGATTCCACCGGTGACAGCCCCAGGATAGTGGCTGTGCATAATGTCCGCGAAACTGTTGATGTCGCGCTGTCGGTTCCGTTGAGCTTTCTGGTGCTCGGTCATCACGGACTTAGCATCAATTGCTAACCAGACCTCCTCGGGCTCGGCCTCGACAATCGGACGGTCACTCCCTACTTCTGTTTGTATCCCGTCCTTCGGTGGGCCAATCACCAGGTCAACATTCCACTTCGAGTCGCCAGTTCCGACGTTGTGGTCTTCTTTGTAGACGATTTCACCACTTTCAGCCGCCTCTCTGAAAACCTTACTCTCGTGGAGTAGATCGTCGACAAGAAAGAGGCAAGACGCACTCCCATGGGCGGGTGACCGCGGGTGATAATCGTTCTCTGAAAGCCACTTGGCAATCCGCTCGTCACCGTACGTATGTGACACGCCGCTAGGTTGTTCTAGCGGGAATCATAAATCTAGGGTATTCCGACAGAAAACCGGGTTTACCGGGTAATTTCGACAGTAAGGTTCTCGTAGTTCGTGAGGGTTCCGCGCTCTTCTTTGATCCGTTTCTCGGCAACGTCGACGTACTTCTCTTCGAGTTCGACAGAAACGGAATTGCGCCCGCAACGCGAGGCGGCAACTGCAGTCGAGCCTGTCCCGGCGAAGGGATCGAGTACAGTGTCCCCTACGAATGAAAACATCCTAATGAGGCGTTCAGCCAGTTTGGCAGGATACGGAGCGGGATGGTTTGTCTGAGGTTCTCCACGGATGTCGTCCCACAACTGACGGAACATCTTCTGGTGCTGATCGGCCTCGATGACGCTCAGGATACGCTCTTCGATAGACGGTGAGCGGTAGCCACCGGGCTTCCGGAACAGTAGGATATACTCAATGTCGTTCTTGATCACTGCACCAGGTTCGTACGGTTTCCCAAGAAACCGTGCATTGCCGCCGGCTTCGAGGCTCGCGTTCCCGATCTTATACCAGATGATAGGCGCGAGATTGTCGAACCCGATGTCGATACAGTGTTCCTGAATCGTTGCGTGGAGTGGCACGACTCGGTGGCGTCCGTGTTCACTCCGGGAGCGCAGCACGTCGCCAACAACGACAACCATGCGGCCACCTGGGCTAAGCTTCTCATAGCACTGTTTCCACACCTTATCAATCTGATTGTTAAAATATTCGTACTCGTCAATATCACCAAGTTGATCCTCCCCGCCAGTTCCGTTTTCGTAGTCTTTGAGGTTGAAGTACGGTGGTGACGTGATCACGAGGTCGATGTCTCCCTCTTCGAGCATCGAGAGGTCCCGTGCGTCTCCTTGATAGAGTTCGTGATGAGAGGGCAGCGATTTCACTGCCTGTTCGACTTCCCCCATCCGCTCCTTGTCGCGTGCGAGAGCCGGAATGTCCGATCGGAGTTCGATAGCCTCCTTCCCCAGCAGATCTCGACAGTCCTCCGGAATGTACTCTCGAAAGTCGACATCCTCACTCATTGTTCTCAGTTCTTGCGGCACCGATTAAATAGTCTTGGAACAGGTGGGTGAATATGTCTACACGCCCACTCATTTCTCTACCTCAAGACTCTCTGAGAAATGGATTTCATAGGTGCCGGGGATGGTCAGGGTGTCGGCGATATCGAGCTTTTGTTCGGTGGTCAGGTCGTCGCGAGCAAGGACTGCCCGGATACGCTCGTCGAGTCGGCGGGCGAACTCGGCGGACTGCAAGAGCGCTTTCGTCTTGTTACAGTCCCAGAAGTCGGCGGCCTGCTCGATCGTGTCGGTACGGTGGGCGTGTTTCCCGTGTTCGCGGATTCGCATACCGTCCGCTCGTGAACACGACGGTAAAAACAAGGTCTACTCGGGTAACTCACTGGCCGGGTACTCTTAAAGAACGCCGTGACCCCCGGTCTACCCTGCTCGACGTCTTCCACTCAGGGGGTGGTCTCGCGCGAAATATGCACACGGGCGAAGCGCGCTCGTGTGCATATCGGGAGAACCGATTCTCTCGACGTGCGACCCCCAGGGGTGGGAAAGGCAGGGAGAATCAGAATATGTACCGACCACGATTCACAGTCTAATTTCTGTCGGTGCAGAGGAGACAGTGGAATTATTACGCACCAGATTCAAATATTGGCTATGACGGCTGTCAGTGACGCGTTTGAAACGGCAGATCAGCCAATCCTCCTTGAAAAAGACGATCTGGAAAATGCGAAGTTAGTAGTTTCAGTTGGTGACGAAGAATACAAGACAGATATAGAAAATTAGTTCTCAATATTGTGTACTCCTATTAGAATAGAAGGGGATCAACACCCTTACCTGTCGTATTCAAACACATCTACATTTATCAGACCCGCTATTCGGTTCATGAATTTATCTTCTCTGGCACATAACAGGGGATAATCTTCTTGACGAGATAATAGAACTGCATCATGGATATACTCATTCCTAGGCATTGCTTCAGAAAGATCTGCACTTTCATATTTTACATTCTCAACTGTTCTTAATTTATAAAATTGCCTCGCAGTGGTGCTTAGTCCGCCAATATTTGCCGATTGGGGAGCTATCACATTGGACACAGGAACATATAATGTAATACTTGGTAACCCAGGCCCTGAAGCACCGGGCAAACTTTTTAAATATTCAAGTGAGGCAATAGACAAATAGCTTGATCCCTGGTATTCGACAATATCACTAGCAAGTTCTCCAGCGGCGGTGGGTGTAAGAACTACATCTACAGCGTTACCCCTATCATACATCAACTGACGCTGGTCTCCACTTTCTGCCTCGAGAGTGTCAACGACAGGGACCAAGTGATCCTCTTGAACCCATGATTGAATGTAATCCTCAGGCGATACATCTTGACTGGATTGTCCCCTGCCTGGTTTAGATTGTTGAAGTTGATTCTCGATCTCATCATTAACTGCTGATATCACATCATTCTTTGACCGGATTTCTGTCCCGATCTTGGAGAGCACTTCATCTTGAACTGCATCGCGTAATTCTGGTACAGCTGGCGTCTCGACAATCTCTTTGATATCGGTTACAGCTACACCAGATAAGGAGGCAATTTCTCTTAACCGATTATCCCCACTGATTAGAACCGCATCTTGTTCTTGGGAGCACTGTAGAATATGCATATCTGCAATGTCTGATTCGCCAATTTGACCTCCTATCGAATTTGGGATTTTCTCCACGTGTAGAGATGTAAAATCATATTGGTCAAGTATATCTAACATTTTCAGATTTTCTACACCATTTTCTTGAACACGAGATCCGGGACCTCCTTTGTCCTTGTGCTTGTTAATTTCGTACAGAACTGTCCACGGTATTCGAATTTCTGAATCTATGAATTGCCGATTATTGAAAAATGTTCTTAATATACTCTCAGGTTCTTCGGAATGGACATTATTGTAAATCGCATTAGTATCAAATACAAAACAATCGGCCGAATCAAGAGTGTGTCCGGGGCTATCAAGGGGTTTTGAATCAACTCGTTGTATCTCAATATCCCTTGCACGGGATACATTTTCTATAAAACTTTCAATAAAGTCTACAATTACTTCGGGTTCTGAAGGGTGGAGAAACGAGATCGAATCTTTGGTAGAGTGTAATGTAATGGACAAACTCCCTAAGAATAGTGTGATTCTACTTCTCTCCTCTGAGACCCGCTCAACCATTCTGTGTACTGGGTAGACTTTACCATCCTGCTCAATCGACATATCCTCAGTTATTTCGTTTATGAAGTCTTGATCGATAGACCCACGTCTGACAAAATTAAATAGGAACTTTTCTTCAACAATTTTTAAATTTTCTTCATCTACTTTTACAATTCTTTCTTTGTTATTTAATAATTGAGGGCCAGAAACCGGTTCATATGTTCCAAAAATATATCTATGGTTTAAATCAAAATATTTCATATCTGTTATTTCAGATTTCACATTTTCGTACTCATCACGGCTTGTACAAGTGAAATAGACCGATTCTGGTCTGAATATTTTGTCGTCATCCGATAATGACCTGATGTCAAGTAAGAGGTCATCCCCTTCAGCAATTAGATCAACAAAAGTTTCCTCGATCAGTATGTTATTTGGCAAACTAACTGTTGTAGGGTCATCTGACATATCCACATCAAGGGCAGAAGTCAATAGATCGGCTCCTATAATTATATCCGCCTCATCATAGGTCCTCTCAATCACTTCTTGAAACCTATTTAAAAACTCTTTAAAGTCTGATTCGGAATATATCTCTAGTTCAGAACTATCTTCTCTGATGAACCGATTCAATACGCCCAGATACTTGTCCGGAACTGGCTCAGAAACCCTTTCTAACCCATAGACTTGTGACCGGAACTCTGATGAGATATCTAGTTCGTTTTTGTTTTTGCATCCAGTTATTCTTGTAGATCTATCATTTCCAGGCTTGGTTTTGAACTCGATTTTTACCAAATTTTCTTCTGTAGTAGTCAATTCATCATAGACATTATCAGAGACGTAAACAGAATACGGATCTGAGTGGCAGACCTCAATATTATACTCATACAAATCGGTTTCACCGACTACTGATTCTAAATTATTTTGTACTGTCTCTCGAACCCAGGACGCAGAACAATCTATGTCTTCGGCTACTTTGGAAGGATCGGCTTCCGGATTTTGTTGGAGATATCCAATAATTTCCTGCTGAAGTTCAGTTCGGCCAGACACGCTTCTTTGATTAGTTCCAAGATACTAATATCCTCTGCTGTGTTGACATAGAGTTCTATCTGAACCGGTGTTGTACTTTGATTATGTGGCCTTAGCCACACCCCTAAAGGCGAACCGAACCCCTGGGGTCGGGTTCGCGATCGCGAGCGAGCCCCAGCCGGCGCTCGCGACCTTCGCGAAGTACAATCAGGGTTGGAGAAATACAGCTGTATAGCGCAACTACGGTTGTACTAACCGGGGAAAACCGCCGCGTAGAACAGTGATGCCTCTCACCAGTCGCCGACCGCGGACTCGTCGACCCACCGCCACGCATCTGAGCGCGACCCGTCACCGAGCCGGACCTCGGCCTCGCGGTAGTCCTGTTCGTCGAGCCCAGCACGGACCCACCGCCGAAGGCCCTCCGTCACCGCGGCCTGCACGTCGCTCATCTCCGTAGTGTTGAACCGGAGCACCATGCGCGCCTCGCGAGCCCCATCCACGTCGACACCGTGGCGAGCCGCCCACGCCAGGAACGAACTCATCGTCTCGTCGAGCCCACGCTCGGCGGCCTCCACGGCCTTCGCGCTGGTCTCGACGGCGCGCTGCACGCTGTCGCGGGCCTCGTCGACCGCCTCGTGAACCATCTCAGCGACGTACTCACTCGCGAGCGAGACTTCGGCGTAGTCCCGGCACACCATGTCCTCCATCTCCCGGAGCGCCCGCCGCACCGACCCAACGTGCCGATCGTGCTCGTCGGCGATGTCTGCGGGCGCGATCTCCCCGCCGTCGCTCACCAGCATTTCGAGGCTTTCCCACTGCACCGGCGAGAACCCGTCCGCGAGGTGGCGAATCACCACGCTCTCCTGGGACTGTTCGATCCGCGTCAGGTCGAGCCCGACCGGCTTCGGTCCTGACTCGTCGACCTCCGGCTCGAAGTACGCATCCGGTACGAATGGGCCGGTCCCATCGGTGGGGGCCACGTCGAGCCCGGCGTCGGCGAGCACGGACAACACGGTTTGATCCAATTCGCGCCGCATCCGCCCCAGGTCACTCCACCGAACGGTTTCGTCGTCGTCGAGCAGCGACGCCTGGAGCGACGCGCCGACCTTCGGATGGGAAAGCGGATGATCGTCCGGCAGCGATTTGGCCTCTTTCGCGTAGTAGTGTTTCACCTCTTTGGGCAGGCGGTGGTCAGGGAAGGCCTCGCGAACGCGGCCGGCGTCGAGCGTCGTGGTGTGGTAGTAGCCGGGCAGGTTCCGCCCGCGCTCGTCGTCGTCGTTCTGCACGACCTTACGGTAGCCTGAGCGGTCGTGTTCCAAGAGGTGCCCCATCGACGCGAGCGGTCCGTCGCGGGCGTGAACGGGCCCGCTGGCGTCCCTGTCGACTCGGACGTATCGCTCGGCGTCTTGGATGTTACTGTATTCGTGGGGGTTCTCGAAGTACCGGCGTGCGACACCGAGCACCGCGGCCCCACGCTGGAGTAGTTCGGGATAGCGGTCGAACGCGATGTTCGACCCTTTCACCCGCACGTTCACCCCTTCGCCGAAGCCCTCTGGAACGGGAATTTCGACGCGCGAGCCGTCCTCGCGCTCGCCTTCCATCCCCGGCCACCGCGGGGCGACGTGGGCCGTGAAGTCCTGTTCGCCGACGCGATCCTCGCTCGGGTGACGGTACACCCGGATGCGGTACTCCCGGATCGTCTCGATCCGGAAGTCGGTCCCCATCGGCGTCTGTCCGCCCGGATGAACGATGTTGCTGTCCTGGTAGGAGAGCCGCGCGATCCAGCGCTCGCCGTCGGCCTGGAACTCGGCGCTCGTCGAGCCGCCTGCCTGTTTCGTGGCGCTATCCAGGCCAAAGAACGGCGCGAGACCGTCCTCGCCGAACAGGAGGTTCGCCGAGAGTTCGTGCGGGGCGAGTGAGGTGGTTTGCACGCCTACCCCTCCTGTTCGACCTCGGCGACGGCGGCCTCGACGGCGGCCTGACTCTCGGGGATCGGCTGGTCGCCGCCCCAGTCCCAGGGAACGCGCTCGCCGGCTTCTACGTCGTAGAGGCGGGAAGCGCGGACGAAATCGGTCACTGCGGACCCCTCCCGCAACACCGCAGGGCGGCGAGCGGCGTCCGCCAGGTCGTCTCGCAGTCGGGACAGTCGACGCCGCCCTCAGCGTGCTCGTGACGACGGTCGCTCACGAGCCCGCACCTCCGTCGAGACGGCGGCGAGCGCGGCGTAAGAGGTTCCCGACCGTGCCCGCGGAGCGCCCGGTCTTACGGGCATACTCGCGCATCCCATAGCCGTCCTGTACGACCGCCTCGTACACCTCCCGTTGCGCGTCTGAGAGGCCTGACAGGTCCTCCTCGTACTCGAAAAGCGACGACTGATAGGTCACCGTCGTTCACCTCCGATCGCGGCGGCGAACTCGCCGATCGGTCGCTGTATTAACTCGGTGGGGAGAGATACGTCTGGGACGCTCGGACAGTAGTACAGGAGGTACTGAACGAACTCGTAGGGGATAGCCGACCGAATCTCCGACTCGGACCACTCGGCAGGTACACCCTTCACCTCGGCGAGTTCGTGCCGGACGTAGCCACTACCGAGACGGATCTCCGGTCGGCCACTCTGGTAGGCGTCGGGAACGGGGAAACTCGTCTCGAAGTGCCGGCAGTTGTCGATGGGCAGCCCGAACGCGAGCCCGTTCAATCGCGCGGGCTCGCGGAGATCGTCGCAGGTGGCGACGTTCTCGATGATGTAGTGGTCCGGGTCGACCGCCTGGATAACCTCGCGGACGTTCAAGTCGGCGAACGTGGGATAGCGCTCTTTCGGCGTCTGGCCCCAATCGTACCGACCCATGTTCGCCCACGAGAGGTTCGAATACGCCTGGCACCGCGGCGACAACCACAGCAACTCCGGCGAGTCGAATCTCGCCATGAACTCCGCATCCGACGCGTCTCCCTGAATGAACTCACTGGGGTAAGTGTCGCTGTAATCCTCGGTGTCGATGCCGAGGTGTCGCACCGGAAGCTCCTCGAGCGCGAGCCCGACACCGCCCGGACCGCTGTACCCGTCGATGACGAACGGTTTCCCCGCCATCACCACCACGCCTCCCCGAAGCACTCCGGGTTCTGACAGCGGTCGTAGGTCGGGTAGGCGGCGGCGTCGACCTCGGTAAAGTCGTCATCGTCTCGAATCTCAGCCTCGGGACAGGCCGGCCGCGGCTCGTCGGCGTCCTCGTCGGGTCGGTGGAGCGTCGAGCGGGCGAACTGTGAGGTGTTCCGAACGGCACAATCGGCCTCGGCGGCCTGGTCGGCGGTGGCCGTCTTGCTCATGCGAACCACCCCGCGGCTAAATCCACCGCCCGACGGTGAGGGGGTCCAGTCGGTGACCTACTCGAACTAGAGTTTCCGCCGCGATCGGGGTATCGCGATTCGCCGGATGCTCTACTTTTCAGCCGGTGAGAACAGAAATCTCTCTCGGCTGGGAACTGTGCGGTACAGAAGTGGGCCAATCCGGATTTGAACCGGAGGCCTCCCGGTTATCAGCCGAGCGCTCAACCTGACTGAGCTATTGGCCCGGGCCAAGCGCATCTGTGGCTTCCGGTCGGGAGCCTTTAAGGGTTACCTTTCGGGTCGGATCGGGGTGCTATGTGGTGGTTTCACGCGGCACAGCCAACCGTATCAGCCGCCGCCCGACCGTATCAGTCGCCGCCCGACCGCGAGTCGTCGTCGATGTCGTAAGCGTCGTCGTCCAGGTCGTAGGCATCGCCGCCGCCCGACCCGCCGACGCCGCCGGGGCCGCCGGGACCGCTCCCGTCGGGGCCCTGCTGGACCCCGCCCTGGCGCTGGTCGAAGGGGCTCCCGCCGATGTAGATGTTGCCGGTGGCGAACCCGCCACTTTTCCGGTCCATGTACGGTACGACCACGTAGTCGCGGACGACCATCCGGATCGGTGCGCGGGTGATGGGGATCACCAACATGAACCCGAGGAAGTCCGTGACGAGACCGGGCGTGAGCAGGAGTCCGCCCGCGAACAGCAGGAAGGCCCCGTCCAGCAGTTCGTTGGTGGGGATCTCCCCCTGCATGGTCTTTTCCTGGATCTTCCGCACGGTGTGGCGTCCCTCCGCGCGGACGAGCAACATCCCGATCAGCGCGGTGAGGACGACGATCAGGACGGTCAGCGGGGCGCCGATCTGTGTCGCTACGAACACCAGAAAGAGGGCGTCGAGCAACGGGATCAGCAACAGCAGGGCCAGGAACCGGAGCATACCCCGAGTTGTTCCCGGTCACTCAAACACTTTTCGAGCGAGCGTATCGGCGGCTGGCGTTGCAAACTGGCGGAGAGTGAAAACAGCGACCGCGACAGCGTGAGTTCCGCCTAGGGACTCAGACGCTGACGATCCCGCGGGAACGCCGTCACTTCGCTTCGCTCGTGACGAGCACCCGCTCGACGGGCGGCGCCGTCGCCTACGGCGACAGGCGCTGCCGGTCTCGCGGGAAGAGGACGGCCTCGCGGATGTTGCCCAGTCCGAGCATCGTCATGACCAGCCGTTCGCCGCCCAGACCCCAGCCGGCGTGGGGCGGCATGCCGTACTTGAACATCTTAGTGTAGTACTCGAACTGCTCGGGGTCGAGCCCCTGCTGTTCGAAGCCGGCGACGAGTTGGTCGTAGCGGTGTTCACGCTGGCCGCCCGAGACCAGTTCCATCGTCGGGTGCATCATGTCGAACCCGGTCGACAGCTGCTCGTCGTCGTCGTGGTCCTTGATGTAGAACGGCTTGATCTCCGAGGGCCAGTCGGTGATGAAGTAGTGCTCGCCCACGTCCTGCCCGAGCGCGTGCTCGCCCTCGGTCGGCAGGTCGTCGCCCCAGACGAGCTGTTCGTCGAGTTCGCCCGTCGCGTTGATCCGCTCGATGGCCTCCTCGTAGGTGAGTCGCGGGAACTCGCCCTCGGGAACCTCGAACTCCTCGGCGAGGCCGAGCGCTTCGAGTTCGTCCTGACAGTTCTCGGCGACGCCCTCGTAGGCGGCGCGGACGACGGTCTCACAGGCGTCCATCGCCTCGCGATGGTCGGAAAAGGCCGACTCGAAGTCGATGGAGGTCGCCTCGTTGAGGTGGCGCGGGGTGTTGTGCTCCTCGGCGCGGAAGATCGGGCCGATCTCGAAGACCCGCTCCAGCCCGGAGCCGACCATCAGCTGCTTGAACAGCTGGGGCGACTGGTTCATAAAGGCCTCCTGCCCGAAGTAGGTGATCGGGAACAGTTCCGTCCCGCCCTCGGTCCCCGTGGCGACGATCTTCGGCGTGTTGATCTCCGTGGCGTCGAGGTTCCGGAAGGCGTCGCGCACCGAGCGCAGGATCTCGGCGCGGATCTCGAAGATGGCCTTGGTCTCCGCCTTGCGCAGATCGAGCGTGCGGTTGTCCAGCCGCGTCGAGAGGTCGGCGTCGACCTTCCCCGAGGGGTCCAAGGGGAGTTCGGGGTCGGCCTCAGCGACCACGTCGACCGACTCCGGCGTGACCTCGACGCCGGTCGGCGCGCGCGGTTCCTCCTCGACGTCGCCGGTGACGGCGATCACGGACTCGCGGTGGACGCCCAGCCCCGTCTCGACCAGGTCGTCGTCCATCTCGTCTTTCTCGAATTTGACCTGGATCTTCCCGGTCGTGTCCCGGAGGATGAGGAAAGCGATGCCACCGAGGTCGCGGATCTCGTGAACCCAGCCGGCGACGGTGACCGCGTCGCCCGGCTCGGCGTCCGCGGTGTAGGTGCGGTCTTCCATGCGAGGTGCTTCCGGCGGCCCCGACTTAAGGACAGTCCTTCCGGGTCAGCGAGTCACGCACTCCCGTCAACGGGTCACGCATCTCCGTGACTGACGCATCTCACACCTCGTATCTCCGGCCGCGGATCACGGCAAACGCCGTCCCGGTCCCCATCACGACGAGGTAGCCGCTCCAGTAGAACAGGTCGGGGGTGAACACGAACAGCCCGAGTCCGAACACGACGTGAACACCGCCGAGGACGAGCACGACACCGCCGATGAGATCCGCGAGCGCCGCCTCGTCGGTCACGCGGTCGGCGTCGTACCCGGCGATCAGACCGGTGACGCCGCGATACCGGATCAGGTAGCCGAGCGCGCCGATGAAGACGCCGGAGAGACACAGGACAACGACGCTAACGACGGTTTCCGCGTCGCCGATGCCGTGTGCCATCGCCCGCCGATATCGGCGGGCCGTCGATAGTGGTTTCGGTCCTCCGGGACGCGGCGTAGTCGGGGAAAACGGCGCGTCACGTCCAGAGGGGACGGCGATCGTGGTTTCACTCCGTCGGCGTGGCGGCTGTGGCGTCTTTCGCGCCCTCGACAGTCTCGCGGACGGCGTCGACGCCTTCCTCGTGGACGAGGTCGCCGACGATGACGGTGTCGGCGTACTGGGCCATCGTGTTCGCCGAGTCGTAGTCGTGGATGCCGCCGCCGTAGAAGAGCGTGGCCTCCGCGAGCGCGTCGGCGGCCGCGGCGACGACCGCCGGGTCGCCGAAGGTGCCCGAGTACTCCGCGTAGATGATCTCCTGGCCGAGCATCCGCTCGCCGACCTCGGCGTAGGCGGCCACGTCCGCCGCATCGAGGTCGCAGTTGGCCTCGGTGTAGATGGCCGCGGACGACTCGGGATTGAGGACGATGTACCCCTCCGTGAACGTCCGGGTCCAGTCGATCCGGTCGTCGAGGCGGACCCACTCCTTTTGCATGCCGGTGAGCCACGCCACGTCGCCGGCGTTGAGGACTTCGGGGACGAGGTAGCCGTCGATGCCGTCGGTGTGGACGACGTTCGTGAGACTCGACGGTTCGATGAAAAGCGGGATGTCGTACTCGGCACAGCCGTCGATGACCCAGCGCATCTTCTCCTCGGTGACGCCGGTCGTCCCGCCGACCTCGATGGCGTCGGTCCCGCAGGCGGCGATGTCCGCGAACGTCTCGCCGTCGACGAGATCCTTGTCCGGGTCGACCTTCAGAATGTGGTCCCAGTCGTCCCACGGCCTGCTCATACTCGCTCAACTCTCGTCACCGGGTAAAATGGCTTCGGATGCCCGTTCCGGTCGATTTCGCCCCTCGCGTCGGTACCGCAGTCCGTCGGATTCATTTGCGAGAGACACCCAGTGACCCCATGCGCGACCTCGACGAGACGGATATCGAGATCCTTCGACTGCTGATGGACGACGCCCGGCGACCGTGGGCCGACATCGCCGAGGCGGTGGACCTGTCGCCGCCGGCGGTCTCCGACCGCGTCGAGCGCCTCGCGGAGGCGGGCGTCATCCGACGATTCACGCTCGACCTCGACCGGTCACAGCTCCGCGAGGGCGTCCCGGTCCTGCTGGAACTGACGGTCGCGCCCGCCGACTTCGACGCGGTGCGCGAGACGGTGCGGGCCGCCGAGGCCGTCGAGCACGTCTTCCCCACAGCGGAGGGGGACCTGGTCTGCAACGTTCGCGTTCCCGACGGCGACGTGCCCGCGTGGGTCGCGGGGACCGTCGCCGACGAGGGGATCGAGGACTACTCGGTGACGCTGTTGACGGAGGCGGAGTGGACGCCGACGGTCGGCGGCGCGGACTTCGCGCTCACCTGCGCGGAGTGTGGCAACACCGTCACGAGCGAGGGCGTCTCGACGCGCGTCGGCGGCGACCTGAAACACTTCTGCTGTTCGTCCTGCGAGCGCCGCTTCGTCGACCAGTACGAGCGCCTCGAAGAGGGCGCCTGACCGGGGATCCTGTCTCGGCCACCGCAAGACCGCACCGTCGAGGGGCCGCTCACCGACACCAGGTTCGATCGCCGTGTCCGCGCTGGCCCGCGCTGTGTCCGTGCTGTGTCCGCGCCGTGTCCGCGCTGGCCCGCGCTGGCCCGCGCTGTGTCCGCGTTTGATCCGTAGCCGGACAGTCTCCGCACACACCGCCGCGCGAGTGACCAGCCAGTTATTTCCGGGGGCTCTCCGAAGGCGGCGTATGGGCAAGACGCTTTGGGGAATCGATCTGGAGGAGTCCCCCGCCGGCGGCCTCATCCAGCGGTTGCTCTCCGAGGAGGAACTCGAGGCACTCACCGACGGCGGCCGACCCGACGACGGGCGCGACGGATCCGGGAGCGACGACGCTGGCGAGGACGACGCGGCGGACGACGATGACGCGGCGGACGACGCCGACGACGAAAGCGGCATCGACGTGAACGTTGAGGCCGACGGCAAGAACGGCTTCGACGTGGACGTCGAGACGGACGAGGACGTGGCGGTCGACGTGGACATCGACGACGAGGATGTCGAGGTAGATATCGGCGCCCGCGGCGCCTCGGCCGTCGACGCCGGGGTCGAAGCGCCGGACCCCGACGAGAGCGCCAGCCTCCGCGACCGCTTCCCGTCGATCGGTGGCACGGGGAGCAGCGACACTGCTGGCGCCGGGAGCGACGACGCGGCCGACGCCAAGGGTAGCGAACCGGACAGCGGGGAGTCAGGCGAGAGCGGCGGGCTGGTCGCGCGGGTCCGCCCGCACCTGCTGAAAATCGCCGTCGCGCTCGTCGTCCTCGGCGTGGCTGCGCTGGTCGCCTGGCGGTACCTGGGGACGGTCAGGTCCATCGCCGGCGACAAACTCGGCCGCGGCGATTCCGAGGACGTGACCGAAGTCGAGGTCGATGTCGACCTCGACGAGGAACCGCCGGCCCGCCGCCGCGCGAAAGCGGCGAGTGCCGCGGAAACCGGCCCCGAGGCCGAGTTCGAGGGAGATACGGAGCAAGCAGGCGAATCCGAGGACGAGGAAGACGAGGGCGCGGGCGTCGCTCGCACGGGCGATTCCGACATGGGCGCGCTCCTCGGGCTGGCGTTTCTGGCGCTGGTCGCGGCGCTGGTCCGCAAGCTTACCGAGGAGCGCGAACACGACCCGCTCGTCGACGGCTCCGAGTGAGGCGCTCTCGACCGCTACTGCGTGGCGCTGTTCGTCCCGTCTCCGCACGGCAGCCGTTTCGCGACCGAAGCGCGTAACTGGCGCCCGGGCGCCACACAACCATGGACGAGCGACTCGAAGGGCTTGCCGAGCGCGAGGGGTGGCGCGTCGAGGGGGCGGCCGCTCGCGTCCACTACCGCGGCGAGACCGACCAGTACAGCGTGGAGTTCTACGCGCCGAGTGACTGCGTCCTCTACTGGAAGGTCCCCCCCGAGGACGCCGGCGACACCGCCGTCCCGGTCGGCCGGAACACCGTTCCGACGCCGCTACGCGAACGGATCCGGGCAGACCTCGCGGCGGCCGGCGTCGACACCGAGATAGAGCAGCGGTCGCTGTAGGCGGCGCGGACCTGCGGTGGCTGCTCGGCCAGCCCAGCCAGTGACTCGCGTGGCCAGCGAACGCGACTACCCCTCGCCTTCGGACTGGTACGGTTCGCCGACGGCGTTTCGCGGCAGGCGGTTCTGGACGTCGACGAGGAGTTCCTCCGCGGAGTCGTAGGACTCGCGGGACGCACCGGCGACGAGGTCGCCGAGGTCGTCCTCGCCCTCGGCCATCCGGACGGTGACCCCTGAACACTGCTCCGCCGCGTCGGCCCGGGAGACCGGGTACTCGTAGCGCTCGAGGTGCTCACCCAGTTCGGTCGTCTTGATCTCCATATCCCACTGTTGGCGCCCGTCGGCTAATCGGTAGTGACCACCTGCATGCCAGGTCCGGACGCGACACCGGCCGTCCCCACACGACACCGGCCGTCCCCACACGACACCGACCGTCCCCACACGACTGCTCCGCGCCCCTGTCGTCGGCGTCAGTGACCGACGTGGAACCCGCCGCGACAGTCTCGCCACATCTAATATTATGGCATGGTAATACCGGCTCATGACACGACAGGACGCGCCGGTCTCGCCGCCGGTCGTGCTGACGATAGCGGGCAGTGACTCCGGCGGCGGCGCCGGCATCCAGGCCGACCTGAAGACGATCGAGGCCTGTGGCGGGTTCGGGACGAGCGCGGTCACGAGCGTCACCGCCCAGAACACGACTGGCGTTGAGCGCACGCACGTCCTCCCGACCGAGGAGATCAGGGGCCAGTGCGAGACCGTGACCTCGGATTTCGACGTGCGGGCGGTCAAGACCGGGATGCTCGCGACCGCCGCGGTGGTCGACCTCGTCACCGACGAGGTGCGAGCGACGGACGCGCCGGCGGTCGTCGACCCGGTGATGGTCGCCGCCTCGGGGGACCGCCTGCTCGCCCGGGAGGCCGAATCGGCCTACGAGGGCCTGATCGCCGAATCGACGCTGGTGACGCCCAACGCCGACGAGGCCGCCGTCCTCACCGATATCGACCCCGACGACGAGGCCGAGGCCCGCGCGGCGGGCGAGCGCCTCGTCGAACTGGGCGCCGACGCCGCGCTGGTCACGGGCGGACACGTCCCCGGCGAGGACATCGTCGACGTGCTCGTCACCGGCGAGCGCGTCGAGACGTTTCGCCATCCGCGGGTCGACACCGAGGCCACCCACGGGTCGGGATGTACGCTCTCCTCGGCCGTCGCCACCCGTCTCGCCCACGGCGATAGCGTGGTCGACGCGGTGAGCGCGGGCGTCGACCTGCTCGCGCGGGCGGTCCGGTACAACCTCGACGTCGGCGAGGGGCCGGGAGCGGTCCACCACCTCGTCGCGGCGCGGAACGACGCCGCGCGCGAGCGGACCACCGAACGCGTCTCGGCGGTCGTCGAACGACTCGTCGCGGCCGACGTGTCGCCGCTGGTCCCCGAGGTGGGAGCGAACGTCGCCGGCGCGACGCCCTACGCCGAGCGGCCGGCCGAGGCGGCCGCCGTCGAGGGGCGGATCACGCGGACGCTCTCGGGCGTTGCACCCAACCGCGGCGTCCGCTTCGGCGCCTCGACTCACGTCGCGCGGACGCTCCTGGCCGCCCGCGAGTCCGCCCCCGAACTCCGCTTCGCGGTCAACTACCGATACGACGGGCGCGTCGCGGACGCGTTCGACGCACTCGACGGCCCCGTGGCCGAGTTCGACCCCGTGGCCGAGTTCGACCCCGCGGCCGAGGGTGAAGCCGCGGGCGACGATACGGCTATCGAGCGCGGTGTCGAGCGGGCCATCGAGGCGGTGGCGGAAACGCCCGCGGCGGTCGTGAACCACGCCGGCTACGGCGACGAACCGATCGCCTTCTTGATGGCGGCCGACGACGAGCGACTGGTCGCGCGAACCCACACTGTTCTCGACGAACTGCGGGAGTGACCGGTTCGACGCGTTGACGGTATCTCGCTCGACGCGCTGACGGTATCTCGCTCGACGCGCTGACGGAGGAGAGAAATCAAGCGCGCTGGCGACGGAGCACCTCTAGTCTCGCCGTCGCGCGACCAGCGCCGCGCCGAGGAGCACGGCGACGAGCGCGGCGACGGGGCCGGGACCGGGACCGAATCCGGTGGCCCCCCCGCTCTCGTCGCCCTCAGTTCCGGGGTTGGTGTCGCCGTCGCCACCGTTATTGGCCGACTCGCCGACCCGCACGACGACCGGGTCGGCCTCGCCCGCGCGGAACGTGTATCTGCCGTCGGTCGACAGCGTGGTCGTCGCCGTGACCGTTCGCTCGGCGTTCGGGCCGAGCGCGACCGTCCGGTTGCGGAGCGTCTCCTCGCCGCGAGTGAGCGTGAGGGTGCCCCGCGCCGGCACGGCGTGCGTGTTGTTCAGCGTAGCGGTGAGTTCGACCGCGCCGGGGTCGGCGAGTCGCGTCCGGTTGGCCGCCAGCGCCGTCACGGTCGCTTCCGCCGGGTCGTGGACCGCGACACTCAGTTCGTCGCTGCCGACCGCGAGGACGTGGCTGCCGCTTCGCTCGAAGGTCCGCCGGAAAGTGTGCGAAACCGTCTCGCCGGGCTGGATCGGGCCGGTTTCGGCGGCCGCGAGACTTCCGTCGACGAGGAAGCGGGCCTCGTACTCGGTGGCGACCTCGCCGGCGTTGGTCACGGTCGCGTTCAGGACGACCGTCTCACCGGCGTAGACGGACACCTTCGGTCCGTCGTCGGTCTGCCCCGGGGCCGCGACCGGGTCGAGTGTCTCGTTGCGGTACGGGCCGCTGACGCTGACCGCGTCCGGCGCGTGGGCGTAGCCGACCGACACCCGCGCGGGCGTCGTCCCGAACACCGACTCGTGGGTGGCGCGCGACCACATTTCGGGGACGGCCGTCGTCGTCGTGAATCGTCCGAGCGCGTCGCGGACCGGCGATCCGCCCACGTCGGCGACGGCCGCGGCCAGCGTCCCCTCGCCGACCGTCTCCGGATGGGCGTTCAGCCGCGAGAAGGCCGTCTGGAGCGAGCGCTCGCTGTCGGTCGCGATCCGGATCCGCCGGTCCAGGTCGCCGGCGACCAGGCTCCCCTTCCAGTAGTTCGCGGCGTTGGCCCACGTCGACGGCGTGGCGAGGACGGCGCCGCTCTGTGGCGGCGCTTCGCCCCGACCGAGGAACGGTCCGAGGTCGGAAAGCGGCGCGCGCCCCTGCTGGACCGCGAGGTGGGCGCCGTAGTAGGTCGCCATCCCCTCGACGGACCACCGCGTCGCGGCCGTCGTCTCGTAGTCCTGTCGCGTGTGGACGTACTCGTGGAGCCAGGTGTTCTCGACGGTGTCGAGTTCCTCGGCGTCGCGGATCCACATGTCCGCCTCGCCGTACTGCAGGCCGCGTACGCCCCACTCGACGGCAGTCGTCGGGGCCGCGAAGGCGACGACGGTGTCGTCGCGGTCACCGACGCGAAGTTGATTCGACGCCGTCGTGAGCGAGTCGAGGATCTCGTCGGGCGCCTCCGACAGCGACGCGCGGTCCGGGACCACGAGGCGGAACTGCTGGCCGTGAGCGCTCCGCTCGCGGGTGTCGGCCTGGCCCAGGTAGACCATCCAGTCGCCGGCCACGCCGGGCCCCGCCGTCTCCACCGACCGCGACAGTTCGACCGGCTCGCCGCCGCGCCAGCCCCACGTCGTCGAGACCGGCGGCCGCTTGAACAGCGCCCACTCGCCGGCGTCGACGAAGAGATAGCGCCCGTCGGCGCCCTCAGGCCCCGTGACCTCTCGCGTCTCGTTGACGGCGAACGAGTACGTCACCGACGGCGACTCGGTCTCCTCGTCCCACTCGTGGACCGACCCGTTGGGCGCGAACCCGCGCGTCCCGGTGACGGTCGCGTCCTCGGGCATCTCCGTCCGCAGCGTCGTGAGCGAGTCCGGGACCGAGTAGCTGACCGTGACGCCGATCGACCCCGGCCGGTCGGGCGTCAGGCTGAGCCGCTGGGTCATCCCGAGCGTCGTCCCGCTGTCCGCAACCGCACTCGCCGCTCCGGTCACCGACGCGCGCCCGCCGCGGTCGGTCACCGTCACGCTGCTCGCCGAGGGGGCGTTCCCTACGTCGGCCGCGGACGCCACCGCGTCGTCGCTCCCGGACGGGGAGGCGACGCTCGCCTCGAAGGCGGCGTCCGCCGGCAGTCCGTCATTCGTGGCGCCGGTGACGCCCGTGCCGGCAAGCGATCCGACGAGAAGGAGTGCGACCAGTGCGAGCGCCGCGGTGTGACTCGCACTCACTGATGTCATACTCCGGTTTGGGAGAGGAATCCCTTAACGGGTTCGTCCGTGCCGGGGATGGTATTCGGACGGGGGTGTTGCATTGTGGGGAAACAGCGTGAAAGCCCCCGGAGGGTCCGGCCCCTTTCAGTCTCGCCCGCTTAGACTGGTGAAGCGGCTGAACCGGGTGGGACTGAAAGGGGCGACTCGTTCGGCGCTGGCGGCCGACGCAAGCACCACAGGGCGAAGCCCGAGGAGCGCAGCGAGGCCCCCAAGCCGAACGAGTCGGGGCTTTCACGCTGTTTGCAGTAGCAGTTCCACGTCGCGTACCTGAACGGTACCGCGCCGGATAGCAGTGGACTGGGGGCCGTCACCCGCGCTCTTCGAGGATCCGGTCGACGATCCGGCCGGTCGAGAGGAGGGCGTCGTCGTACGCGGGGTCGTACGCCGAGGCGCGGCGCACCTCGCAGTCGAGGCCCCGCTCGGACAGCGCCGCCTCGATGCCCGCGACGTCGTGGTGCTGGTCGAACCCCAGCGCGATGACCGCGGGCTCCAGTTCCTCGATGGGCGCGAAGATGTCCTCGGGGTGGCCCAGTCGCGCCGCGTCGACCGGTTTCAGGCCGGCGACCATCTCGCGGCGCTGGGGGCCGGGGACCACCGGCGCGTCCTTGTGCGTGACGTTCTCCGAGCGCGCGACGATGACGACGAGGCGGTCGCCCATCGCGGCGGCGTCGCGCAGGTAGTGCAGATGGCCCGGGTGGAGCACGTCGAACGTGCCCTGAGCGACGACGACGGCCTCGCCGCTCCCGGTGTCCTCGCTGTTCCCGGTGTCCTCGCCGCTCCCGGTGTCCTCGCTGCTCCCGGTGTCGCGGGCGCGTGGTTCGTCCGCCCCGCTCATCGGTCACCCCAGCCGGCGTCGTCGTCGGGCCGACGGTCGACCGCGTCCTCGCGGCGGTCGACGCCCTCCTCCAGGAGTTCCTCGTCGATGTCCTCCTGCGTGAAATCGAAGAACTCGTCCTCGGGCAGGTCGACGTCGAGCACGTCCAGGTCCACGCGATCCCCCTCGCGGTCGAAGGCCTCCCAGTCGGTCTTCCCGTAGGGCGCGCCCATGATGATGTGGACCTTCCCGCGTCCGAACGTCCCGAGGTCGGCGTCGCTCGGCCGGAGCACGCCGTTCGGGTGGGAGTGGATCGACCCGGCGGCGCGCATGTCGTTGGGGACCATGTTCGTCTTGACCGTCGCGCTGACGGGGTTGGACTCGGTCCCCGGGATGACGAGCACGTCGGTCAGCACGGTCCCTTCGAAGTCGTAGCCGAGCTTGCGCGCGTCCTCGCCGCGGAGCAGCCCCATGTACTCGTCGGGGTGGGCGTCCTCCGCGGCCTCGAGGGCGAACTCGAGCGCGGCCTCGGCGATACCGACCACCTCGCCCGAGCGGAACAGTCCCATAGACGAGCGTGGGGTCCGCCGCGTTACAAGCGTTCCGGACCATCTTTTTTCGACCGGAAAAAACACGGCCGATCCTACCGTGACCGCGCGACCCGGGGACGGACAGGGCAGCCCGGGGACGGGCAGGGCGACCCGGGGACGAACAGGGCGACCCGGGGACGAGGGCCTACCCCGGGAGCAGGTCCCCGAGGGCGGCGCCGATGGCCATCGGGACGAACGCGACGCTGATCTGGCAGACGGCGAGCCACGGGTCGGCCCAGTCGACGCGGCCCCATGCGGTCATCATGAACACGGCGGTCGTCGAGGCGATCCCGAGAACGCCGACCAGTTTCCGCGGGAAGATACCCAGGATGGGGTTCCGAACACGGACGTCCTGGAAGTCGGCGATGTAGAGGATGCCGATCACCAGTCCGACCGCCATCGCGTTCGTCGCGAGCAAGAACGACGGGCGGTCCGCGATGAACAGCCCGACCTCCTGGGTCCCGCTCTCGACGAACATCGGGATGCCGAAAAGCAGGGCGCCCAGAAGTGACTCCGCGGCGTCCGAGCGGTCGAAGCCGCTGATGACCTTGCCGAACACGCCCGACCCCTCGACTTCCATCGCCGTCCGCATCGTCTCGCGGACGCGCTCGCGCTCCGCCGGGGAGTCGACTGCGGCCTCCAGTTCGGCTAGGTCGTCGAACAGGTCGCTCATGTCGGGGCTGTCCGTCGTTCCGTTCTCGCCGGATTCGCGCTCGCGCGCACCGTCGTCGCTCATCGATCACCGGGGTCGGGCGGGCCCGTGGCGCGGAGTTGTGGCGTCGGGTTCGGCTCGGCGGGTTCGCTTCGCTCGCCGCCCTCCCAGACGTAAAACCCCTCGCCGGTCTTGCGCCCCAGGTCGCCGGCCGCGACTTTCTCGCGGAGGACCGGCGGCGGTTCGAACCGCTCGCCCAGCGACGCGGCGAGGTACTCGAGCTGTTCGAGGCGGACGTCGAGGCCGACGCGGTCGGCGGCGGCGAGCGGGCCGACGGGGTGGTCGTGGCCGCGCTCCATCGCGCGGTCGACGGCGGCGACGCCCGCGACGCGTTCGTCTATCATCTGGATCGCTTCGGCCGTGAGCGCGAGCGAGAGTCGCGTCGCCGCGAACCCGGGCACGTCGCGGACGACGACCGACTCGGTGTCGAGGCCGTCGACGAACGCGACGGCGGCGTCGCGGGTCGCCTCGGTCGTCTGTTCGGCGACGACCACCTCGACCAGCGGGGTCGCGGGCGGGTCGAGAACGTGCAGGCCGAGCGCGCGCCCGGGATTTCGGAGGCCGGCCGCGGCCGCCGTCACCGAGACGTCGGGCGCGCTCGTCGCGACGAGTGCGTCGTCGTCGATCACCTCCTCGACGCGGGCGAACAGGTCCCGGCGCGCGTCGCGGTCGGCCGCGGTCGCCTCGACGACCAGGTCGGCGCCGGCGACGGCCGCTTCCAGTCCGGTCGTTCCCTCGAGTCGCTCGACCGCGGCCGCGCGTTCGTCGTCGGTGACCGCGCCGTCGGCGGCCGCGTCGTCGATACCCGCCTGTACGGCGTCGATGCCGTCCATGACGACGTTCGCCTCCTCGTCGTGAAGCGCAACGTCGTGACCGGCGACCGCACAGACCTGTGCGATGCCACGCCCCACCGTGTCCGCCCCGAGTACGGCAACGTCCATACGCCACATGGGTACCCGAGAACGATTAAGCGTTTTCGCCGCCACGGGTCCCGGGGCTGTACGGACGAGACAGAATCTTTTTCAGAGCGAGTGAACGATCCGAATATCGCCGTTTCGGCGGCACGAGAGACCGAATACGTTCGTATTTTCCTTTGTGTCGCCTGTCAGCCGACGGAAGACGGTCAAAGGGTTTATATGTGCCCAAAATTTGTCTATATAAGAACAATGGAACGGCCGAGCCGCCAGCGCGAGCGCGCGGAGTCCGAGGAGAAAGAGGAGGAATCAGCGGACGAGCGGGAGGAATCCGAGCAGTGTCCCGAGTGCGAGTCCTCCGCGCTCGTGACGAGCGCGGACGGAGGTGAGGTCGTCTGTGAGGACTGTGGCCTCATCATCGACGAGGGCAACATCGACCGCGGTCCGGAGTGGCGGGCGTTCAACCACAGCGAGCGCCAGGAGAAATCCCGAGTGGGCGCCCCGACCACCCAGACGATGCACGACAAGGGGCTGACGACACAGATCGACTGGAAGGACAAGGACGCCTACGGGCGCTCCCTGTCCTCCGAGAAGCGCAGTCAGATGCACAGGCTCCGGAAGTGGCAGGAACGCATCCGGACGAAAGACGCGGGCGAACGGAACCTGCAGTTCGCCCTCTCGGAGATCGACCGCATGGCGAGCGCGCTGGGCGTGCCACGGTCGGTCCGCGAGGTCGCCTCGGTCATCTACCGGCGGGCGCTCGACGAGGACCTCATCCGGGGGCGCTCCATCGAGGGTGTCGCCACCGCCTGCCTCTATGCTGCCTGCCGACAGGAAGACATCCCCCGCAGTCTGGAGGAGGTCTCCGAGGTATCCCGAGTCGAACAGAAAGAGATCGGTCGCACGTACCGCTACGTCGCCCAGGAACTGAGCC
>Ga0207720_100232_pt1 | contig 48383 bp, 51 predicted proteins | sample A23P2SouthBayCA_2_FD_187751 | JGI IMG/M metagenome (GOLD analysis project Ga0207720, IMG submission 187751) | Aerobic enrichment media microbial communities from Eden Landing Ponds, California, USA - A23 E3 (2) (SPAdes) | ecosystem: Environmental > Aquatic > Marine > Unclassified | place... | reverse complement strand
GCGGCCACAGCGGCGAGGTGCCTCCCGTACCCATCCCGAACACGGAAGATAAGCTCGCCTGCGTATCGGCAAGTACTGGAGTGGGCGACCCTCTGGGAACGTCGATTCGCCGCCTCCACTCATACTCTATACGATAGCCTCACAGAGCGACCGCGTTCGCGGTTGCTGTGTGGGGCTTTCTGCGTTTCATACGCACCACTACTTACGAATAACACTGTCTGTCACACTACTCATTTTTATAGTAACAACTGAAACGATATATAGCGGCTGTACAGCCGGTGTGCAGTAACTTCCAATCGCTGCTCCAGCAAGTTCGCGGCATCCTCAAATTGAACAGTCTCGAGTGAGATTTCACTCTGGAGGGAGAACGTGTACGCCCGGAACACTAACGTCCAGCCTCATCCCGTGGCGGCATGCCGTGTCAGCTGGCTAACCCTCGTGCCGGGCGGGAGAACGCGATGCGTTCTCCGAGTACTACTGTCGCGTGCCCGGGTTCGCCGTGCTGTCATCGCACCCGAATGGGTCTGCTCGGACGGGGACTAAAGGCACGCAGTTTCTCTAGGGACGCGACCCGTTTAACTCTTGCAGGCTCGAGCCGTCAGTTCCCGTCCTCGTGACTGTTGACCGTGTCGAAGCACACGCAAATACAGTGAAACTGGGTCGCGCCGTGGATGGCATCCCATCGAGGGTGCCACTGCCACGAGGGTTTTTCATCGCTCGCTGTGGTAGGGAGGTCCTTGAGGTGATGCTGTGGGTAACGACGACAAGCAACGCGCAGCGGCGACGTGCGATCGCTGTGGAGAGATCGGTATCGTTCAGATCTGGCCCGACGGCAGTTTCCAGCCGCTCGGTCAATCGACGTTCTGTGACTGTGAGCCGTCGGAGCTTCGGGTGATCGAGACGGATCCGGATGAGCTGCCGTAACCTGTCGACCGACGTTCGCGAGGGCCTCGTGCGCTGTGGATGGTCACACTGCCGGTTATTAACAAGGCGATGGTAGCGGTCCAAGTGAGTCAAACAGCAGCGGCGACGAGTCGCGATCGGGGTTGGTCTGCTTTACAGCGATTCCTCTTGGCTCTCTTGGCTCCCACGTCGTCTCCTGAAGCGACCACTTCAAATCGTCGGAGGAACTGCAATGGCGGTCCGGTTTGGAACGACCACAGGATCGGCGTGGCAACGGAAGTTCCGACAGCCGGCAGTATCAGACGGACTACTGTACGTCAGTGCCGACCGGCCGCGACTGTCCTGCGGTCCCATCGGGAAATCGGGACAGCAGACCGTATCAGTAGAGATAGTCTGCTTCCGATAGCTGGACGTAGCGGCCGTCGCGGTACCCGAATTTACGCCGTTTGTACGCTGTGAGGAGTTTCACTGCGTCGAGTCCGGCAGTGTATCGTTTGCTGAGCAGGACGTTATCACCGCTGCTGCCTTGCATATTGCTGACAGTATTGAATGCCCGGTCCCAGTCATCTGGATCGTAGTCATTGACGATATCTGCGAAGGCCACGTTGCGCAGGATCTCGTCGCCAACCGCGCGTTTCCAGACGTCGTTGTAGTTTTCGAGCGAGTTCGTCCCGGCCAGTCGACCGGCGATTTTGCCGGTGCGGACGGCGACGTGGTAGCCACCCTCGTGGAACGCTGAGGTGGTTCCCATCGCACCGCCAGCGACGGCGATATTCGCGCCGACGGGTGACTCGATCGGTCGCGTCGACGAGATGGGGTAGGTTTCCGTCCCCTTGGACTTCCCGCGATCCTCGACGCGGGGAATGTCTTCCTCGATGTCGTACTCGTCGCCGTACTCCTGTTCGAGCAGGCGGCTGATATATTCCGCTCCCGATGGGAGTTTCTGGTCGTCGGGCCGCAAGAGCTTGTAGCTTCCTGGGTTGTCGACATCGTTGAGTTCCATCCCGATTGGCATCGTCAGCCCAACACGGGCGACTGTGCCGTCGTTCGGGAAGACCCACGGATAGGCAGTTTCGCCCGGCATGTATCCCCACCAGAACGTGAGGGTGTCCTCGAACTCCGCGAACAACTCCTCGGGGAACTCCCGGTACTCTTGGTACGCGATATGGTTTGCCTCCGGCGGCGAGAGGTAGTCGGAGACGCTTCGGCCCGGTGGGGTAAACTGATCGAGCGCCTCGAGCGTGATCCGCCGTTGTGGGCCGTCCGCGAGGACGACGTACTGGGCCTCGAGTTCGTCGCCGTTCGAGAGCGTCAGCGTGTGAGTTGGCCCTTGCGGACTCGTCGCTCGGAGGTCGGTCTCGAGGGATTTGACGCCGACGCCGACACGCAGGTCGGCACCCACCTCAGTCGCGCGTTCGTAGAGCCAGTCATCCATGCGCGCGCGGTGGAAGGTGTAGCCGAACTTGGGATAGCTGGCGTCGATCCCGGTCGTCCGCAACTCGACGGCGCTGTTCGGGCCGATAAACTCCGTGGCCTCGAGTTCCTGCAGGATGACGTCGTCGGGAATCTCACGGTAATCGAACCCCATGATGTCGATCCAGTAGTCGAGCATCCCGGCGGCGTCGGTCGAATCGGGACCGAGCTCCTCTCGATCCTCGCGCGGGACCCCCTGCTCGAAGAGCACCGTCTCTGCGCCGTGGGCGGCGGCCTGTTCGGCCGCGGACGCGCCCGCGGGGCCACCGCCGACGATCGCGACGTCTACGCGTTCCATACGCCATTTGGACTCAGTGAGCCATTATAAAAACTGCGAGGAAGGTTTCGACAGACTGCGCCGGGTTCGGTCGCTGGCTGTTTCGGTACGGTGTTGACCGTATCCGTCTCTCTCGGGTGCGAACGATACGGTGCCGCGAGACGAACGCTTTTGAGCGCGCTGGGCGAGGGCATGACCATGAGCGATGCCGACGCGCCGGACGTGCTCGTGCTTCGGAGGGGAACCCACGGGATTCCAATTGAACAGTACGCTGCTGCAATCCGCGATCGACTCCCGGACCACACCGTCGCGCTCGCGCGCACGCCGGCCGCCGAGCGCGAGGCGATCCGGGACGCGACGTTCGTCACTGGAATGACGCTCGAGGAAGAGCTCCTCGAGCGCGCTGACGAGCTTTCGGCCTTCGCCTGCGCCTATGCAGGGACCGGTCATCTTCCCCTCGATGAACTCGCAGACCGTGACGTCACGGTGACTAACGCGTCGGGTGTCCATGGGCCGAATATCGGAGAGCACGTACTGGGGTCGATTCTGTGCTTTACCCGGCGGTTCCACGTCGGCGCGCGTCGCCAGCGTCGCCGTGAGTGGCGACATTACAAGGCCCACGAACTGCAGGGATCGACCGTCACCGTCGTCGGATTGGGCGCGATCGGCCAGGCGGTCTGTGAGCGCCTCGAGCCGTTCGGCGTCGAGACGATCGGCGTCCGCTACACGCCTGCAAAGGGTGGGCCAACCGACGAGGTGATCGGCTTCGAGGGCGGGGCGTTCGATGATGCGCTCGCGCGGACGGACTATCTCGTGTTAGCGTGTCCTCTGACTGAGACGACCCACGGGTTGCTCGACCGCGAGGCGTTCGTGACCATTGACCCCGATGCAGTGGTGGTCAACGTCGCTCGCGGCCCGGTCATCGAGACGGATGCGGTAGTCGAGGCACTGCGGTCGAATTGGATCCGCGGGGCCGCACTGGACGTCACCGATCCGGAACCGCTGCCCGAGGAGCATCCGCTGTGGACATTCGAGAACGTTCAGCTCACACCACATAACGCAGGCCACACGCCACAGTACTACGACCGACTGGCCGATATCGTCGCCGAAAACGTCCGCCGGATCGATGCGGACGGCGCGGATGCTGACCTCGAGAATCAAGTACTCCCCTGATCGACAGCCGTTCACTGACTGAGACGGGCTGCTGTCAGTCAGTGCCGGCCGGCCGCGACCGCCCTATGGGTGCACCAGGACCCAGTGACAGGGAACTGTATGAATCGTGGGAGCAACCGACCACGATCATACGGTTCCTCTCCATCACTAGATGGACGCGCTCGAGCGCGGGACGCCAACGATTCAGCAAGTCGGCAGTGTCCCTAACAGGCCCTTCAGCGAACAGTGCAGGGTCTATACCCGACTCATCGCCCTGTTTGCGCTCGTCTTCGGTATGCTCTCGCGTCGTTTTTCGGCTCGTGAGACGCTGGTGACTCGTTCGCTCGGTAACAGTGACACTGTCGTCGTGTCCGACGGCAGCAGTGTCGAGTGCCTTGTTACTGGCGTTCGGTAAGGACGACTCGTCCGGTCTGGTCGACTGAAATCCGATAGCCGGCGTAGGCGAACGTTACACAGCCGACGGTCTGGTTTGCCTCCCCGGCAGACTGAAATAGCGAATCGAGTGCAGTCGGATCGATCGCGTCGTACAGCGGGCCGAATTCGTCTGCGATCTCGAGGGCGTCCAGATCGGACTCTGCTGCGATCGCTTCGATGACCGCTTCGCTGAGCGGCTGGTCCGGCTGGGCCTGATAGGCATCGTGTCCGTCCTGCGGACGTGATTTGCAGAGAGCGGTTTCGGTTTCCATACCACGCCCTATCGGATCAACCACCGAAGTGACTCCGATTGAACAGTCAACGTTTTAAAACGGGGCAGCTCTCGACTACCCTCTCAGAAATGAACGGTCACGCGAGCCGTTGAACGGAACGTCGGCTGATTAGCTGCCGACGCTAGAGATAGCCGTTCTCGAGCAGCAGTTCGCCGTTGAGCACGCTCGCGCCAGCCGCGCCGCGCATCGTGTTGTGTGCGAGACAGTTGTACTGCAGGCCGAACGTCGATTCGCGAATGCCGCCGGCGGCGATCGACATGCCGTCGCCGAGGGTGCGGTCGAGACGTGGCTGTGGCCGCTCGGGGTCCTCGAAGACTTCAATCAGCTGGTCCGGCGAGGAGGGCAGGTCGAGGCTCGGGTACGCGCGCATGGCCTCGGCGGCCTCGTCGGGGGTGAGGTCCTCGGCGGTCTCGACGAAGACGTTCTCGAGGTGGCCGTCGATCGTTGGGATGCGGTTACACGAGGCGCCGACCTCGACGTCGTTGAGCGAGAGTTCCGCACCGTCGAAACTGCCGAGCAGTTTCTTCGATTCGGTCTCGAGTTTGTCCTCTTCGCCGCCGATGTGGGGGATGGCGTTGTCGATGATCTCCATCGAGGTGACGCCGTCGTAGCCCGCGCCCGAGACGGCCTGCAGGGTCGCGACGTGGACCTTCTCGAGGCCGTACTCCTCGAGGGCGGCGAGCGTGGGGACGAAGGTGATCGTCGAGCAGTTGGGGTTTTTGACCATCGCGCCGTCCCAGCCGCGCTCGTCGCGCTGGACCTCGAGCAAGTCGAGGTGCTCGGCGTTGACTTCGGGGATCACGAGGGGGATATCCTCGTCCATCCGGCCGTTCGAGGAGTTCGAGGAAACGACGTAGCCCGCCTCACAGAAGTCGGGCTCGACGGCCTCGCCGACGCTCGAGGGGAGCGACGAGAACAGCAGGTCGACGTCGTTTGGAACGTCGTCGGGGTCGGTCGCTGTAACGGTCATGTCGGCGACATCGTCCGGAATTGGACTGTCGACGCGCCATTTTGCGGCCTGACGATACGTCTTGCCGGCGCTTGCGTCACTTGCGGTCAGTGCTGCGATCTCGAAATCAGGGTGCGGGTCGAGCAGTTGGATAAGTCGCTGTCCAACAGCACCGGTCGCACCGAGTACGCCTACTCGTACTGCCATTTTCCGCCACTCCGAGTCGTGTCCGCAAAACCGTTTGGGTTTCCGGTAGCGCATGTCAGTCGACAGAGTTGCTCGAGTGAGTGGCTCTCCGCTGCCAATCGAGCACGATAGCGTTGCTGATAGCGAGGACACGCCATCACAGGCGCTTCGCTAGTTCGGATAGAAGATATTAAGAAACGGGAGCAGTACCTAGAAACCGATGCACTACCGACAGGATCGACGCGAGGCCACTGGCCAGAGGTGGTTCCGATGACGAGTTCGACCGCGAGTACCCGCAACGGAGGACTGCTCGAGACGCCGTTCAGCATGGGGGCGACGGCTGTCGCGGCCGTCACTGCCCTGCTGTCCGTCTTTATCGCGTGGACGGGTTACAACGACGGCGTGTTCCCTGTGATCGGCTATCAGCTCGATATCTTGACCGGGGCCGTCGCGCTCGTGTTCGGGCTCACCCTCGCCCTCGTGGCGCTTACTGCCGCAGCCTACATGGAGCCCGGGTTCGGCGAATAACTCGCTGTTTGAGACGATTCGATATTGTTCCTCGAGCCTGCTGAGTCCGTAGCTCTTCGTCGCGCTCGGACAGCTTCTCGGGGACAGGACCACTGAAACGAGTGACACGCCGATCGCTCTCGCTGTCGTGCGATCGGGTGTGCAGTGACGTTCCGTCGCTAGTATAAGAAAACCGACTTACGCAGGGACTTGTGCGCCTTTCTTTCGGGTTACGTATCCCGCGATGCGGTTACGAACACCTTTGGAATCGACGTTGGTGAGCTTCTCGACGCTTTCTTTGTTCTGTTCGAAGTCGGTCGTGAACGCCTCCGGGTACTGCTCCAGGAGGAGGTTGCCGGTCTTCTTGACGTAGGCCGGTTTGATTGCCATACAGGGGTTTCCGTCTAGAGGCCCTTATAACGCACCATTTCCACCGATTGACGACCATGGGGGAATGGGTACGTTGCGTCGCGATGCGCTGAACGAGGCCGGATTGAGACGAGATGCCCACGTAATCGTGACCCGTTGTGGCCCTTCTCGAACGAGAGTCGCTGTTTGTGGCTGCCGTCTGTACCGGCCAGCGATGCGTTGCCGTCCACGAGAGGTGTCTCTCCCAACGAACCCCCGCTATTCCGCTGACTCAACGACGCCGAACGCGGCTGCGATCTGTCTCGCAAAGCCTGCCTCGACGACGTCCGTGACGAGGATGATGAGAAAGACCGTGCCGAGTAAGATATCCGCACCTGCGGGGTCCGTCGGCGGCGTAGTCGTCTCGAGGCGAATCGCAAACAGCGTCGCGACTGAGGCCGGAATGATCCCGCGCGGGCCGATGAAGCTGATAAACAGCCGCTCGCGGATCGGGAAGTCTCCGCCAGTCGTCGAGATGAAGACGCTCAGCGGGCGGAGCAGCACCGTCACCACTCCCACGACCGCAAGCCCGGCGGGCCCGAGTGCGCGGAGTTCGGAGAACTCGAGCAATGCCGCGAGCGTGATGAACACGAACGAGAGGACGAGCAGCGTCACGTCTTGATTCAGTCGCATGATCCCCTCTCGATGGGGCACCTTGAGGTTCCCGAGCGTAAAGCCTGCGGTGGCCGCGGCTGCGATGCCGGCTTCCGAAAACACCGAATCGGCGATCGCGAACGCGATAACGGCTCCGGCCAACGCGAGCAACCGGGCCGTCTGTGGCGCTGCTTGTTCCGGGAGGTCGACCCGCGTGAGGAGATACCAGACGACACCTGCAATCGCCAGCCCCGTGATGATTCCCAGTCCGAGCCGCTCTATGAAGAGAACGATGAACCCTCTCGGTGCGAGTTCCTGCGCCGTCATCGTCTTGAAGATGACGACTGCGAGGATCGCGGCGGTGACATCGTTGATGATGCCTTCGGTCTCGAGGATCGTTGCGACCTCTTCGCGGACGGATATCACCGCGAGAATCGGCGTGATGACCGTCGGTCCAGTCGCGACCAGTAACGCACCGACGAGAAACGCGACGTCCCAGTTCGCATTGAGGAAGAGCCGCACGGTCAGCGCGGTTCCAAGAAACGACAGCGCTGCACCGATCGTGATCAACCGCTTGGCCGCCTGCGGTGCGGTTCGGACGGTCTCGAACGTGAGTCGAAACGATCCCTCGAAGACGATGATCGCGACGCTCACGCCGACGATCGTCGAGAGCGCATCTCCGAAGGTCTCGGTCGTGATGATGCCCAGTCCCTCGGGGCCGATCGTAATGCCTGCGACGATGAGAAACAACACGCTGGGAACGCGGTATTTCGCGGCGAGAAACTGGGCTGCGGTGCCGAACCCGACGATGGCCGCGACGAGGGCGATGAGCTCGAGGTCGACGTGGATCGACACCGGATCATCGACCTCCCGGACTGCGACTCTTCGTTTGAACCGTAACGGACGAACTGACGATCCACTCGCGCTGGTCGGACATCGCGACCGACATGCCACGTCCTATCACACCGACCGACAAAATTCTCTGCCTCGTCGAAGCCACCGTCAGCTGAGCGGTGCCACCACCGACCGATCGTCAGACGCGCACCCGAGTGGCGCGCTACCCGCGGCGGTTCACCACGACGAGTGCTCGCGCACGCGCTCGAGCGCCTCGCGCTCGCGCGGGCCGCCGGCACGGTCGACGACAGACTCGAAGTACGCCAGCCGGTCTCGAAGCGCGGCGTCGTCGTAGTCAGCGACGCCGAGTCGCGACGCGGCGACGGTCGCTTCGATGACGGCTCCGAACCCGCGGTCGATCGTCGGAGCCGTTTCGCGCTCGATGCCCGACTCGAGGGGCCGGAGCTCCCACTCCTCCCAGTCGGTGCCGCCCTCACTGCCGGCGTCGACCTGTTCGACGGTCACGCGGGCCCAGGCACACGCGGACTCGAGGATCGGCTCTTCGAACTCGACGATCGAGAGCGCGGCGTCGGCGAAGACGACCGGATCGTCGACGAACTGGACGTAGCCTTCGCCCTGGCGGTGGAAGTTCCGGCGGGTGCGGGTGTTGCCCCACGTTCGTGCGGTGACGGGCTCGCCGGCGTGGATGCCGAGCGGGGCGGCGTTCCACAGCCCGTTCGGTCCCAGCGTGGTCACGACCGATTCGGTCACGCCCGAGAGGGCCACGGGCCACGCCGCCGTCGGCTGTCCCTCGTCGCTCATACAGTGATCGCCTCGTGCTCGAGGGCGATGAACAGCCCGGCCGCGGTGATATCGGCCGTCGTCCCCGGATTGACCCCGCGCTCGACGAGGTCGTCAGCGAAGGCCTCCACAGTAGCTGGATCTGTCTCGAGGGCGTCGTCTGCGACCAGTTCCTCAGCTCGGACGGTCACCTCCCGTGCGGTCGCCTCGTCGTGGCGCGTCGCGACGAGCGTATCGGGACGTTCGGCGAGCAGGGAGAGAAAGACCGTCGCAGTTCGGTCGGTCACCGGGCCGTCGGCCTCGGCGAGTCGCCGGGCCGCTGCAAAGGAGCGGTCGAATCCCTGAACCCACTCGCGGGCGACATCGTCACCCGGCACGCTTCGCTCCATGATCTCATAAAGTGTCAGTCCGCGCTCTTCGATGGCCGACACCGCGTCCGAGCCGCGGCGGACGTCGAGGTCGTCCATATCTGCCGGGGGGTCGGCCACACCCACATCGACGTGGTCGAACGCGCGGTAGAACGCCGCTGCATCTCCAACTGTCGTCTCGCGGACGACGGCTTCGGCAACGGGCTGGGAGAGGTCTTCGCGGGCAGCCCGGACGAGTGGGATGAGCAATAGGAGTGCACCGAACTGCGTGTTGTCGCCCTCCTGTATGGCCATCCCCTCGACGGCCCGCTCGAAGGCCGGCCCGACCGCAGCCCCATCGGCCGCCAGTGCGAGCCCCTCGCGGGCGCCAACCGCACCGGCGAGAAAGTGTTCGAATCGAAGGTCTGCGAGGTCGCGATAGCGGTCGACGTTGCCCGGTTTGGGCGTGCCCGCCACCTCGAGAAGCAACGCCAGTTCCGCGTTCGCCGCTGACGATCGCATACGTCCCGTTGTGTGCCGTGGTGGCTTATACTGTCGGACACTGGACCATGCGATCCAATCGCGTCGCGCCGTCTCTCGCCGACCCCAACGGCGGGCCGCGCCCCCGAAATTAAGGCTCGAAACGAAGAGGTCTATGTATGGGATACGATATCGCAGCCAAGACCGATCCCGAGTCAGTCATCGATGACGAGTGGGGCGGCATGTGGTTTCTCAAAGCGCCCCTCGAGACGGACGAACTCGGTATCTCCGTCCTCGAACTCGAGCCTGATGGCAAGGGAATGGAACACGACGAGACCGAGTCCGGACAGGAGGAGGTGTACTACGTCATCACGGGCACGGTCGATATCGAGTTGCCGGACGCCGACGAGACGGTGACACTCGAGCCCGACGAGGCGATTCGACTCGATCCCGGCGAAACGCGACAGATCCACAACCGCGGTGACGAGCGCGCAAAGCTCGTGCTGGTGGGCGCGCCGCTGTAGTCCGATCGCGTCGATAGGGCTAGGACTCGAGGTCGCGCTGTCGGCCTTTCGGCACCATCGAGCGCAGTTCGCCGTGGACGTAGAGGCCGATGCCGATCGGCTCCAACTCGCCGGCGACCTCGTGAGCCGCGATGAGATAGCCCCAGTCACCGTCCCACTCGAGGTCCTGATCCTCGCCGGTTGCGAACCGTTGGGCCTGCTCGCGGTCGAGTTTGATCACGCAGTCGCTCGCTTCCCGGCCGACGCGCTGGACGAAGTCCGTCGTGGGCTTCCAGTGTTCCTGTCGGGTCCGCAGGCAGGTCATGCCGATCGCTTCGATCTCGATCGGCGTCGGTGCGTCCCCGCTGTAGATCCAGATCTTGCCTGCGCCTTTCTCCCAGAAGGTGTAGTCGTCGAAGGTCTCGGGCGGAATCCCGAAGCGATCCGTGAAGTAGTCGACGACCTCTGCGCGCGTTGCGCGCCCCTCGACGGTTCGCTCGGCGTCGGTTGCGGGCAGGCGATCGAACCGCTGGCCGTCGTTCGTTTCGTCGTCGCTCATTACGCGGTCACCTCCAACTTCGCAACGAAGAAGCCGCCGGTGTCGTTCTGGTGGGGATAGATCCGGGCCGCCTTCTCGAGACTCGAGTCGTAGGTTTCGCCGTCCCACTCAGTTAGCCCTGACGAGTGCTCGAGGCCGAGGTCGAAGTCGACGACGCGACAGGATTCGGTCTCGAGGGCGTGCTGGACGACGGCCTCGTTTTCCTCGGGGGCGAAGGTACACGTCGAGTAGACGACGGTACCGCCCTCGCGGGTGGCCTGGATCGCCCGGCGGATAATCCCTTTCTGGATGCCCGCGACCGAGGAGAGATGACCTTCCGACCAGTTGTCGAGCGCGTCGGGGTTCTTCCGGATCGTTCCTTCACAGGAACAGGGCGCATCAACCAGCGTCCGATCGAACGCGTCGAAGTCGAAACGGTTGAGCGAGTAGTTGCGCGCATCCTCGTTGGTCACTGCGAGGCTGGTCGCGCCGAGTCGTTCGGCGTTGAATCGCAGCGCCGAGATGCGTCCGAGGTTGTTGTCGTTGGCGACAACCGTCCCGCGGTCGTCCATCAGCGCCGCGAGTTGGGTTGCTTTGCTACCTGGTGCCGCACAGCTGTCCCAGATCCGTTCACCGGGCTGCGGATCGAGGACGACTGCCGGGACCGCAGACACCTCCTCCTGGCCGTGCGTAAAGCCGTGAAAGGAGGCCCACGTCGATCCCGGCGAGTCGGTCTCGAGGGTCAAGACGCGGGGATTCCAGTCGGCCTGTTCGTAGTCGACGCCCTCCTCGTCGAGGGCTGTGAGGGTTCGCTCGACTGTGGTCTTGATCGTGTTGATACGGACGGCGTTGCCGAGCGGCCGCTTACAGGCCGCGAGAAAGGCGTCGAAATCGTCGATAATCGATCGATACCGCTCGAATGGCTCCATTGGCCGCGGGTTCGGGGGCCCAGCGCTTGTGGGTTTCGAAGCGTTCGGTCGCGACCACACCGTCTACGCCGCCGATGGTGATCTCCCCCACAGACGAGGCACAGAGACAGAGGCGGAAACTGAGGCCGTATTCCGCCGATTTTATGCGGATGACGCGCGTCGTCTGTGTATGGCTGAAATTCGCTTGCAGGGCCCGGAGGGAGCACTCGAGAACCCGACGCTCGTCGAGGGATTTCCCGGTGTTGGCCTCGTCGGCAAGATCGCGACCGACCACCTCATCGAGCACCTCGACATGCGCTACTACGCGAGCGTCCACTGTGAGGGGCTCCCCCGGATCGGGATCTATCGTGGCGGCGAGCGTGGTGTCAAGCCACCGGTGCGACTCTACGTCAGCGAGGCTCACGACCTGTTCGCGCTCCGGAGCGACGCGCCGATCAGCGCCGCGGCGGTCGAAGACATTGCCGACTGTCTGACCAACTGGATCGTCGAGCAGGATGTGACACCGATCTATCTCAGCGGTCTTCCGGCCGACCTCGACGACGAGGAGAGCCGCGACCTCTACGGTATCGCCACCGGCGACGGCGAGGAGCACCTCGAGGAAGCCGACATCGCGGTGCCGCCCGAAGACGGCGTCATCACCGGTCCGACGGGGGCGCTGATCAACAGCGCTGCACGGGACGACATCGATAGTCTCGGCCTCATCGTCGAGTGCAATCCGCAGTTCCCCGATCCGAAAGCTGCAAGCGTCTTACTCGAGGAGGGGATCGAATCGCTCACCGAACTCGAGGTCGACGTTCAGGAGCTCGTGACGAGTGCCGAGGAGATCCGGGCGAAGCGGGAACAACTGGCTCAGCAGATGCAGGCGATCGCACAGGAGGAGAGTTCGCAGGCCCAGCCATTGCGGATGTACCAGTAGTTGCTGGGCACGACGACCACGACAACGCCTATCTCGCTTGCATGTCGTGTTAGGTGCATGGCACGCGACCCTGAGCTTCCGCGACTGTCTGCGACTGCGCTTGCGGCTCGCATCCGAACGGGCGAGGTCACGGCGACTGCGGCAGTCGAGGCCCACCTCGAGCGAATCGACGCCCGCGACGACGAGATCAACGCATTCGTCACGGTCTGTCGAGACGGGGCGCTCGAGGAAGCCGCAGAGGCCGACCGCGCGCTCGCGGAGCGCGATGAACAACGCGCGTCGGTGAGTCGCGCGGGGAGCGAAGTGACCCACGAGACCGGCGAGGACGTGGGGCCGCTCCACGGCGTACCGGTGGCGCTCAAAGACCTCGGCGCACAGAAAGCGGGCGTCCGTCACACGTACGGGTTGGCGCTCTTTTCGGACCACGTTGCCGATCGGACGGCGGCGATCGTCGAACGGCTCGAGGATGCCGGTGCGATCGTGATCGGGAAGACGAACACTCCGGAACTGGGCCACAAGGGGACGACCGACAACGAACTGATCGGGGCGACGGCGTCGCCGATCGACACCGACCTGAACGCCGGTGGTTCTTCAGGTGGGTCGGCGGCAGCGGTCGCCGCCGGGATGACGCCGATCGCGACGGGCAGCGACGCGGGCGGGTCGGTGCGTATCCCGGCCGCCGCCTGTGGCGTCTACGGGTTCAAGCCGACCTTCGGGTTAGTGCCCGACGACCGCAGACCGAACGCCTTCGGTCGCGAGACTCAGCACACGACCGCGGGACCGATAACCCGGACCGTCGAAGACGCCGCAGTGGTCCTGTCGGTGATGGCTGGGCCACATCCAGCCGATCCGAACGCCGTTCCCGTCGATATCGAGTATCGCGGCGCGCTCGAGTCACCCATCGACGACTATCGCATCGCGTACAGTCCGGCTCTCGATGTCTTCCCAGTGACGGAGGCGGTCGAGACAGTCATCGATGACGCGGTCGCCGCGCTCGCAACTGCCGGTGCGACCGTCGAGCCGGTCGACATCGATCACGGCTACACCATGGCCGAACTCAGCGAGGCAGCGATGGCACCGTACGCGACCGGCGTCATAGAGAGCGCGACGCTGCTCGAGGAAGCCCATGGCATTGACCTCCGGGACCACCCCGACGAGGTCTCGGACAGTCTGCTCGCGATGCTCGACATCGGCGAGGAGTATGGCCCGGACGACATCGCGCGGTCGGGTATCGTCCGCACGGACATGTACGATGCCGTCCAGACTGTCCTCGACGAGTACGACCTGCTCGTGACGCCGACGCTCTCGCGAGCGGATGTCGGTCTCCACGACGTCCTCGAGACCGACGCCTGGGAGTGGCCGTTGACGTGGCCGTTCAACTGGACCGGCCACCCTGTTGCGTCCGCCCCCGCCGGACTGACCGACCGCGGCCATCCCGTCGGCCTCCAACTCGTCGGCCGGCGGTTCGCCGATGACGATGTCCTTGCGGCCAGTGCGGCGCTCGAGCGCGAACGCCCCTGGGACCACCTGTACGAGTACGAGTGATCGGCGATGATCTAGGTCCCGTCTCGCGCGAGAAAGGCGTCGATGCCGTTCTCGAGGCACACATATCGAATCCTCGTCAATTTCGCTGTCGCAAGGCGAACCGCTGGCCGGTACCAAAACCTCTTTTCGCGTTCTGCCCGTTCGATCTCACATGGTGACTCCCGACGCTGATACGATTCCGCCAGAGACGTGTCCGATCGCTGATGGCATGCCGATGCTCGGTCTCGGCACCTGGCAAAACGAGGACCCCGAGCAGTGTGCCGAAAGCGTCCGGACAGCGCTCGAGATGGGCTATCGACATATCGACACCGCCCAGATTTACGGCAACGAGGACGCCGTCGGTGACGGAATCGCGGCTGCGGACGTCGACCGCGAGGAGATCTTCCTCGCGACCAAGGTCTGGATCGACAACCTCGAACACGACGACGTCCTCGAGACAACCCGCGAGAGTCTCGACCGACTGGGCGTCGACTCCGTCGATCTGCTGTACGTCCACTGGCCGTCCCGGACGTACGACGCCGAAGAGACCCTCGGGGCCTTTTCCGAGCTCGTCGACGAGGGCCTGACCGAGCGCATCGGCATCAGTAACTTCCAGCCCGAACAGCTCGAGGAAGCCGTCGATGTCTGTGACGTGCCGATCTTCGCAAATCAGGTCGAGTTGCATCCGCTGCTCCCACAGGCGGAGCTTCGAGAGGCCTGTGAGGCCCACGACGTCGAAGTCGTCGGCTACTCGCCGCTCGCCCGTGGGCAGGTCCTCGACCAGCCCGACATCCAGGAGATCGCCGACAAACACGACGCCAGCGAGGCGCAGGTCAGCCTCGCCTGGGCACGCGAGAAGGGCGTGACGGCGATTCCGAAAGCGACCAGCGCAGATCACATTACGGACAACTGGGAATCGCTGGCGGTGGACCTCGACGACGAAGACATCGACACCATCGACGCCATCGACGAGACGAGTCGCGAAGTCGATCCCGACTTCGCCCCCTGGAACTGATCGGCGCGCGAACAGCTAGTCCGTCGAGATTTCCGTCTTGCGTTCGCTCGAGTGTGTGTTCTGCGAGTGTGGCAGTAAACCTATATATCGAGTGTAAAGAAAAAGCAGGAAAGTTTACGGTACGGCAGCTTTTTGGCTCGCGTATGTCTACCCGCTCACAACGTAGTGGCGGTGGTGGGCTTGTCGGCGCGGTCAGGACCGACATTCAGCGGTTACACGGGGCCTGGATGGAACTCGTCTTCCGCAGGCAACGTGGCCGCGGCCACTCCGTCATGGGCAAGTGGAAGCCCGAGACGCTGCCACAGAAGGTCGGCTATCACAGCTGGAGCGCTTTGGGAGTCATCGGCTTGCTCGTCCTCTATCCGTTGACCGTCCTTGGCCTCGCAACCCGCTTTTACGCGGCGAAACTCGACTCGACGCGGACGCGACTCGGCATCGTCGGCGTCACGGCCGTCGCACTCGTCGGCTGGGGGACGCTGTCGGTGGTCGCATACGTGCTAAATCAGGTTCCCTTTGACGCCTTCCTCGCGATCGCAGCCGCCAGCGCCGTCGCGATCGTCTCGACGACGCTCGCAGCCGTCACCTCGAAGTTCGGCGGCCGGCCGCTCTCGGTCCTGCTCGCCTATCCGTTCGCGATGACGGCGCTGTTCTTGCCGCCGGTCGTCGCGGCGCTCGTGACGCCGTCGCTCCACCCGTACGTCCTCGATCCCAGCTACGAGTTCGCTGCCTGGGCGCTCGATAACGTGTTGGTCATCGGCGGCATCAACGACTACCTGCGCAGCAACTTCAGCCTCGAGGGGCCGGCCTACGTCGCGATGTGGCTCGGGATCTCGTTCCCGCTGGGCTGGGTCCTCGGCGGTGCGGTGACGCTTGCAAATCTGGTTCGTCCCTCCGAGGAGTAGTCGCGATTCGTGTTCTCCTGTTTCGCCAGTATCGGACAAAAGTAGTGACTTTCGCTCGGTAACATGAACGGACTGCCGATTCCCGATACCATTAGGTGGCCGATTCCTAACCCCCGCACATGGAGTTCGATCTTCCGAAGACGGCAGCCGTATTCCTCGTCGTAATCGCACTCGGCGTCGGTGGTCTGGCCGCGTCACCGATGATGGCTGCGGACACCGTCCTGATGATGGTTGCGCCGTCGATGATCGTGTTTGGCTTACTGATGCTCGCACTCGGCGTCAAACACGGCGAATACCGCGCGGCAGGTCGATAACGACTGGGAAGTATGCGTTATCGGTTGTATTGATCATCTGACTGTTCGACGTATTCTGTCCGAGCTGGCAGTGCGTCATACTGCCGGACAAAACGGTTCAGCCCTCGATCGCACCCAAGATGCTGTCGCCAACGGCGACAGCCGTCGAGACGCGATCGAGTAGTCACTGACGTTTGTCCGGTAGTATCACTCGAGTGGCTGCAGCCGCAAAATCAGTAATTAGCGAGTGACGCGACCGTCGACAGCGGCCAGCCTACATGTAGCCGAGATCGCGCAGGCGCTCCATCAGGTCTTCTTTGTCCTGGGCGCGGCCAGCGCGTTCGGTCGTTCCCTCGAGGTCCTGGAGCCAGGCAGGCTCCTGGTCGCTCTTTTCGGTGCTGACTTCGCTGCCGAGTGAACGGAAGCCGGCGAAGTACTTCGGCGAGATCGGGATATCGTCCTGTGCGACGCCTTCCGGCAGGTCGTCGTCGCTCTCGGGGACGTAGCCCTCCTCGGGGAAGTTCTCGACGGTGTCCGGCACGACGAAGTTCCAGAACGCGTCCCAGACGGCGGCCTCGTCGAACTGCAGGATGGGCTGAATGCGGTCGTGGGGCGGGTAAATGTCGGGGTCGTGACGCGGCGAGAAGAACGTCTCGTCGGCGCGGGCTTCCTGTTCGTCCCAGCGGACGCCGGAGATGACGCCGTCGATATCGTACTCCTCGAGCGCGTCGTTGAGCGCGACCGTCTTCAGCAGGTGGTTGCCGACGTAGGTGTCAAGCAGGAACGGGAACGTGTCCTCCTCGTACTCGAGGATGTCACGGACGTGGTGCTGGTTGTGCTCGGAGAGCTCCGAGATGTCGATGTCGTCGCCCGGCTCGAGGCCGTGTTCGTCGACGTACGCGCCGACGTCCTCGTTGCGTGCATAGATGACTTCGAGGTCCCACTCGTCGGCCCAGTGGTCGACGAAGTCGTGGATCTCGTCGAAGTGCTGGTAGTGGTCGATAAAGACCGCTGGCGGTACCTCGAGGTCGAAGCGGTCGGCGACCTCCTTGATGAAGTACAGCGTCAGCGTCGAGTCCTTGCCACCGGTCCACATGACGGCGGGATTCTCGTAGGACTCGAGGCCTTCGCGGGTGACCTCGATCGCTTTCTCGATCTTGTCCTGAATGTGGGCGTAGTCCGCAGGATCTTCGCCTTCGCCGTCGGTATAGTCAACGTCGACGTAGTCGGGGAAGTTCTCGCTCATCTCGTAATTAGATATAATTAGGAGAGGTAAATTCTTTGGGTCGGCGGAAAGCTCTGTCGGAACCTCCGATGAGGGCCACCCGCCGCTCCCGCTGCCATCGGCCGTTAGACCTTCAGACTGCAACCACGCTGATCTAGCCGTCAGAACGACTCGAGTCGGCTCTGACAGCCGTGACAGTACGTCACGCCTGCTCGGTTCATCGTTCCACACGCCGGACACCGAACGGTCGAGGCGTTTCCGGCGTCGACGTCCAACTCGTTCGACAGCGCAGCGAAGACGTCGTCGTGGTCAGTCATGTCTCGATCGTGGCCGTGTGTCCGTGCCCACTCGTTGATGAGATCGTCGTCCCGCAGTCGCTCGAGTCCGCGAACCAGCCCCAGAAAACACAGCGTCGGGGCGACCATCACGGCAGCTGCCACGGCGAGGCGGCCGACGAGCGCGTACTGTCCCGGATCGTCCATAGGCGTCGTTTGCAAGTTGTGGGGAAACATCTATCCTTATCCGCGTAGCTTGCAGACGGTCCGAACCCCTCTGCTCCCCTCGAGACTCTGTGATACCCAGACACAAGCCCGACTACGTCTCGGGAACGATGCGAAAGAGCCCGCCGGTATCTGCAGTCATGCCGAGTGCATAGACAGCACCGTCGTCGTCACGGCCGAACGAGTACAGCTGCTCGAGGGTCGTCTCGCCGGCGATCTCGATGGCAGTCGTTGGCCAGAGTTCGTCATCGTCGTCGGGACGGGTGGCGGCGAACAGCCGCCCGTTCGCCGCAAAATCGCCGAAGACGTACGCGCCTTCCAGCGCCGGCAGTGTGTCGCTCCGGGAGACGTAGCCGCCGATGACTGAGACGCCGCTGACGTTCTTCTCGGCCGGCGGGTGTGGATACTCGATGATGGGGTCCTGAAACCGGTCGCCGCCCAGACCGGGTCCGGATGCCTTGTCCGGACAGTCCTTCCCTCGGTAGCAGTGGGTACCCTCTTTGACGTTCCAGCCGTAGTTGCCGCCCTTCTCGATGAGGTTGACTTCCTCGTAGTCGTTCTCGCCGACGTCCGCGACGAAGCAGTCGCCGTCGTCGAACGACAGCCGCCAGGGATTCCGAAACCCCCACGCGTAGTATTCGTCGAGCCCTTTGCGATCAACCAGCGGGTTGTCGTCAGGGATGGTGTATTCCCCGGCGGCCGAGCCGCCGTCGACGTCGATTCGGATTACGCTCCCGAGCAGATCCGTCGTCACGTCCTGTCCGCCGCCACCACCGCCGCCGCCCGCACCGATGCCGGCATAGAGGTAGCCGTCCGGTCCAAAGGCGAGGTCGCCGCCGTTGTGAAAGTTCGCCGGCTGGGGAATCTCGAGGACGACGCGTTCGGAGTCCGACCGCACTCGCGTCCCGTCGTCGGTCGCCTCAAATGTTGCGAGGACACCCGTGTGGTCGAACTTCCGTGGCGTTCCGGGTTGACGCTGCGTGCTGTAGTGGACCAACAGCCGGCGGTTCTCGGCGAAGTCTGGATGAAGTGTCATGCCAAGCAGTCCCCGCTCACCGCCGGTGACGACCGTCTCACGCAGGTCGAGCAACGGTTCGTCACGGAGGCCGTCGGACTCATCGACCCAAATGCGGCCGTTTCGTTCCGCAATGTACCGCCGATCCGAATCGGGTGCGAATGCGACGGCCAGCGGAAACCCCAGCCCGTCGATCACCGTCTCGAGGCCGACTTCGTCCGGCAGGTCCTCAATTTCGTCCGGTCCATTCGTGTCGGAGGTGGCGGCTGCTGACCGTGATGCGGTGCCGACGAGGCCAGTCGCCGCACCGACGGCCGCTCCCGTCAGAAACCGTCGTCGGCTGGATGACAGGTTCATTTGGGGTGTCCATACCGCACCGAGTCCCAAATACACCGTTCTGCCTTCGGTGAACGGTACGTCAATCCGATAGATCGCTGCTGTCCTTGTCGGTCAGGTCGCTGGCTCGAGTCCAACGGCCATCGCCCGTAACTGTGTCCAATGAATTCGGATACCTGTCGCATCACGACCGGCCGTCGAGGAAGCGTTCGGCGCGCCGCTGGCCTCGCTCTATCAACCGATCGATGAACGCTGGATCCCGGTCGACTTTCGACGGCGATGAGAGGTCGCTGCCCAGGTCGATGAACTCGACATCGATCGGCTTGTATTCCTGCGGGAGGCTCCCGCTTTTGATCAGGTCGTTGATCGTCTCGATGAAGTACACTTCCTGATACAGCGAGAGGTTTCCTGCCAGTTCGTTGCGCCGGTCGGCGATGTCTTCCATCGACTTAGGGACGTCCTCGCGATGCTTGGGATTGATCTGGATGATCCAGATTTCGTCGGGTTTGTCAACTGCCTTCTCTGGCACCGTCAGGAAGTCGCGAATCGGCGGGTTCTGCGAGAACAGCCCGTCCCAGTACCAGTGATTGTCGATCCCGACGGCTTCGAACAGCGTCGGAATCGCTGCCGATGCAAGGACTGTCTTCGCGGTGACTTCCTCGTTGCGAAAGGTTTTGAACTTCCCTTCGGTCACGTCCGCCGCGCCGAGGATCAGGTCCATCGACGTGTCGGCGGCGAGTGCCGGAACGCGGTCGAACTCGATGTGCGACTCGAGCGTCTCGAGAAACCGATCTCGCCCGAGCTCGGCAGCGGGGAGTTCGTACGGACTGAAAAACGGCAATGGTCCGCCGCGTGCGGCAAATTCAGCCATCCAGACAAGCCAGTCGTTGGCGATCCTGTCCGGCGGCGAGTGTGCCGCGAAGTCCCGCCAGATCGCATCGAGCGTCTCGACTGCGCGGTCGGTCCCGCTCGTAACGAGTCCGTACCAGGCAGCGGTTGCACAGACTGCGCCGCCGGACGTGCCGCTCACGCCGACGAGCTCGTATGAACGCGTCGCACATGCGCGAAGGAGTCGTTTGAGCACGCCCGCGGTGAACGCCGTGTGGCTCCCTCCACCCTGACAAGCGATCGCGACTCGAGTAGCACTGCCGGTATCAACACCATCAGCCATGCGTGCCGGTGACCACGGACTGTGGTTTAGTGATGCGGGTACGGAGTCGAGCGCGGAGAAGTCACTCGTCGGTTCGTCGTCATGCGACTCGGTCGAAGAACGTGCCGCGTCGATTCAGTCGCTGATGAACTTGTTGTCCCGCCAGTTGACGCCGCCTTGCCCCGAATTGTGGTCGCGGGGGCCTTCGACGACTTCGATGTCGGCGGGTCGCGGTTCGCCGTCGACGATCCGGGTCGCCTCGAGGTCGCCACCGCGCTCGGAGATCGCCGTCAGGGTGCCTTTCTCGGCGGCTTCGGCGATGCCACAGAGAACGAGGAACATCTGATACTGCAACAGCGAGTTCTGCAGGACGGTCTCGCGGTCGCCTTTGAACGCGGCGAACTCGACGAGTTCGGATTCGATTTCCTCTTCTTCGTCCTCGTCCCAGCTAAAGGACTTCTGCCGGCGCTCGTCAGGATCCTCTTCGTAGACCCGGTTTTCCGTGACGCTGGCTTTGAGCTGGGCCGTCGGAGTGTACTTGCTGACGGACTGATCCTCAGCGACGGCTTTGAGAATCAGTGTGTTGTTGCGCCGCGTGATCTCGACATCGTCGACCCCGTCAGGGAACGTTGCATCGTCGATGTGGTCGTGAAGATCTTCGAGGGGCAGTTCGAGCGTCGAGTGCAGCCGATATACGTGTCTGGATTCCTCTGTTGACATAGTGGGAAGGTGTCTACGGCGACAGTCGTGGTCTGTTACTACGAGACCGCGACTTATATGACCTGCTATTAAATCCGTGAGATGCGACTCGTGACAAATCTGTGTTCACGGTCGGACGCCTTACGCCGCGTTGAGCGTCTCGGCAAGTTCACCGCGTTCGTCGAGTTCCTCTAAGATGTCGGAGCCGCCGACGAACTCGCCGTCGACGAACGTCTGCGGAATCGTCTCCCAGCCGCTTTGCTCGTTGAGCGCCACGCGATACTCGTCGAGCGACTCGAGGACGTCGACGGTCTCGAACTCCTCGCGGTGCTGGCTGATCAGCCCGAGGGCTTTGCGGGAGTAGCCACACTGGGGCATCAGTTCGGTCCCTTTCATGAAGAGGACGACGTCGTTTTCCGCGAGCGTTTCGGCGACCTGCTCGTTGACCTCCTCCTGGTCGAGACCCTGGTTCGGTGGGAACTCCATACGAACGTGTATGGCAGTGAGGGGGATATGCCTTGCGTCCTCGGGACTTGCGGGACTGGACTCTGTCAGTCAGCCGCCGGCGGTGACTCGAGGACGTCGACTTTCTCGGCGGTGTACCCGAAGACGTTCCGGTAGCCGTTCGGCGACATGAGTACCGGGTAAAACGACTCGTCGGCGATCTGCTTTTCGCCATCGGCCGCGGCAAACGGCGCGCCAGCTTCGACCTCCGTGAAGTTCTCGACGAACACCTCGTAGGTGTCGGCCTGTTCCTTGTCGATGACGTCGGTGAGCTGATAGACGGGCAGATCACGGCGGACGGTATCGCCGGGCAACGCAGCGACCGCAGTGAGAAACGCTCGCGTCAGCCGATCGGCGTTTTCGGCGGCCGTCTCCGAGCCCTGCAGGCCACACTCGACTTCGACGGTGTCGACCGTCGAGAAAAGCCGTCCCTCCGCGAAGTTGCTCGTTTCGACCATTGCCGTCACGGGCAACTGCGGGACGATCGATTTGGCCGTCTCACTGACGCCGTTGACGATGGCGAACGGGTCCGCGTGACTCTGCGTGGAATGCATCGAGAAGGTGAGACAGCCCTCGAGTTCGTTGACGAGGGCGGCTGCGAGCTGGCCTTCGTGTGTCTTCGCGTTCGGATCACCGGGGAACGCGCGATTAAGATCTTCATCGACGAATCGCACCTGTCGCTCGAGCGCTTTCTCGTTGGCGACGACGAGCTTGACGGGGCGTTTGACGGTCGGGCGTTCGTCGAGCAATCGCTCGACGGCCCGGACGCCACAGGGTTCGTCCCCGTGGACGCCCGCGACGACTGCGATTTCCGGCGTTCCCGACCCGAGCTGTGCAACTCTCATTATTCAATTGTTTGGCTGAAACGGGAAAGGCGATTCGGTCTTTCACAGCGTCGGGGTCGTGATCGTTGCGGTATGGAAATGCCACACTCGGACTCTTGGCGGCGCGCCACGGCGGGCGAGCCATCACTGCGACTCCTCGAGCGCGTCGGCGTACGCGTAGTCGTCGCTTTGAGCGACTGGCTGTGTGCCGTCGAGTGTGAGCTGCCAGCCGTCGATCCGCGTCGGGTCCTCGAGGGAATTGGTCAGCGCGGTTCGGACCGCGAGGACGTCGACGCCGTAGTAGTCACGCGGGATGTCCTGCAGGTATCCCAGCGCCGTCTCGAAGAGGCTCCGCATGCCGTCGTCGTTCTCGAAGTCGACGCGTTTGTACACACCGGCAGCCACCTGGACCATCCCATGGCAGAACTTGCTCTCGGTGGTGCCAGCCCCGTAGTTGTACCACTCTGCCTCGAAACAGTCGTGAGACTCGTGGAACGAACCGTCGTTGAACAACTGCACGCCGTGGACGGTCGCCCGGCGCAACGTCGCATGCTCCCAGCGACCCGCGGACTCGTTCCAGCCGGTCGGGTTTCCCGCCGGCGGGTCGACGGTCGGATCGCGGGTGTGGTCATCCATGGTTGATTTGAGGACCGACGGACGGGTAATGCCGTCGGTTAGGCAGTCCGTAGCGAGTGTAAGCACGGTATTTATCCCGTTACGAGGTCCATATTGGCGTAATGGCTCAGCCATACGGCCGCTGCCAGCACTGCGGGGAACGCCTGTACGCCCACATCGAAGGGGGGTACCAGTGTCTGAACTGCGATCGGCGGTACACGGAGGCGGACTTCGAGAGCCGAGCGACGTAAGTCGGCCTGCTGTCTCGAGTTCCCGGTGCACCCGCGATCTGCCCTGTGGGAACACCGGATCCCACTGACAGAAGTCGGTCTGCGCGGGTCCGCTGTGTTACACGTAAAAGCGGTTTCGACGGTTCAAGAGCGACGTGTCTCGTCATCGAGCGTGGCTCACGCGACAATCGGACGATTTAACCCCTGCGAGCGTCTCAGAGCGAGATGCGTGCGAGGGTAGCCAAGCGGTCAACGGCGGCGGACTCAAGATCCGCTCTCGTAGGAGTTCGTGGGTTCGATCCCCTCCCCTCGCACTCACCATAGTGCGCGGCAAGACGGAGCGTCTTGCCCTCGCAAACTTCTGTGCGCCGACGTTACCTCTCCGAGATGCAGCGCCAGCGAGAAGCAACCCTCAGTTCAGTGCTCGAGCGACACATGGTACGAGCACGCTCTCTGCTACAGCGGCGGATCAGGCGCTCAACCGCTCTGCTAACTCGTCTGAGACGCCCGTGAGGTGTGCGGTCCCGAAGACGGCAGCGAGCAGCCCACCGACCATGTCATAGACGAGGTCGAGGATGGTATCGTCGATCCCGTACTGCGTGAGGATTCCCGGGATGCCGAGGAGTCGAGATGTGACGCTGACGTAGAACTCGAGGAGTTCCCAGATGACGCCGAACGCCATCATAAAGAGGAGGAGGTATGCGAACATGAACTTCGGCGGAAAGTGGACGGTATCCGTGTGGACGTCTAGCGCTCGTGCAGTGGCATACCCGACCCCGGCGACAAGTGAGGAGGAGAACAGGTGGGTCATGTGATCCCACCACCACACGGCTCTGTATGGTGTCATGAAATCGAGACCGGGCAACGGGAGCGTCCCGAGTGCGTGAAGGAGCATCGGAACCGTAATCCAGAGGACAAGCCCGGCGTCCATCGTGAACTGATAGCGGCGTTCGAAGAACGCGGGGAGTTGTGTCACGAGGAGGCCAATGGCAGCATTGATGGCCACGCCCAGACTCTTGAGCCAGAGGCCGGCCACGAGAATCGCGAGGATGACGAGTTGGAGAAGACGGACGAGCAGGACGGTCCGTTCGGGACCGAGCCGCAGCCGCTCGCGGATGGTCACGTCGATTCCACCTCCTGCGGTGGTGTGGCGTGTGCGCGGCGGAGTTGCCATCGGAAGTACTGCCAAAAGACGAGCCCCGAAGCGAGCCCTGCGATGAGCGCGACGCTGAACGTCTGCATGAGTTCGTCGTTCGTCTCGGCGAACGTACCGCCGAGATACGCGGCAGCGAACGCTGATCCGACCGCCCAGAATCCGGCGACAGCGAGCGTGGCGATAACGACGAAGACCACGGCGAACGCGGGTGTCATCCGGAGTGTCGTCGTGAGCTGGAGTGCGCTGACGACGAGCATCCCGAGTGCTGCGACACCGATACCGACGACGAACTGGACGCGAAGCGTTGGCTGAAGCGGTGCGAGCGCGAGTGGGAGCGATGCGATGGTGAGCAGGGGCCAGGGAAGAGTGTGGGTCCACGATCGGGCGATCAGCGGCGGGACGACGGCAACCGCCATCGCGACCGCCGCGAACGCTGCGCCGACGAAGCGGCCCGCAAAGAGATGCGTGATCACCGTGACGCTAAGAGCCCCAGTAAGCGCCCACGTGAGTACTGCATTCGCACGCGTGTCGGTGACGAACCACTCCTCGGGTCGTTCCTGCCCCATAGTATCCTCACACGTCTTGACGGCTATCGAATAGTACGAGCCGTCAAGCACAGCCGCACAGGGACATTAATCATCCGGGACGGCATTAAGCGTTATTTCATGAGTGGTGAAAGACAGGCACGCGTTGATTGGATACGGACAGTGCCCTTCGCTGCGAGCAGCGCACCATCACACCAGCCCCGTGGGCTGGCGACAGACGGACCCGACTCGAACTATAGTAGCCACTGATACGGGTTCCTGTCACTGCCGTATGAAAATCAATGCACACTCGATCGCACAACTGTCGTGCGAACGGTGTGTCAATCTGTTCAGTTGTTACTATACTCACTACTCGTAGCCGACGTCTCATGTTTATACCCTTGTGTGGCGGAGACTACCGTGGTTGCATATACCATGAGAAGCGACCGGATCCCAGGCTACACCCACGGTACTGAGGAGATTCCCGATGCGCCGATCAGTATGGACGAGTTCGAACGACTCCAGCAGGCAGTGTTGTTCGACGAGGACGACGAGGAGTACCTGCAGATGGCTGGCGATGTCCTCGAGGATCAAATCGATGACGTTCTTGACGTGTGGTACGGCTTCGTCGCCGACCACGACTTCCTGGTGTACTACTTCGCGAACGGCGAGGGAAACCCCGATGAGGAGTACCTAGATCGAGTACGTGAACGGTTCGGCCAGTGGATTCGCGATACCTGTGAGACGCCTTACGACGAGGACTGGTTGAACTATCAGTTCGAAATCGGCCGGCGACATACCCGCGAGAAGAAAAACGAAGTCGACGACGCCGACGCGGTCGACCACATCGACATGCGCTATCTCGTGGCCTTCATCTATCCAATCACGGCAACGATCAGGGAGTTTCTCGCCGACAGTGACCTCTCCGATGAGGACGTCGACGCGATGTACCACGCCTGGTTCAAGTCGATCGTGTTGCAGGTGACTCTCTGGAGCTATCCGTACGTCCCAGATGAGAATTGGTGACTGGCGCTGTCGAGTCACATCACGACTACTTTTGAGGCAGGGTCGCCGAGAGAGGGCATGAGCGACGCCGATGATGGCAGCCGCACAGCCGTCGCAGTCCATGCAGCACGCGAGGGGGCCGCGGTCGCGGCCGACTCCTTTCGGACGGACCTCGCCGTCGAGCACAAAGACGAGAAGACTGACGTCGTCACGCAAGCCGACCACGATGCTCAGGAGACCGTCATCGAAACCATCCGAGAGACGTTCCCGGACGATCCGATCGTCGGCGAGGAAGCCGACGCGTTGAAGCAGGTCCCTGAAACGGGGCCCGCGTGGATCGTCGACCCCATCGACGGGACCAACAACTACGTCGGCGGCATCCGCGCGTTCGGGACCGCCGTCGCAGCCGTCGTTGACGGCGAACCGGTCGGTGCCGCGTTCGACTGTCCCGCTCTCGCGGATCGCTACCGCGCCGGCCCCGACGGAACGTTTCGCAACGACGAACCGCTATCGGTCAGCGACTGCGCTGATCCCGAAGCGGCCACCGTCTGCCCGACGTTCTGGTGGGACTTCGACCAGCGCGACCAATATGCCGCGGCAAACCGCGCTCTCGTCGAACGCTTCGGCGACATGCGACGCTTCGGCTGTGCCCAACTCGAGCTCGCGATGGTCGCCGCGGGTGCACTCGAGGGGACGATGACCAACCTGCGGGCGAACCCGTGGGACACCGTTGCGGGCGTCCACCTCATTCGTGAGGCCGGGGGCGTCGTCACCGACCTCGAGGGTGAACGCTGGCGACACGACAGCGACGGATTGGTCGCGTCAAACGGCGCGATTCACGACGAATTGCTCGCAGCGGCTCGCGAGATCGAAGCGTGAGCTGATTGGCGCTCAGACGGTCTGCTGTAAGTAATTTCCGGTGCACCCGCGACCCGTCCTGCGGTTACACCGGTAAATCGTTACAGCAGACCGTATCAAGGCCGACTGACCCAACAGTCTCGTTCGTTGAAAACCGGAAACGGTAAGCGGCCCCCACTACCGGATTCGGGTATGGACGACTTCATCGACCGGTACGGGGCCGAGCGCGTCTGGGCCGCGACCGTCGCGAGTCTCGCCGCCATCGTGGTCCTCGGCGCGGTCCTGTTCCCTCAGCGAGTGTACGTCAACCTGATCTGGCAGTACTTTTGGGGGCCGGTCGTCGCCGACGCCCACAGCTGGTCCTGTGTCGCGTGGGCCGACGGTCAGCAAGTAGCCTGCGGACAGGCCGGCCCGAACGCCGGGCCGACCGCCGAACCCGGCTACACGTTCATTTCGTATGCCGGCTACATCCCGACACTCGTCCTCTTGCTGATCGGGATCATCTTCATTCTTCGCCGCCTCGAGATCGAACGCTTCCGCGCGGGCTTTTTCGCGCTGTTCCCGTTCATGCTCTTCGGCGGTGCCCTCCGGGTCGTCGAGGACGCCAATGCCGCATCCTACGCGTACTCCGGCGAGATGGCTATCCAGCTTCCCTGGTCCGGCTTTATTATCAGCCCACTGATCTACTTCACGGTCTTCTTTATCGCCCTTACGACGCTCGTCAGTTCCATCTGGCTCGATCGCAACGACTACGTGTCGCGCTATGAGTATCCGCTGGCAGGAATCGGGACGACCCTGCTGACGGTTTCTATCGCCTATCTCGGCTACACGGCGGCCACAGAGCCCTACTCGGAGTTTTATCCGCTGATCCCGCTGGTCGTCCTCGTCGGGGCGACGCTCGTCACTGCGATCACCTGGGTTGCGATCGAGCGGTTCGCACCGGAACTGAACCGCGGCACGCAGTACATGGGGGTCGTCGTCATCTGGGCGCACGCGGTTGACGGCGTCGCGAACGTCGTCGGCCTCGACTGGGCGACGACGCTTGGGCTCCCGGCCAATCTCGTCCCGAAGCACCCGATCAACGCGGCGATCGCCAACACGACGGCCGACGTGCTACCTGCCAGTGTCGTCTCGGCGACCGGCTCGGCCTGGCCGTTCCTGTTCGTCAAGCTCGCCGCCGCCGTCTTCGTCATCTGGATCTTCGACGAGACCGTCTTCGAGGACAACCCCCGCTATGCGATCTTGCTCATGATCACCGTCGTCGCCGTCGGCCTCGGTCCCGGGACCCGTGACATGCTGCGAGCGACGTTCGGCGTCTGAATCGTCCTGTTTCTCGTTCTAGGTTCCTCGAGCCCGCCACGAGCCAGCGCTGCCCGAACGTGCGATCCGAACGCCACGAACGGGGCCTTTAATCGCCCGCGGCGGGAACGAGCGTGCATGAGTAAGACGGATGGGTGGTTCGCGGATGTCGACCGCGACGATCCCGACGTGATGGCGACCGCGGTTCGCGAGGGCAGCGCCGGCGAGCCCCGCGACTGGCCGGCACTCGCAGTCGAGGCGGGCTTTGCGAGTGACGAAAACGAGTATTACGACGCGCTGCGTGAGGCGACGACTGAAGCCACGCGGGCCGCGGTGACCGAACGCGAACGGGCCGACGACCGCCAGCTCGTCCACGCAGTACGGGCAATGGACGACTGCAGTCGGACGGCAAACGAACTCGCAGAACGGCTGGCCGAGTGGGCCGGCACGATCGACCCCGAGGCCGGAACCGGCGTCGCGTACGCCCGGGAACTGGCACGCGGTGAGACTGACGACGCCCTCGAGGAACCCGTAGTCCGCTCACTTGCGGCCCGTGTCGCCGACCTCGCCGACGAGGCCGACGACCTGCGAGCGTTCGTCGAACGGCAAACGCCTGCTGTCGCGCCGAACCTCGCAGCACTCGCCGATCCCGTCCTCGCAGCACGGCTGATTTCGCTTGCCGGTGGCCTCGAGGAACTCGCAAAGAAACCCAGCGGGACGATTCAGGTGCTCGGCGCGGAAGACGCCCTGTTCGCCCATCTGCGGGGCCATGCTCCCTCGCCCAAACACGGGATCATCTACACCCACGACGCGGTCCGGGGCACCCATCCCGAAAACCGGGGCTCTGCAGCACGCGCGGTCGCCGGCAAACTCGCCATCGCCGCCCGCGTCGACCACTACTCGGGCGAGTTAAAGCCCGAACTCGAGGCCGAACTCGCAGACCGGGTCGAGACGATTCAGGCGCGGACGGCGGACGACGGAGGTGCAAACGATGAGTGAGCTGCCGGCAGGTGTCGAGCGCCACGCGTTCGACGGCACCGACCGACTCGCGACTCGCGGCGAGCCAGTCTACGGCGAACCCACCGACGGGGAGTGGCGCGCCTGGAACCCGAACCGGTCGAAACTCGGCGCGATGCTCGACCTCGAGATGGACACCGGCCTCGCGGGCGGTGAAACCGTCCTCTATCTGGGCGCGGCGAGCGGGACGACCGTGAGCCATGTCGCCGACTTCGCTGGTCCGACCTATGCCGTCGAGTTCGCGGCACGGCCGGCACGGGATCTGCTCGAGGCCGCGGAGAGCCGCCCACGACTCTTTCCGCTGCTGAAAGACGCCCGAAAACCCGAGACCTACGCCCATATCGTCGAATCGGATGTCGACGTCATCGTCCAAGACGTTGCGACGCGCGGGCAGGCTCGCGTGGCGCTCGAGAACCGGCGTTTCCTGGCCGACGACGGCCGGCTGCTGTTGGCGGTCAAGGCCCGCAGCGAAGACGTAACCCGCGAGCCGGCGGCCGTCTTCGCGGACGTCCGTGAGGAGCTATCCGAGGGGTACGAGATTCTCGAGACGGAACGGCTCGAGGCGTATCACGCGGATCATCTCGGAATCGTCGCGCGGCCGCGGTAGCCCGGTCGACAGCGATCTCCTCACTTCGTACTCAGCAACTGATATAAGGCCGTTCGTGGTGTGGTTCTATGGTATGTCTGAACACCCCACAATTGGAGACACGCTCGAGGGAACGGTCGATCGCTATCCCGACCGCGATGCGATCGTCTACCCGCGCAAGGACCAGCGGTGGACCTACGCAGACTTCGACGAGCGGGTCAATCGGCTCGCGAACGCGCTGCTCGAGGCCGGTATCGAGAAAGGAGACAGGGTTGCGACGGTATTGTACAACAGCTCCGAGATGGCGCTGACCGTCTACGCGTGCTCGAAGATTGGGGCTGTCTTCACCCCACTGAACTTCCGTCTTCCCGCAGGTGAGATCGAATACATCGTCAATGATGCCGAAGCCGAGATGATCCTCTTCGAGTCCGCGACACAGGAGGCAGTCGAGGGCGCGCGCCCGAACCTCGAGAGCGTCGCGGAGTACGTGTTCATCGATGATGACTGCGAAGCGGTACCAAACTACGCAAATGGGTTCTACGGGTTGCTCGAGTCGGGCTCAGCCGACCGGCCCGCGGGATCCGTCATGGAAGACGACGTGTACGCCTTCATCTACACGTCGGGAACGACGGGCCGGCCGAAGGGGGTCGTCCACGAACACCGGGACATGGTCGAACACAACCTCCTCAATATCGTCGAGTTGAACCTCACCCGCGATGACGTCGGCCTGTCGGTGATGCCGCTGTATCACTGCGCCGAACTCCATTGTAGTCTATTTTCGCGGATCCATCGCGGCGCAGCGAACGTGATCCACCACGAGTTCGACCCGGATGCCGCACTCGAGGCGATCGAAGATCACGGTGTAACGGTCCTCTTTGCAGCACCAACGGCCTGGAACGCGCTGTCGCGTTCCGCCGCCGAGTCTGACGTCGATGTCTCGTCGCTCCGAATCGGGCTCTATGGTGCGGCCCCGATGCCTGAACAGGTCCTCGAAAACTGCATGGAACACCTCTGTGAGGACTACGTGCAGGCGTACGGCATGACTGAGATCGGGCCCGCCGGTGTCTTCCAGTCGCCGGACGACCAACTGCCGAAACAGGGTTGTGCCGGCCTGCCTGCACTCAACCACCGCTTGCGGGTCGTTGAACCCGACGCGGATCCGGAGCAAACAGTCGACGAGGGCGAGATCGGCGAGATCCTGATTGCCGGCCCATGTACGATGCGCGAGTACTGGAATCGCCCCGAGGCGACCGCACGATCGCTTCGCGAAGCCGACGGAACGATCTGGTACTACACCGGAGATCTAGGCTACCGCGACGATGACGGCTACCTCTTCGTCGTCGACCGAAAAGACGACATGATCGTCTCCGGTGGCGAGAACATCTATCCCACTGAGATCGAGGACGTGTTGTTCGCACACGATGCCGTCGAGGAGGCGGCCGTCGTCGGCGAACCCGACGAGGAATGGGGCGAACTTGTCGTCGCGTACGTCGTCACCGATGACGGCATCACTGCGGCTGACCTTGACTCGTTCTCCCTCGAGAGTGACCAACTCGCTGACTTCAAGCGGCCGCGGAAGTACTACTTTGTCGACGACCTCCCGAAGAACCCGAGCGGCAAAATCCAGAAGTTCAAGCTCCGTGAAGGCGAGACTGACATCGAGCCCGAGGCCGAAACCGTCCTGTCCTGATTGGCTGACGAGCACCAGACCGATCGTCTCGACTCCAAACCGTATTTACTGTCGGCGACGAAAGCACGACACGATGGAACGCGGGTCGCGAGACGCGTTTACGCGCATGGGAACGCTGGGGATCGAAGAGGAGTGTTTCGTCGTCGACGAGGATGGCCGGCCCACCAGCGGGACCGACGACCTCGTCTACGAGTACGACCCGCCCGAGATTCTCGAGGGACGGCTCGATCACGAACTGTTCAAGTTCGTCATCGAAACGCAGACACCGCTGATCGAGGACCCCGATGACGCCCGCGAGTCGTTGCTCGAGATCCGGCAGGCGTTAGTCGATCACGCCGAGGCCCACGGCTATCGGATCGCCGCTGCCGGCCTCCACCCGCTTGCGAAGTGGCAGGAACTCGAGCACGCCGAAAAGCCTCGCTATCAGGCCCAACTCGACCGGATTCAGTATCCACAGCATCGGAACACGACCGCGGGCGTCCATATCCACGTCGGTGTCGACGACGCCGACAAGGCGGTCTGGATCGCCAACGAACTGCGGTGGTACGTCCCGATCATGCTCGCGCTCTCTGCAAATTCGCCCTACTGGAACGGCTTCGACACCGGTCTCCAGTCTGCGCGCGCGAAGATTTTCGAGGCGCTTCCGAACACGGGAATGCCAACTCACTTCGAGGATTTCGAGGCGTTCGACCGGTTCGAGCGGCTGATGCTCGAGACCGACTCGATCAACGATCGGGGCGAACTTTGGTACGACGTGCGCCCCCACACCGAACACGGCACAGTCGAACTGCGGACGCCGGACGGCCAGGCCGATCCAGATATCGTCATGGCGTTCGTCGAGTATGCCCACGCACTCGTCTGTGCGCTGGCCGAGGAGTACGAAGATGGCACCAGCGGGCACCAGCACCGCCGGGAACTGCTCGACGAGAACAAGTGGCGGGCTATCCGCTACGGCCAGGACGCGTCGTTTATCGACCGCGATCTCGAGGGCACCGTCGACTTGGGCGAGCTCGTCGACCGCGAGTGCGAGCGGCTGGGTATCGACGGCATCAAACGGGTCTACGAGCGCGAAAGCGGTGCAGAGCGACAGCGGCGTCTGTTCGAATCGGATGGTCCCGATGCGCTGTGTGAGTCGCTCTTTTTGCAAACCGAATGACCTCCACAAAGGTTTAACTCCGCGCGAGGCCTCATCCTGTACGAGACGCCACATGAGTTCCGACGACGCAGACGACCATCCGGTCGACGATGCTGACGAGAAAGAGGAATCGCTCGCGGGACCGGACGACGTCGTCGAGACCGAGATCGGCCGGAGTCCGGCCGTCGAGGAACTCGACCAGCGGATCGTCGATCTGCTCTCGTGGATTCTGGATACGGAAACCCGGGCGAAAATCTACGTCTATCTGCTGGCGAACCCGGGCAGTACCTCCGAGGAGGTCGCGAAGGGGACTGGGCTCTACCCGAGTACGGTCCGTGAGGCACTTGCGGAACTTCACGAGGAAGCCCGCGTCAGCCGCGAAAAACGCGCCAGCGAAGGGGCCGGCAACAACCCATACGAGTACACCGCGATCCAGCCAAGCGACCTCGTCGGCGATGTCGTCGATCAGGTTCAACAGGAGTTAAACACCATCTTCAGGCTCGATCGTGTCCTCGACCGGAAAAGCGAACACGAACCGGACGCCCTCGCGGAGACCGAACCGGTGACGATCACCGTCGATGACAGTACACCGCCGCTCGGCGATGACACGGACGCAGACGCCGAAGTCGACGACGAGGTTGAAGTCGAATCCGTCGACACTGAGAGCAACGACGACGACACCGACGACAGCTAGCCGCTTGAATCGGCCCGACGGACGCTAGTCCTCCAGCTCGAGAATCGCGGGACGCTCGAGCTCGAGCTCTCGGTCGACCGCGGAGACGGTCGTCGTCGGCCAGCGATCCGTCGCTGTCAGGACCTCGATGTCGTCTGCCGTGACGAGTGCAGTGTCTTCGCTTTTTGCACCCTGTACTGTCGGATTCCACGCGTAGGCCATCGGTGCTTCGACCGGCGTGTCGTGGTCCGGTGTGGCGATCCACTCTCGGCCTGCGAAGCCGGCGGCTCCGCCCTGATGGTGGTGTTCCCACTCGCCGTCGTAGCCCACCGTGTCGTAGGCGTTCTGGATGGCATCGAAGACGTCGCCAGCCGTGCCACTGGTATTTGCGGCTTCCTGCGTCGCTGCAAGTGCCGTCGTTTCCACGCGGGCTGTGGCCTCGTGGCGTTCCGCGAGCCATGCCGGCGGATCGAAGGCGACGGTGCGAGTACAACTCGCATGGAGCCCGGCCCGTTCGGCGGTGACGGAGACGAGCGCGTACTCGCCGAGTTCGGCGTCGGTCGGCGTATAGTGGCGGTACTGCTGGGCGCGCGTTGCCCCGCCGACGAGGACGACCGGTGCCTCGATGTCGCGTGCCGACAGCGCGACCCGCAGGGCCGATGCTACTTCGTGTTCTGTGTCGCCGGCCTGGAGTTCGCGACAGACGGCTTCGACGGCGGCGGCCGTCTGCCTGCTGAGGTCGCGATAGCGCTCCTGATCGCGGTCGGTCAGCGGCTGGCGCAGCGGCGTCGGATCGACGCGCTCGAACCCTGAGAGGTCGATGTCGATCGCGGCCCGCTCGTCGTCGCCGACGTACTCGGCGACGGCTTTGTCCAGCGACGACGCGTACCAGGGGAACTCCTCGATTACGAGTTCCTCGGTTTCCAGATCTGGGACTTCCTCGCTCACGATGCGATCGGCTTCGATGTTGTTCGCCACGATGGTCACGTCGGTCCCGTCGTAGCCCACTGCAGCGACGCCGCTGTCGCCCTCGCGGTCGACGACGTTGTTCCCACCGGTCAGCCATGCAAACGAGTTCGGCCGCACGAACCAGACCGAATCGAGGTCGTGGGACTCGAGGTAGCCCTCGAGGCGCTCGCGTTTGTCCATGTCGGGTGCTGGCGAGGGGAGTTCTTCATACTGTCGGACAGCAGTCAGTGTGACGGCACCGATCGCTGCTTGAGACCGGTTCGCTACGTCTCGAGCGCACGGGCGAGCAACTCGATGGGATGCGTGGGCCGATCGTAGCCCTCAAAGTCCCCAATTTGTGTCCGACAGGAGGTGCCGGGAGCGACGACCGTCGTCTCGGTGCGGTCGCGATCCCTGTGTTCCTCGAGTTGCTCCCGGAGTATCGAGCCGATCGCCCGCGAGAGGTCGTAGTGGTCGGCTTCGTAGCCGAAGCTGCCAGCCATACCACAGCAGCCCGAGTCGACGGGTTCGACGGCGTAGCCTGCTCGTCGGAGCACCCCGACGGCGTGGTGGTCAGCGCCGCGGGCCTTCTGGTGGCAGTGGCCGTGAAACGTGAGCGGGGCCTCCGCCGTCACGGTCTCGTCGAACGACATCTCCTCGTCCAGTCGGTGCTCGTCGACGTACTCACAGACGCCGAAGGCGTTCGTTGCAAGCGTCTCGACGCGCTCGTCGTCGAGCAGCGAGCGATACTCGTCGACGACCATCGCCGCGTCCGAGGGCTCGACGAACAGGACTGCCCAGCCGCGATCGAGATACGGCTCGAGGTCGTCGAGCAACGCTCGGCCCTGGTCGGCGGCGGCCTCGAGCAGCCCCTGGGAGTAGGCCGCGCGCCCGGTCGGCCCCAGTTCGGGAACCGCGACGCGAATCCCTGCCGCCTCGAGGACCTCGATGGCTGCCTTCCCGACTACCGGATTCGAGTAGTTGGTGCCCGTGTCCGGGTAGAGGACGACGCCTGCTGTCGCCGTCTCCACGTCGATCTGTGGACCTCGCTCGCCGTACCAGTCGACCAGCGTCTCCCGCTGGAACGTCGGCAGCGTCCGTTCGGCCGCGATTCCGACGGTCTTCTCGAGGACGGTCCGCGCACCCGGCACCTTCGTGGAACGATTCGCAAGCGGCGCGAACGTACTCCCTAGCGACGAAAGCCGGTCGACGTTCGCGAATAGCCGTTCTCGGAGACTCGTCCCCTCACGGTCGTGGTACTGGTTTTTAACCTCAGCTTTGAGCTTCGCAAGGTCGACGCCGGTGGGACAGTCGCTCTGACAGCCCTTACAGCCGATACAGAGGTCGAGCACGTTCGACTGGAACCGCTCGCTGTAGAGTTCGCTGGGATCGATGTCGCCGCTGATCGCCGCCCGGAGCAGGTTGGCTCGCCCCCGCGTTGTTGCGATTTCCTCTTCGGTCGCGCGATACGTCGGACACATCACGTCGCTGCCGGTCTGTCGGCAGGTCCCACAGCCGTTACAGAGTTCCACGAGATGGGAAAAGCCACCCTCGTCGTCGAAGTCGAGCGTCGTCCGTGGCTCGAGGGTGGCGTAGTCCGGTCCGTATCGGAGGTGCTCGCGGATGTCAGTCGAGTTTTCATCACGGTAGACGACTTTGCCAGGATTTAGCCGCCAGTCCGGGTCGAACGCCGATTTGAGCTCCTTGAACGCGTCCCAGAGTTGGGGGCCATACAGCTTGGGATTGAACTCCGTCCGCGCGAGGCCGTCGCCGTGCTCGCCCGAGAATGAGCCGTCGTGCTCGGCAACGAGATCGGTCACGTCGTCGGCGATGGCGCGCATTGTCTCGACATCGTCGCCGTCTTTTAGATTGAGGACCGGCCGAATGTGAAGCGTCCCGACACCCGCATGAGCGAAGTACGCCGCCGTCGTGTCGTGGCTCTCGAGGATCTCCTGAAATCCCGCGACGTACTCGGCGAGTTCTGCGGGCGGAACGGATGCGTCCTCGACGAAGGGGTACGGCTTCGGATCGCCCTCCATACTCATCAACAGCGGGATGGCGGCTTTCCGGAGCTTCCAGAGTCGGTCCTGTTCCTCGGAGGAGAAGGCCTCGAGTGCGTCGAACGCTGCCCCCTCGTTGACGAGCGTCGCCGTCGCACCCGCGATGGCGTCCGGCAGGTCCTCGACGACCTCGGCGTCGAACTCGAGCATCAGTGCTGCCTCGGTCCCCTCGGGAATCGGCTCCGCGTACTCGGCGTACTCCGCCGACTCGGCGGCGAGCCGGAACACCTCGTCGTCCATCAACTCGACCGCACTGGCCTCGAGCGCGAGTGCCTCGGGGACGGCAGAAAGCGCCTCGAGCAGGTCATCGTAACAACAGACCGCGAGTGCGGTCTCGTCGGGGCGGGTCACGAGCGAGAGCGTGGCTTCGACGACGATGCCGAGCGTTCCTTCGGCACCGACAAGCAGTTTCGAGAGGTTGATGACCCGGTTCCCCTCCTCGCGGGCGTCGCCAGCTCGGTCTTCCGAGGCGGCTGTCGCCGCCTCGCTCTCCTCTCGAATTACTTTCTGCAGGTTGTAGCCGCTGACGCTACGTTTGAGCTCGGGGTAGCGTGACTCGATTTCGTCGGCGTTGTCTTCGACGAGTGCTCGAACCGTCCGATAGATCGCGGCCTCGCGGTCGTCTTTCGAAACGATCCGATCCCACTCCGGACTGTCGAGGACGACGTCTCGCGTGTGAATCAGTGACCCATCAGCGAGCACGACCGCACACCCCTCGACGTAGGCATCCGTGATGCCGTATCGTACCGAGTGTGCCCCCGTCGAGTTGTTCCCAATCCCGCCGCCGATCGTCGCGCGGTTCGACGAGGCCGGATCCGGCGCAAAGCGAAGGCCGTGTGGCTCGAGTGCGGCGTCGAGATCGTCCTGAACCACGCCCGGCTGGACGACAGCGGTTTGCTCGTCCGGATCGATCGCCTGAATCACGTCCATGTGTCGCGACAAATCGAGGACGACACAGCCCGGCCCGACGGTCTGCCCGGCAAGCGAGGTGCCAGCACCCCGCGGCAGCACCGGCGCGTCGTGGTCGGCTGCGACGCGGACCGCCGCACGAACGTCCTCGACGTCCCGCGGGAAGACGACGCCGGCAGGCTGTGCGCTGTAGATGCTGCCGTCGGTCGCATAGAGCACGCGCGTGTACTCGTCGAAGCGCACGGCTCCGTCGCAGGCTGCCTGAAGGGCAGCCGCGAGCGATCCACTCGGTTTGTCCTGTTCGGTCTCGAGCGGTGGCTGCTGTTCGATTTCACTGGATCGGTGGTATCGCTGCTGGTCTCGCTCCTCAACGATCGTGTCGACGCTGTCCTCGGCGGCCATATGAGGTAGGACATCATCCCACACTCAGTTAAACCATGGTAGTCATAATCACCCGGGCGGCGTCGGTCGCACAGCTGAGTGCTCGTCGACGGTATCAGAACGCTATCGATCGCGATCGTGTCTGCTGTCGAGTGTCTGCGGGCGCTAAAAATAGGGGGTTGACAACTCGTCGCTTACTCGAAGTGGTCGAGACACTTCTGGTATTCTTCTTCGGCCTTCTCCCAGTTGACGACGTCGAAGAAGGCGTCGATGAAGCTCCCGCGATCCGGACCGTAGTCGTAGTAGTAGGAGTGTTCCCAGACGTCCAGTGCGAGGACGGGGTGAGAGCCCCAGAGTGCGCCCTGGTCGTGTTTGTCGACTGCGACGTTGCGAAGCTGCTTCGCAACTGGGTCGTATACCAGCAGTGCCCAGCCACTGGCGGCACCAGCAGCGGCCTCGAACTCGCCTTTCCAGCCCTCGTAGGAGCCGAAGTCCTCCTCGATGCGGTCGGCGAGGTCGCCCTCGGGTTCGCCACCGCCGTCGGGAGCCATGTTCTCCCAGAACAGCGTGTGGAGATAGTGTCCACAGCCGTTGTGGGTGACGTTACTGATGGCCCCGGGCGTCGTACTGAAGTCACCTTCCTCGCGGTTCTCCGCGAGGGTTTCCTCGGCGGCGTTGAGACCGTTGACGTAGCCCTGGTGGTGCGTGTCGTGATGCCAGGTCATGACCTGTTCGGAAATCGATGGCTCGAGCGCGTCGTAATCGTACGGAAGTGGCGGAAGTTCGTGATCAGTCATAGTATTCGTCTCATGTTCCGTATCGGTTCCTCGCCTGTTAAGTTTTGAGGAGTGGAACGTTATCACCCCGAATAAACTCACGGCTATCCTGTCGTGCGATTTCCCGATACTCACGAGCATCCACCACAGACTCGCTATTAAAAGTTTCAGCGATCGGTGATTCCCCGTTTCGCATCCGCTGGTCGCCGCTGCCGATTGCCGTGAACTTGCCCGTGTTACGTGATCTCCTTGTGACGAGCGTGTTCGAGCCACTCCTCGACTGACGGCTGTCGCCAGTATCGCACCATCTCGCTTCGTCGGTCGTATTCGAGAAGGCCTGCGTCTTCGAGTTTCGGGAGGTGGGTGTGTGTGAGTGCCATTCGAACACTCGCGTGCCGGTCCGTCGTGTGTTCTCCGTCTCTCGTGCCCGTCTGTTGTTCAAAGGCGACGACGTTCTCGGTGAGCGTTTCAAGCGTTGCGACACCGTCCGGCTGATCATTCAGATGGTACAGCGCGTACCGTCGTCGACTGTTTGAGAGGAGTTCGAAAACAAGATCTAGCGACGGCGTCGCGTCCGTCATCAACGGGGTCACCTTCCCGTCCGTTTCACGCATTCACGGCCCACCTCCTGTGTGTTACCATTCGAAACCACCAACAGCCTCTACTCTAGCCGTGACATTAGATGTTACGTCTCTCTAGATGAATACGTGTATTCTACTCTAGAATATTTGGCGGTGGTATTATCGAGAGAACATCCGCAGCGGTGTTGCCTTTGGTACAGCACAGAGCACGCTCACAGGGCGTGTGCGTCCAGAAAATCAGGAATAGCTGTCGACTCGAGATCGACTACTCGTAGAGCCACTCGGCGTCGTGCTGATCGTAGTCGATCAGCTCGTCGTCGTCGAAGTGGATCGCGATCTCGCGTTCGTTTGCGCCCTCGTCCTCGTGGTCGGCGGCGTGGACGACGTTCCGACCGAGATCGAGCGCGTAGTCGCCCCGGATCGTGCCGGGTTCGGCCTCGAGTGGATCGGTCTCGCCGATCATCTGGCGGACCTGCCGGGTCGCGTCCTGGCCCTCCCAGACCATCGGTACGACCGGGCCCGAGGTGATGAAGTCCACGAGGTCGTCGTAGAACGGCTTGTCCTCGTGTTCGCTGTAGTGTTCCTCTGCCCGTTCACGGGGCATGTTCTCGACTTTGATGCCGACGAGCTTGAGCCCGCGGTCCTCGAGTCGGGAGACGACCTCGCCGACGAGGCCACGCGCGAAGGCGTCGGGCTTGACCATCACGAAGGTGCGCTCGTGATCGCTCATGCTTCCTCAGCCTCGACTTCGTCGCTCTCGTCCTCGGTGGACGTCTCAGCGTCGGCTTCGTCGGCCGCAGGTGCCTCTTCTTGGGCTGGGCCTTTGGCGCGACGACCCTCTTCTGTCCACTCCAGATCTCGGGGTTCGCGCCCGAGCTTGTAGTTTTTCTCCGCTTTGGAGTCGACGAAGTGGAGCACGGTGCCGTCGGTTTTGACGTACATGATGCCCGTGCCGGGTTCGATCTCTTCGCCCGTGTAATCGCAGGTTCGTTTCTCGACCATTATTGTCCTCCGATGGAGTCGGCCTCGCGGGCGGTCTCGCGAAGCTGGAGTACGTCCCCTTCACGGACCGGCCCGAGGCAGTTACGGGTGATGATGCGTCCCTGGTTCTCGCCCTCCTTGATCCGGCATTTGACCTGCATGGCTTCGCCGTGCATGCCGGTCTTGCCGACGATCTCGATGACCTCGGCGGGCGTAGAGCCGCTTTCTTCCTCTTCAGCACTCATCTCTGATCACCTCAGTCGAGGTCCTCGACCTTGTCGGCGATGTCCTCGACGTCGCCGTCGGCCTCGCCGGCGTCGACGATCGCCGCAGCGGCCGAGCCGACCTCGAGGCCGGCGGCGTGGCCGACGTCGTCCTGCGTCTCGATGAAGACGACTGGGATGCCCTTCTCGTCTGCGAGCTCCGGCAGGTGCATGACGATCTCTTCAGGAGAGACGTCTTCGGCGACGTAGACGAGGTCGGCGTTGCCGCGCTCGATGGCCTTCGTCGTTTCGTTGGTTCCTTTCTTTACTCGTCCGGTGTCTCGTGCGACCTCGAGCGCCTCGAGGGCGTCGTCTGCGAGGTCGGCTGGGATGTCGGTGGTTACGTAGACTGACATTGGTTGTTCACCTCTCCTACACGTGGGCTCGCGCTCCCCTGCCATCCGGGCACTGGGTACCCGTGCCGGAACGACTCCGGCGGAAGTCCTGTAGGGCTAGGAGCATCATCAACCCCGTGTAGGGTGTACACCTGAATAGCGCTGCCCTCCTTAAAAGCGTGTTCAAACGAGCGAGTGCGTGAGATCGCTCCGCACGGACCGTTCGGTCGTGTGGGCCGTTCCATCCGCTCGCGGCGAGAGCACCTCTGCAGTGTGTCCGCGCGTTGTCCAGCAGTATATTACGCTCGAGACGCCAACGCCACCACACACATGGACGTCGACGCCGTCGGCCTCGCCGAGTCGCTTCGCGGGGAAGCCGAGCGAACCAACGAGCGCCGACTGCTCGTGCTCGCGGGCGCTCGTAAACGGGGGTACGATACCCTCGAGTCGATCCTCGATACCCTCTCAGTTCCAATCACCGAGACGACGCTCGTCGGTCCCGACGACCGGCTCCGCTGTGAACAGCTCCCGCAGTCCAACGCCGGCGAACTGCTGGGAACAACCAGAGACGTGATTGCCGTCGACGCCCACGACGACCTCCGGCCGAACGCGCTCGGCAAAGTCGTCGGCGCAGTCGACGGTGGCGGCCTGCTCGTCCTGTTGACCCCGCCGCTTGCGTCCTGGCCGGATCGCCGCGACGAGTTCGATGCCTCGCTTGCAGTGCCGCCGTTCGACATCGACGACGTCACCGGCCGATTCAAACGGCGGCTCGTCGAGATGCTGCGAGTCCACCGCGGAATCGCGATCGTCAACCTCGAGACCGACAGCGTCGACGCCGATGGGCTGACCGATCCGGCCCCGCAGGTGCCGACGGAGCCGCCGACGCCGCTAGCCGACCACCGATTCCCGACGGCGACATACGAGGCCTGCCTGACGGCCGATCAGGTCGACGCCGTCGCCGCACTCGAGTCGCTCGCCGAGGCCGAGCGGGCCGTCGTGCTCGAGGCCGACCGCGGCCGGGGCAAATCGAGCGCCGCGGGACTGGCCGCTGGTGCGTACGCCGTCGCCGGCGAGGACGTGCTCGTGACCGCGCCCGCCGCCCGGAATACGGCGGAACTGTTCGATCGTGCCGGCGACCTCGTCGAGCACCTCGAGTCCGACGCTGTCGTCGACTCCCGTCAGATCGAGACGGCCGCGGGCGGCTCAGTTCGTTTTTGCGACCCCGATGCGGTCACCGACGCATTCGCGTCGGCCGATATCGTCATCGTTGATGAGGCTGCCGCGCTGCCAGTCGCGACGCTCGAGTCGCTGCTTGTAGCCGACCGCATCGCTTTCGCAACGACGATCCATGGCTACGAGGGTGCAGGACGTGGCTTCTCGGTTCGGTTTCGGGAGCGACTCGCCGAGAGCGACCACGACGTGATCGACTGCCAACTCGCCGAGCCGATCCGGTACGCGGCGGGTGATCCCGTTGAAGTGTGGGCCTTCCGCGCCTTGCTACTCGACGCCCGCCCGCCGGTCGAGCCGCTCGTGGCCGACGCGGTCCCTGAAACGGTCGAATACCGGCAACTCGAGCCTGCCGACTTACTCGAGGACGAATCCCTGCTCCGGGAGGCCTTTGGCCTGCTCGTGCTCGCCCACTATCGAACCGAACCCGACGACCTCGCGCGGTTGTTCGACGCGCCGAATCTCGAGGCCCGCGCGCTCGTCCACGACGGCCACGTCGTCAGCGTGGCGCTGCTCGCTCGCGAGGGGAACCTCTCGCCGGACACGCGAGCGATGATGTACGAGGGCGGCCGCGTCCGCGGCAACATGCTGCCGGACGTGCTGACCAGCCAGTTGCGAGACGAAGCGGCAGCCGAGCCGGCTGGCCTGCGCGTCGTCCGTATCGCGACCCACCACGCCGCCCGCTCGCGGGGGCTCGGCTCGCGCCTGCTCGAGTGCGTCCGCGAGGAGTTCGAACCCGCAGTCGACTGGCTCGGCACCGGCTTCGGCGCGACACCTGGCCTGCTGGCGTTCTGGCGTGAGAACGGCTATCGAGCGATCCACGTCTCGACGACACGCAACGACGCCAGCGGCGAGTACTCCGCGCTCATGCTCGCGCCGACGAGCAACGACGGGCAGGCGCTCCACGACCGCCACGCCGACTGGTTCGTCCGCCGATTTGCTGCGCTGTGTTCGGACGCCCTCGACGACCTCGAGCCCGACGTCGCTCGTGCGCTGCTCCGTAGCGTCGCCGATGGGGCCGGGCCGTCACTTTCGTTGACCGATCATGAATGGCGTGTCGTCGCGGGTGCTGCCTACGGGCCGGGGCTGTTCGACATCGATCCCGGGCCGTTTCGCGACCTCGTCGTCCGGTACTTCGTCGACGATCCAGCGGCTGTCGACCTGAGCGACCGCGAAGAACGGCTGTTCGTCCTGCGCGTCCTCCAGAGCCGCGACTGGGAAGTCGTCGCCGATCGTCTCGGATACCACTCGACAGGGCAGTGTATGCGGGCGCTCGGCGACGCCGTCTGTCCGCTGGTCGACCAGTACGGGGGCGACACGGCGCTTGCGGTTCGGGATCGATTCGCCGAGCGCTGACCGCGAGGCTCCTCGCGATGCGCCCAGCAATAATTTTAACATTCTAACAATAACTGGGCGAATGGTACTGATGCCTTCCCTTCGATCCCTCCTCGAGCGACTGACCGACGCCCGGTTACGAGCCGCAACCCTCGTCGGACTCGCGTCGATTCCGGTGACACTTGTCTTGGCGCTGGACGCCGTCCCGCGTGATAGTGTCGTCATCGGCGGTCTCAGTCCGGCAACGCCGTTGCTCGCTGCTGGACTGTTCGTCGGCTATTACTACTATGACCGCCCCATAGCGAGTCGCCGCGCTGGCGTGCGAACTGGACTCGTCGGGTCGGTTGGCGTCCTCGCGGTGTCCCTCGCCGATCTGGTCACGACGCTTGGCTTCGAGTCGCCGGCGATGGCCGCCGTTACTGTCGTCCTGTTTCTGGTCGAGATCGTCCTCGGTGTTGCGTTCGTGGCGTTGCTCACGATGGTCAGCGCGATCGGTGGCGCGTGGATCGCCGGCGATCTCGCTCGAGTGCGCGACACCGCGACACCGCGAGTCGAGCGAGAACGGCCCGTCGATGACTCGCGGTGGTGGCTCCCAATCGTCGTGTACGTGCTCGCTACCCCGCTGGTATTGCTCTTCGTGCTCTGGATTGTGCCCGACGGCGGCCCAGGGGTGATCGTCGCCGTCTTGCTGCTATTCTGTCTGGTATTCGCTGCGGTCGCCACAGTCGTGGCGTTCGTCAAAGACGCAGGGACGCTCGTGGATGCGAGAGCGGCCTGGCAACCGCTTTCAGTAGCGTACGTGGCCGGTCCGGTGGGCGTGTACGCGCTCGTCTATCTCGTCGCCTCACTTCGCCAGTCGATACACCCGCCCGGGGACGCCATGTACGGATTCGTCGTTGCGCTCTGGGCGTCGTCGCTCGTGTATCTCATCAACAGACACCGGTACGTCGGCACGCCTTGACATCATCCAGAGCACCGTCTTCAGCCCGCAGAGATGCGGCCACCGTTATTTGTCGTTCGCACTGGAAGCCTTCAAAACCGGATGGCTCAGTTGACGACGGGTGCGTTACTGGTCTTTCTGATCATCGCTATCGCGCTCGTGTTGTTCGTCACCGAGCCGGTGCCGATCGACGTGACGGCACTCGGGATCATGGTGAGTCTGATGGTGCTTGGCCCGTGGACGGGCGTCTCACCGCGTGATGGCGTCGCCGGGTTCTCGAATCCCGCGACGATCACCATCCTCGCGATGATGATCTTGAGTGAAGGGGTTCGTCGAACGGGCCTCATTCAGCGCCTCTAGGAGAGCGTCGCCTCGTACACGGGTGAGAGCGAACACAAGCAACTCGGTGCGACGATCGGCATCGTCGCGCCGCTATCGGGCCTGATCAATAACACGGCGGCGGTCGCCGTGTTGATGCCGATGATCAACGATCTCGCCCACGAGAACGGGACCTCCCCCTCGAAACTGTTCTTGCCCCTGTCCTATGCGTCGATGTTCGGCGGGATGCTTACTCTCATCGGCACCTCGACCAACCTCATCGCGAGCAGTCTCGCCGCGGAGTACGTTGGCCGTTCCTTCTCGATGTTCGAGTTCACGCACCTCGGGATCGTCGTGTTCGTCGTTGGCTCGGCATACCTGCTTACGGTCGGCTACTGGCTCACCCCGTCGCATGTAACGCCGCGCAGCGAGCGTGAGACGACGGCAAAAGAGGAGTATCTCACGGAGCTCGTCGTTCGACGTGACTCTCCCGTGGTCGGCCTGTCGATCCAGGACGCACTCGAGGAGGTCGACTTCGAGGCCGAGGTCACCCAACTCATCCGTGACGAGCAGTACGTCTCCAATCCCCTCCCATCGACGACCGTCCAGAGCGGCGATGTCTACACGGTCCGGCTCACCGACGACGCGCTTCAGACGCTGCTCGAGGTCGACGGCGTCGATCTGGTGCCCGGCGTGACGGCCGAAACGGACCTCGAGACGCTTGCCCCGGAGCAAACACTCGTCGAAATCGTCCTTACGGCGGGCTTTTCGGACACCTATCAGGCGCGCGTGCTCGCGGTTCGACGCGGCGGCCAGATCACCCACGAACGACTCTCCGAGTTTACCTTTCGGCCGGGAGATGCGCTGCTCATCGAGTCCGAGGCAGAAACGGTTGATCGGCTTGCCGACAATCCGAACGTCATCGTCGCGGGAGACCTCGCCCTCCAGCAGTTCCGGCGGTCGAAGCTGCCCATCGCTGTCGGCGTCGTCCTCGGCGTCGTCGGACTGGCCGCGCTCGATCTGTTTCCGATCATGGTCTCGGCGCTGGCCGGGGTCGTCGTGATGCTCGCCGCCGACGTCGTCAAACCGGCCGAGGCCTACGAGGCCATTCAGTGGGATATCATCTTCCTGCTCGCCGGCGTCATCCCGCTTGGGAGTGCGATGGCCGAGACCGGCGGCGCGGACGTCCTCGGCGCGCTTGTCGTCTCGAGTGCGGATTTCCTCCCCGCAGTCGCCGTCCTCGGACTGTTCTACCTGCTGACGGCGTTGATGACCAACATCGTCAGTAATCAGGCGAGCGTCATCTTGCTCGTCCTGGTGGCCGTCGACGTAGCCTCGCGACTGGACGCGAACGCTTTCGCGTTCGTCCTCGCTGTGACCTTCGCCGCCAGCACGGCCTTTATGACACCTGTGGGCTACCAGACCAACCTCTTCGTCTATGGGCCGGGGAAGTATCAGTTCTCGGACTTCATTCGCGTGGGCGGCCCGCTCCAACTGCTGCTCGCGATCGTCACGACCCTCGGAATCGTGACCTTTTGGGGCGTGTAGTCGTGTTTCCGACGCTACGAATCGACCGCCGACCGAGCCGACTCGAGGCAGCCGGCAGCACGGCTTTGGCGTTCGAGCCCCTCGAGTGACGTATGGTCGACGCGGTAACGGTTCTCGCGGTTGCCTTGCTCGTCGGTGCCATCGTCGGCGCAGCCGTGCCGATGGTTCCCAGTGGCCTTCTCTCGCTTGCCGGCCTCGGCGTCTACTGGTGGGGTGTCGGATTTGCCGAGGTGAGCGCCCTCACCTTCATCGTGCTTGCTGTCCTCGCTGCCATCACTGCGGCCATCGAGTTCTTCGGCGGCTCGATCGCCGCCCGCGCAGGCGGTGCCTCGTGGCTGACAACCGCGGCTGCAGCCGTCGTCGGCATCGTCCTCATGGTCGTCACCGGCCCGCTCGGCTTGCTCGTCGGCCTCTTCGGGACCGTTTTCGCCCTCGAGTACGTCCGTGACGGCGAACTCGAGGGGAGTACGCGCTCGGCGGTCTACACGACGATCGGCGTTCTCGCGTCGACAGCGGTCCAGGTCCTGTTGACGGCGTCGATCCTCTTTGGGTTCGTCGTCGCCGTCTTCGTACTGTGATCGCGGGCAAACACTGAAGCTGTGGCTCTCGTTCACACGGACGAATGAAACCGGAGTGTTCCGAGGCCGACTGCGAGCGCCCGGCCGCGGTCGAGTTACATATCCCCTGGGATGAAAACCGCCTCGTCTGTGCCGCTCACGCTCGCGTGCTCGGTCGACATGACGGCGTCGTCGCCGATCCGGATCCCGACCGGGCCGACGACCTACTCGAGTAGCGTTTCAGACGGCCAGCTCCGTCTCAGGGATGGGCGTAGTAGACGACCGTCTCCTCCTCGTCGTGGCGGTCGATCCGTGCGAAGCCGACGCGCTCGAACTGGACCATCTCGTCAGGTTCGAGGGCGGCGACACCCGGTTCGGCGTGCCCGGAGACGTCGCCATCCATGGTTCGCATCCGGACAGGGACGCTCTCGTCGGCCGGCACCCAGTGGATGACGTCGACGTCTCCCTCGCGGACGACGTCGATGTCGTCGCCGGTATACTGGAGCGTGTCGCGAGTGTACTGGAAACAGCCCAGTCCCTTGAGCCAGATCCGTTCCTCGCGGTCGGGGAGGTCTCCCTCCTCGAGCAAGACGGCATCGCTGGCCGGGATCTCTCGCACGCCGCGGTCCTCGTGGTTGGGGTGGAGCGGCGGGTTCGCTTCGTCCGGTGGGCTACCGCCGAGCGGGAGCTGGACGCCGTCACGGACCAAAAAGCGGCGGTCGGTTTCGTCGTCGATCAGGTCGCGGTTGTTCGCGTAGATCGAACTCATCGCAAGGTCGACGTCGGTGGTCGAGGTGCCCAGCTTGGTCATCGCGTCGACGATGGCCTCACCGCGAATGCCGCGTCGGCGCAGGCTCTTGAGCGTCGGCGCGCGCGGGTCGTCCCAGCCGTCGAGTTTGCCCTGATCGATCAGTTCCGAGATGGTCGACGTGCTCATCTTGACGTCGTAGTCGTCGAGCTGGACGTGACCCCAGTGGATCACTTCGGGGTACTCCCAGTCGAAGTAGTCGTAGACGAACTGCTGTCGCTTGGCCGAATCCTGCAGGTCGATCCCGCGGATGATGTGCGTGATCCCGATGAGGTGGTCGTCGACGCCCGACTGAAAGTCCAGCATCGGCCAGCATCGATACTCGCTGGCCTCCTCGCGCGGGTGTGGCGTATCGATCATCCGGAAGGCCACCCAGTCGCGCAACGCCGGATTCTTGTGCTCGATGTCGGTTTTGACCCGCAGGACCATCTCGCCGCTTTCGTACTCACCGTCGATCATCGCCTCGAACTCCTCGAGTACCGTCTCAGTGTCCTTGTCGCGGTGTGGACACGGCTCGCCGGCGTTTTTCAGCTCCGAGAAGTCCTCGCCCGAACACGAGCAGGTGTAGGCCCCGCCCAGTTCGATCAGGTCGCGGGCGTGGTCGTAGTAGGTCTCGAGGCGGTCACTCGCCTTGTACGTCGCGTCCGGTTCGAAGCCGAGATAGTCGAGATCTTCGAGGATGTCGTCGTAGGCCTCGAGATCCGGCCGTTTGGTCTCGGGGTCGGTGTCGTCGAAGCGGACGCAGAACCAGCCGTCGTAGCGGTCACGATAGGTGCCGATGACGGCGGGCATCCGGGCGTGGCCGACGTGCCACGGGCCGTTGGGATTGGGCGCACATCGCATCCGGACCTCGTCGTATTCCTCAGCGTTCGGAAGGTCGGGGAGATCGTGTTCGTCTGCTTCCTCCTCGGCTTCGATCTCGGCGAGTTCCTCGGGGGCGAGTTCCTCGAGGCGGGCGCGTTTTTCCTCGTATGCGAGGTCGTTGACCCGTCCGACGACGCCGCCGGCGATCCCCGGGATCTCGTCGCCGTGCTCGCGGAACTCGGGGTTGTCGCCCATCAGCGGCCCCATGATCGCGCCGACGTCGGCGTCGCTCTCGTGTTTGACCGCATTCAA
>Ga0207720_100231_pt1 | contig 48478 bp, 51 predicted proteins | sample A23P2SouthBayCA_2_FD_187751 | JGI IMG/M metagenome (GOLD analysis project Ga0207720, IMG submission 187751) | Aerobic enrichment media microbial communities from Eden Landing Ponds, California, USA - A23 E3 (2) (SPAdes) | ecosystem: Environmental > Aquatic > Marine > Unclassified | place... | reverse complement strand
TGACGGCGTCGGCGCACTCGGAGCAGGTCCGGGCAATCTCGCCCGCGTGTGCCGGGGCGTCCCCGTCAGCCGCCAGTTTGGCGACGCTGATCAGTGCGAGCCGTTGGGTCAGTGTCGTCGAATCGAGGTCGGCCATACGTGTCGTTCGAGACCCGACCCTCAAAGTCGTACCCCCTCGGTCTCGGTCTCGGTCTCGGGGCGTGACCACCTGACGACGATCCGGACGCCGTCCTCGTAGTCGGGATCTATCGCCGCGCTCCACCCGTGGACCTGCGCGAGCGTCCGGACCAGCGGGAGCGCCGTGCCGCTCGTCGCGTTCGCGACGGCGTCGTCGTAGCCGAAGTACCGCTCCGGATCGCCCCGTGGCGGCTCGCCGTCGCCGGTGACGGTGAAGCCGTCGTCGCGGCGCTCGACCGTCACCGTGGACGCGCCGTTGTCGAGCGCGAACTCGAACGCGCGGGCGAAGAGGAGTTCGAACCGGGCGGGGTCGGCTTCGACCGTCCCCTCGCCGTCGACGGTGAGGGTGGCGTCGCCGTCGCCGTCGGGCCAGGCCGCCCGCACGATCCGCTCGAACTCGACTGGCTCCGGATCGGCCACCGTCCGGCCGTACTGGGCCAGCCTCGCGAAGTCGTTCATCAGGTGCGTGGTCCGGTCGGTCGTGTCCGTCGCCGTCCGGAGGGCGTTCCGTGCGGTGTCGACGTCCCCGTCTTCGAGCTGTGCCATCGCCCACCGGACGTTCCCCCGGATGATCGTCACGGCGTTGCGGAGTTCGTGACGCATGCCGTTCGCGAGGTCCTCCAGTTGCCGGTTGTGGCGTTCGAGTTCGCGCCGCTGGCGCGCGATTTGCGTCACGTCGGAGAAGACGACGATCCGCCCGAGCGATCCCTGGCCGACTTCGAACGCGTTCTCGCTCACCACGTAGTGGCGACGCTCGCCACCGACCGTGACGGCGACCGTCTCGCTGTCCGATTCGAGCGCCGAAGCCAGTGCCGGAACGGTCTCGACCGGTTGCCCGCCGGCGTCGTCGATGTCGGGGAACAGACGTCGAGCCGCGTGGTTCCACTCGCGGATTCGGCCACCGCCGTCGAGGAATATCGTCGGCCCTTCGACGCCGCCCGTGAGCTGGACCGCGAAAAAGCGGTCTTCGAAGACGAACAGCACGCCGAGCGTAAAGGCCGCCACGCCGAGCGGCGCGTGGATCATATCGAGCAACAGCGGCGTCGCGTAGCCGACGACGTCGAGGACGACCGGGAGACCGGCGAGACCGACGAGTCCCGCGAGCGGCGTGGCGTCGTACTCTGACTCGGCGAACGTCTCGAAGAGGGCGAACATGCCCACGCCGGCGAGCAGGTAGGAGAGACCGGTGACGATCCAGTGGAAGACTCCCTGCTGGATCGCGAGGTGGGTGAACGGATCGGCGACCACGGTCGTCGTGAAATAGAGGTGATGGAAGGGATTCGTGACTTTCACTGCGACGACGACCAGATACAGGACGACGGCGGCGCGGCGGTAGGCCGCCAGCCGGTGGTACGTCCGCCCGGTGTACGCCGAGCAGAAGTAGAGCCAGGCGAAGACGGTGCTGAACCCGAGGATCAGCCCGAGCAGATACACCGCCGTCTTCAGCCCGGCCGTCGGAATCACGAGGAGGAGGGCGTGGGAACCGGCCCACCCGCCGCTCACCGCGAGGAGCGCGACGAGTCCGCGGCGGGTGTCGGCGTCTTCGATCCGGCGGGCACGAGCGCTTCCGGCCGCACAGACGAGTCCGGCCAGCGCGAACAGGAGCGCGTACGCGGCGGCCGGTGCTACACCGAGTATCGGCACGTGACGCCCCGATAGCGGGCGGGCGATAACCAAAGCTTCGGTCGGGCGCCCCGTCACGTCGCCGGTGCGCGCTCGACGAGCGTCGGGCCGCGTGGCGTGTCCGTCCCATCACGGAAGCCTTATCCGTAGAGGGGGCCTCTGTGTGGTTGCAATGGCAACTGGCACGGTTGATTTCTTCAACGACACTGGCGGTTACGGCTTTATCGAGACTGAGGACGCGGACGACGACGTGTTCTTCCACATGGAAGACGTGGGCGGCCCGGACCTCGAAGAAGGACAGGAACTCGAATTCGAAATCGAAGACTCCCCCAAGGGTCCGCGCGCGACGAACGTCGTTCGCCTGTAACACGGCGACCGTTTCTCGCTGCTGATCCCGATTTTTCGCGGCACAACATCCCGTAGCTACGGCACCGCTGCCGCATCCGATTCTCAGCGCTGAGAAGGTAGCCCACATCTTGAAACCCCGCGGCCACGGACGGGTGGACGACACTATGGGATCGACCGCCGTCCGAGTCGTGCTCTCGACGCTCCTCGTCGCTACCGCGGTGGCGGGGGTGGTCCCCACCGGTGGGACCGCCGCGACGCCACCGGCGGTCACCGTCACGGTCGACGGGACGGCGGTCGCCGACGGCAACGCCACGTTCGTCGAGTCCGATCCGACCGTGGGCGTGACGGCCGACGCCGACCGCTCGATCCGGGTCGTCTCCGTCCGCGTCGACGGGGAGACCGTCCGGCGGGCCACGCCGAACGCCACGTCGTTCGACGACGAATTCGATATCGACCTCTCCAGCGGCGAGCACGCGCTCACGGTCGTCGTCAAGGCCGACAGCGTCACGACGCATACGGTGACGATGACCAAAGACACCGCGCGGCCGTACGTTCAGTACACGTCGCCGTTCGAGACCGACCGGTACGCGCCGCCACCGGAGTCGGTCTCGGTGAACAAGTCCCGGGTCGTTCTCGGAGGGAACTTCACCGACGTGACCGGGGTGACGAACCTCCGTCTCACCCGCACGACGACCCACGAGGTCGGCTCGGCGACCGTGACCGACACCGAGCGGTCCACCGCGTCGGGGTTCAACGGGTCGTTCACTCACTCGATCTTCCTCGGTGTCGGCGAGAACAACGTCACGGTACGGTACTACGACCGGGTGGGCAACGTTCGAGTCCACCGCTTCCAGCTCGTCCTCGAGGACACCGCTCCGCCGACGCTGTCGAATCTCTCGGCCGTCCGTCGCTCGCCGGACCGCGTCGAGATCGGCGGGGTCGCGAGCGACAACGGGCAGATCCGGAGCGTCTCGGTTCAGGCGAAAGACGCCGCCACCTCGGGGTCCGGGAATCGGAGCGCCAATCGCTATCTGGTCGCACCGGGGACCGGCAGGCCGAATCCGGAGCGTCGGCGGACCCGCTTCGACACGACGTTCGAACTCTATCCCGACGCCACCGCCCTCGAGGTCGAGGCGACCGACACGGCGGGCAACACCGTCGAACGGACCGTCTCCGTCCGCCGGACGATCGAGCCGGACCTCCGTCTCCATCCCACGGGGACGCGGTACGCGACCGAGGGGACGGTCGCCGTCCAGGGGCGGGTGACGGACGGTGAAATCGCGTCTGCGAGCGTCGAGACGGTCGATCCGGACACCGGTGAGGTGGTCGACATCACGACGATCCACGAGGGGAGCGTCGTGACCGACCTCGCCTTCGAGCGCAGTCTCGCCGCGCCGGCGGGCCGGAACGCGACGATCCGCCTCCGCGTGATCGACTCCACCGGCACCGAACACGTCCAGTCGGTCAATCGGACGCTGGCGACCGACACGCCGACGCCGACGTCGACGCCCACGCCGCCGACCGCGGCACCGACGACGACGCCCGCGCCGCCGACGTCCCCGACGTCCGGCCCACCCACCGCGACACCGGCGCCCGAACCCACCGGGCTGACGATCCCCGTGATCGGCGTGACCGTCCCGGTACCGTCCGTCTTCGGCGCGTCCGTCTCGATCCCCGTACCCGTCGTCGGTCCGTTCGACGTGCCGGTCGTCCCGACGGTCGGTCTCGTCGTCCTCGGTCTCGGCGCCGTCGCTCGGCTCCGCTGACGCCGTCGGCGACCGCCGTTCGCCACAGGGATTATTGTCGGGGATCGGTAAGCCCTACCGAGGTGATGGTATCCCGCCCGACGCCCTCCCGGCGAGTACGCTCCACCTGATCGGCGATGACACGACCGTCACGGGTGGACGGTGCGCGCGCGCCGTGCCCGAACCGCACGGCGCCGAACTGATCGTCGTCGCCTTCGCCGGGTCGCCCGCCAGGTGGCTCGACGGGTGGCGGACCGCCGTCGGCGACCCCCCGCGGGCGACGTTCGTCGTCGCCGACGCCGATACGTGGCTCGCCGGCCACCCCGAGGACCGGATCGAAGCGGTTGCCGCGGCCGACACCGACGTTCGGTCCGAGTTCGTCGACTCGCCCGGCAACCTCACCGCTCTCGGCGTCACGCTGCTCGACGCGCTGGAGTCACACGCCGGCCGTGATCCACCGACTGCCCTCTGTGTCCAGTCGCTGACGGTCCTCCTGCAGTACTCGACCGTCGACGAGGTGTCCAAGTTCCTCCAGACGCTCGTCGGTCACCTCGACCGGTTCGGCGCCACGGGCCACTTCTACCTCCACGAGTACGCCCACGACGAGGCGACCGTCGACGGATTGCGACCGCTGTTCGACCGGGTGCGACGCGACGACGGCGACGCGTGAACGCGAACGCGAACGGGCGTCGCCACTCACGCGAGCGCCGCGTAGCCGAAGTAGGCTCACGCGAGCGCCGCGTAACCGAAGTAGGTGCCGAGGAGGAGACAGCCGACGCCGATCACCTGGACCAGTCGCCGCCAGCGGTCGGGCACCGCGTCGGTCCCGTAGTCGCCGTCCCGGCCGGTGGGTCGACGGCCGGCGGTCTGGGTTCGAACGACTGCCTCGGGCGCGAGGAGGCAGACGAGACCGAGCAGGAGACCGAGGACGGCGGCCAGGAGCGTCCGGACGTCGGTCATCTACCGGCGCAGGCGCTCGATCCGCTTCTCGACCGGCGGGTGGGTGGCGAACAGGCGAGCGAGACCGGTGCCGTCGCCGAAGATACACAGCGCGTTCACCTGGTCGTCGACCTCGTGGCCCTCGGCGCTCCGGCTGATCTTCTCCAGCGCGCGGGCGAGAGGCTCGCCGCTCCCCATCTCGCGTGCCGCGTCGCCGTCGGCGACGTACTCGCGGTACCGGGAGATGGCGAAGACGAACAGCATCACCAGCATCTGGGTGAGCTGGCCGACGACGATAGCGAGGAAGAAATCCGCGATGTCGTTGTCGCCGGTCAGCAGGACGACCCACTGGGCGACGATGGCGACGATGGAGGCGACGCCCTGCCCGAGTACCATCATCACCACGTCGCGGTTGCGGATGTGGGCGAGTTCGTGGGCGAGGACGCCTTCGACCTCGTCGGGGGCGAGCCGTCGCAGGAGTTCCTCGCTCACGACGACGGTCCCCGCGCCCTTGCGGCCGACGGCGAAGGCGTTGGGAACGCCCATGCTCGCGATCATGAGGCGGGGTTTGTCGATGCCCATGTCCCGCGAGAGCGACTCGACGCGGCGGTGGATCTCTGGGTACCGATCCTCGGGGAGGTCCTCGGCGCCGACGCTCCGGAGCGCCATCCACTTGCCCACCTTGTACTGGACGCCGACGAAGGCGACGCTCCCCAGAACCACGAGGGCGAGCGGCCAGTCGAAGACGCCCATCACGACGACCGCCGCGACCGCGTAGAACGCGAAGAGGATCGATCCGACGACCGCCATCCGGGCTTTTAGTCCGACGTTACGCATGGGCGACGGTCGTCGCTACGGACACTAATGGTCGGCGGTTCGGGGCGAACGTCTCCGAGACCTGGTGAATGTCTGACGTAGCTTTATACGTCCGGGGCCACCCCATAAGGCTATGAGCAACAGGGTGGAGGAGCTCGAATCCCAGGTTGCGGAACTGCAGGCCGCCGTCGACGGTCTCACCGAGGAACTCGTCGAGACGAGGGAACGCCTCCGACAACTCGAAGAGAGCGAGGGCGTCGACAACTCGCGGACGCCCGAGCGCCGCGAATCGGCACACGCCGAGGTGGAACACGCGGACGCTGACACCGACGCGGAGATGGAACACCCGGACGCCGACGTCGAGGCCGAGGCGGCCGACGCGGACACGGCCGCCGAGGCCGACGCGGACGACGCGGAAGCGGAAGACGACGACGGCTCCGACGGGAACGACATCATCGTCGCCTGATCGGGGTCACCGCCCCCTATGCACATCACCGAGCTGGTACTCGACGACTTCAAGAGCTTCGGCCGGAAGACCCGCATCCCGTTTTACGAGGACTTCACGGTCATCACCGGACCGAACGGCTCCGGCAAGAGCAACATCATCGACGGCGTGCTCTTCGCGCTGGGGCTGGCTCGTACGCGCGGCATCCGCGCGGAGAAGCTCACGGACCTGATCTACAACCCCGGTCACGAGGACGACGCCGACCGATCCGGTCCCCGTGAAGCGAGCGTGACCGTCGTCCTCGACAACTCGGACGGAACCCTCGACCGCTCGCAGGTCGTCAACGCTGCCGGCACCGAGGACGTGGGCGACGTGGACGAGATCGCGGTCAAGCGCCGGGTCAAGGAGACCGAAGACAACTACTACTCCTACTACTACCTCAACGGCCGGTCGGTCAACCTCTCGGACATCCGCGACCTGCTGGCGCAGGCCGGGGTGACGCCCGAGGGGTACAACGTCGTCATGCAGGGCGACGTGACCGAGATCATCAACATGTCGGCGGGGCAGCGCCGCACGATCATCGACGAGATCGCCGGCGTCGCGGAGTTCGACGCGAAAAAGGAGGACGCCTACGAGGAACTCGAGACCGTCGAGGAGCGCATCGACGAGGCCGACCTCCGCATCGAGGAGAAGGAGGACCGCCTCGACCAGCTCGAAGACGAACGAGAGACGGCGCTGGAGTACCAGTCGCTCCGCGAGGAGAAAGCGGAGTACGAGGGCTATCTCAAGGCGGCCGAACTGGAGGAGAAGCGGACGGCGCGCGAACGGACGAACAAGCGGATCGAGGCGAAAGCCCAGGAGCTCGCCGACCGGCAGTCGACGCTCGACGAGAAGGCCGCCGTGGTCGACGAACTGGAGACCGACCTCGACGACCTCACCCGCGAGATCGAGCGGAAAGGCGAGGACGAACAGCTCCAGATCAAAGGCGAGATCGAGGAGCTGAAAGGCGAGATCGGGCGCCTCGAAGCGACCATCGAGAACCAGGAGGAGAAGATCGAGGACGCGGAAGGGGAGCGCCGGGAGGCGTTCGTCACCCTCGACCGCAAGACCGAGGAGCTCGAGGAGCTGGAAGACGAGATTCGGTCGATCAAAGTCGAGAAGGCGTCGGTGAAAGGCGACATCGAGGCGAAGGAGGCGGACCTCGCGGCGGTGGAAGACGAGATAGAGAGCGTCGACACGGAGTTCGACGAACTCAAAGCGGAACTCGCCGCGTGCAAGGAGACGCTGGAGGAGCGCAAGACCGAGCGCAACGACGCCCAGCGCGAGAAGGACCGCCTGCTCGACGAGGCGCGGCGGCGCTCGAACCGGATCAGCGAGGCACAGGACGAACTGGAGGCGGCCCACGAGCGGATTCCGGAACTCAAAGCCGACCTGTCGGACCTGCACGGCGAACTCGACCGGGCGGAGACGAATCGGGAGAAGATCCAGTCGGCCATCGAGGAGCTGCGCGACGAGAAGTCGGCGTTGAGCGACCGCCTCGACGAGATCGAGGACGACCTTCGGGCGAAACAGAACGAGTACGCCGAGCTGGAGGCCCGCGCCAGCCGCGACGGCGACGACTCGTGGCCCCGGTCCGTCACCACCGTCTTGAACGCCGGCATAGACGGCGTCCACGGCGCAGTGGGGCAGTTGGGCAGCGTCGACGCCGAGTACGCCACCGCGTGTGAGACGGCGGCCGGCGGTCGGCTGGCGAACGTCGTCGTCGACTCCGACGGCGTCGGCGCGAGCTGTATCGACTACCTGAAATCCCGGTCGGCCGGCCGGGCCACCTTCCTCCCCATCCCCGAGATGGACCGGCGGAGGCTGCCGAACGAACCGTCCCATCCCGGCGTCGTCGACTTCGCGCGCAACCTCGTCGACTACGAGGACCGCTACGCGGGCGTCTTCTCCTACGTCCTCGGGTCGACACTCGTCGTCGAGGACATGGACACGGCGCGAGATCTGATGGGCGACTACCGGCTGGTGACGCTGGACGGCGACCTGGTCGAGAAAAGCGGCGCGATGACCGGCGGCTCCGGCGGCGGGTCCCGGTACTCGTTCACCAAGAGCGGGAAAGGGCGGCTCGAACGCCTCGCCGAGGAGATCGAGTCGCTGGAGGACGACCGCCGCCACGTCCGCGAGGAGATCCGCGACGTGGAGTCGCGGCTGGACGACGCCCGCGACCGCAAGAGCGACGCGACCGACCGCGTCCGCGAACTCGAAGGCGAGATCGAGGACGTGGAGGGGGAGATCGAGGCGACGGAAGCGGAGATCGAGTCGCTGGAGGCGGAACTCGCCGACCTCCGGGCCGAGCGCGACGAGGTCGACGCCGAGATGAGCGACCTGGAGGAGCGCATCTCGTCGCTCGACGCCGAGATCGAGGGGATCGAGGCGGAGATCGAGTCGCTGGAGGCGGACCTCGCGGACTCCCGCGTCCCCGAACTCACGGCGAAAAAGGAGGCTATCGAGGGCGAGATCGACGACCTCGACGCCCGGATGGACGAACTCGACGCCCGCCTCAACGAGCGACAGGTCGAGGTGGAGTACGTCGAGGAGTCCATCGAGGATCTCGAATCGACCATCGAGACGGCCAAGAATCGGACGGCCGAGGCCGAAGCGCGGATCGAGGACGCCGAGAGCGAGATCGAGGACCACGAGGCGACGCTGGCGAAGAAACGCGCCGCTATCGAGGATCTGGAAGACGAACTCGCGGACCTCAAAGCCGACCGGCGCGACCTCCAGTCGGACCTGCGCGAGGCGCGGGAGGAGCGCGACGCCGCGCGCGAGCGGGTGGCCGAGGTGGAGTCGCGGATCGACGACCTCGAAGACGAGATCGAGCGTCTGGAGTGGGAGATCGACGAACTCGAAGGCGAAGTGGGCGAGTACGATCCCGAGTCGATCCCGGACCACGACGAGGTCGAGGAGAACGTCGCCCGCCTCGAAGCCGAGATGGAGGCGTTAGAGCCGGTGAACATGCTCGCCATCGACGAGTACGACGAGGTGGAAGCCGCCCTGGACGACCTGCAGGAGCGCCGCGACACCCTCGTCGACGAGCGCGACGCCATCGCGGAGCGGATCGAGGGGTACGAGGCGAGAAAGAAGGAGACGTTCATGGAGGCGTTCGACGCCATCGACGCGCACTTCCAGGACATCTTCGAGCGGCTGTCGGCGGGGACGGGCGAGTTACATCTGGAGAACGAGACCGATCCCTTCGACGGCGGGCTGACGATGAAGGCCCAGCCGGGCGACAAGCCGATTCAGCGACTGGACGCCATGAGCGGCGGCGAGAAGTCGCTGACGGCGCTCGCTTTCATCTTCGCCATCCAGCGACACAATCCGGCACCGTTCTACGCGCTGGACGAGGTCGACGCCTTCCTCGACGCCGCCAACGCCGAGCGGGTGGGCGAGATGGTCGACGACCTGGCCGGCGAGGCACAGTTCGTCGTCGTCTCCCACCGCTCCGCCCTGCTGGATCGCTCGGAACGCGCCATCGGCGTCACGATGCAGGGCGACAACGTGAGCGCCGTGACGGGGATTCGGCTGGACGGCAACGCGGAGGTGCCGGCGGATGACTGAGCACGTCCCCGACGACGTGAGTTTGCCCGGCACCGACGACGACGAGGTAGAACCCGTCGAAGTCCTCGTCCAGCTGGCGGAAGACGGCGAGATCGATCCCTGGGACATCGACATCGTCGACGTGACCGACGCCTTCCTCGACCACCTCGACGAGACGGATCTGCGCACGTCGGGGCGGGCGCTGTTCTACGCGAGCGTCCTCCTGCGGATGAAAAGCGACGTGTTGCTCGACGACGGTCCCGAGGAGCCGGAGCCAGAGCCGTGGGAGGTGGCGATGGAGGGCGGTGATCCCGACGTGGGCGGTCCGGACCCCATCGACGCGCTCGACGCCGAACTCGACCGGCGACTGGAGCGCAAGCACGCCCGCGGATCGCCGGAGACGCTGGACGAACTCGTCCGCGAACTCCGCGAGGCCGAGCGCGACTCGTGGTGGAAGGAGTCCCGGTCGTACGACACCTCGGAGTCGCCGCGGGGGTTCGACCGCGGCACGCAGACGCTCGACTACCGCGCCGCGGACGACCTCCGGGAGGGCGGAGAACCGACCGAGGACGACGTGACCGGCACCACCCACACCGAGGACATCGAGGCGACTATCGACGCGGTGCGGGAGACGGTCCGCACCCACTACGACGCGGGGCGGGCCGAGGTGCTGTTCGCGGAGGTTCGCGAAGCGGGCGGCGCGTCGGTGGACACCTTCCTCGCCCTGCTCTTTCTGGCCCACCGTGGTGAGATACGGCTCCGACAGGACGACCTCTTCGGCGATCTGTGGATTCGTGATCCGTCGGCGCCGACGGTCGGCGACGAAGCCGTCGCGGACTGAGACCGACGGGTTCGAGGCGGTCGGCGACGAAGCCGTCGCGGACTGAGACCGACGCTATCGCGTCGGCACGGAGTCCGTGACGACGAGCAGGATCGCGAGACCCAGCACGGCGAGGAGGAGCACGGCGACCCGGACGTCGACGAGCAGGTCGATCACGGCGGCGATGCCGGTTTCGTGGGCGATCCGGATCGTCTCGCGTTTCGCGACCGCGTACGGGGGGATGTGGACAGCCGCCAGGATCGCGACCACGACGACGAGCAGGTAGTCGAGACCGTCTCTTTCTCGCATCCGTAGGTCGTCGGCGGCGGCGTGGCTTAAGCCTCGTGGCTCGATTCTCAGTCCTGGTGGCGACGCGAGACCGAGCGGTCCCACGACCGTCGTCGCTCAGACGAGCACGCCCGACTCGAGCACCGCGATGAGCACCGTCAGGATGGGGACGCTCATGATCGTGGTGACGAGGACGGTCGTGCTGACGTACTCGGCGACCGAGAGGCCGCCACCGGCGGATTCGCCGCCGAACTCGACGACGAGGAGGAGGGGCGTGATGGCCGCGGGCGTCGCACACTCGAGGACGAACGTGCGCGCGACGGTCGGGTCTTGGAAGCCGACGAGGAGGGCGATGACGGCGCCGACGACGGGTGCGACGGCCATCTTCAGGACGCTCGCGATGCCGACCTCCGAGAGCGCCGCGCCGTAGTTGGTGTCGGCGAGCTGGATGCCGAGAATCAGGAGCATCACCGGGATCGAGGCGTTACCGACCATCGCTATCGTCGCCATCGCCGTGCTCTCCGCGGGCGGGACGACGCCGAGCCAGCGGGCGAGGACGCCCGCGATGACGGCGTAGACGAGCGGGATCTTGAGCGCGCGTTTCATGCCACCGAACCCGTGGGTGCCGCCGCTTCGCTGGGCGATGTAGACGCCGCCGGTGTAGAGGAGAATCGCCTGTGCGGTCAGGTAGACGACGGCCGTGCTCCGGCCGCCGGCGCCGAAGGCGAACTCCGAGAGCGGGATGCCGTAGTTGCCGGAGTTGGGGAAGGCGCTCACGAGGACGAGTGCGCTCAGGATGGGTTCGTCCAGACCGAAGAGTCGGCCCACGCCCTCCGCGACGACCACCATCGCGACGAGGTAGGCCGCGGTGGCGACGCCGATGCGGGCGAGCGTCGACTCCCCGAAGGTCGCGGTGGCGATGCTGTGGAAGATGAGCGCGGGCACGAGGACGTACACCGTGACGGTGTTGAGGGGTTCGATGTCGACGTCGCGGAGGCGCCCGAGGACGACGCCGACGCCCGCGAGGGCGATGATCGGGAGGATCGCCGTCGCGAAGATGGAGAGGAGGCTGCTCACGCAGTCACCCCACGCCACGCCCGCTGGCCGCTCGACGGAGTCCGGGACACGCTACGCGAGGCGCCAGCAGTCGATGCCGGCCGGCTCGATCACGTCTCGCCGCTGCATCTCCGCGAGCACCTCGTCGAGGCGGTCCGGCTGGGCGATCTCCATCTCGATGCGCTGGACGTCGTGCTCGGCGGCGAGGCGCTCTCGGATCGCCTCGCGGTCGAACGTCTCGGCGTCGGCGCGTTCCATGACGCCCGCGATCAGGTCGACCATGTCCTCGATGAAGTTCCAGGGGTAGACGATCCACGCCCACTCGTCGAGCCGTTCGCCGACGAAGTCGGGGTCGAACTCGCTGGTGTGGAGGAGTTGGAGCGTCGCCGTCCGCACCGCGTCGGCGTCGCGGTTCGTGACGTATTCGTACGCGTGGTGGAGTGACTCGCCGGTGTCGGCGATGTCGTCGACGATCAGCACGTCCTTCCCCTCGACGCTCCCCTCGGGCATCGGGTAGCGAACCTCGGGGTCGGCGCCTTTCGCCGCCGTACCGACGTAGTGTTCCATCTTGAGGCTAGTGAGGTCGTCGAGACCGAGGAAGTCACAGCAACAGCGCCCGGCGAACCAGCCGCCGCGGGCGAGGGCGACGATCACGTCGGGGTCGAACTCCGCGGCCCGCACCTCGTCGGCCACGTCCCGGCAGAGCCCGTAGATGTACTCCCAGTTCGTGATCGTACAGGTGAAGTCGTCCGGGAGGTCACTCATGACGCCGACTCCGACGGCCGGCGGGTAAGGGTTTACGGGTTCTCCGAACCCCCAACGTCTTGTCGCCCGCCGTCTTGATCGGTGGTATGGAGACGCGCCGAACCCTGTTGATCGACGCGTTCGCGGACGAACCGCTCGCGGGCAACGCGGCGGGCGTCGTCCCGGACGCGTCGGGTCTCGACGCCGGACAGATGGCGGCCATCGCCCGCGAACTGTCGGCGAGCGAGACGGCCTTCGTCTTTCCCGACGAAGCGGTGGACCGCCGCATCCGGTATTTCACGCCCGAACAGGAGGTCGACCTCTGCGGACACGCCACCGTCGCGACCCTCGTCCACCTCCACGAGGACGGTGCCCTCGACGCGGGCGAGGGACGACTGCGGACGAACGCGGGCGTGATCGACGTGGCGGTGACGGACGAGGGCGTCGCGTGGATGGGGACCGGCGAGCCGGCCGTCGAGGTGGTCGATCTCGATTACGAGCGCGCGGGCGACGCGCTGGGGATCGACCCCGCGGCGATGCAGGACGTGGGTGCGGACCTCCCCGCCGCGGTGGCGACGGTGGGGCTGCCCTTCCTGATCGTGCCGGTGAACTTCCTCGAACGGCTCGGGGAGGCCGAGCCGAACATGGACGCGGTGGCCGAACTGGCGGCCGATCACGGCGCGACCGGCGTCTACGCGTTCACCTTCGACGCGCTGGACGCGGCGTCGACGCTCCACGCGCGGATGTGGGCGCCGGGGGCGGGGGTGCCGGAGGACCCCGTCACGGGCACCGCGAGTGGTGCCTGCGGGGCGTACCTCCACGCGGTCGACGCCTTCGACGACCCGCCGGCCGAGATGCGGTTCGAACAGGGACACTTCGTCGACCGACCGGGACTGGTTCGGGTCGACGTGGACGGGGACGACGTGCGCGTCGGCGGGCGAGCGGTCGCCGCGCTCGACGGCTCGCTGGTCGTGCCACCGGCCGACGACGACGAGATCCTCGAAGCCTGAAATCCGCCGCGAGGCGACGCAAATATGGCCGTAGTTGCGCGCTTCGAAACCTTCTTTATCGCGCTGGTGGGATTCGTGCGTACGAAATGGCTGTAGCTTGGCTGGAAGACGTACGTTCTACCGATCTGGGGACGGTCGGTGGTAAGGCGGCTTCGCTCGGCGAACTCACGGGAGCTGGGCTGCCCGTCCCACCGGGATTCGTCGTAACGGCCGGAACCTATCGAACCTTCATCGAGGAGGCCGGAATCGACGAGGAACTGTTCTCGGCCGTAGACGTCGACTCCGAGGACTCGGAGGCCCTCGAAGCGGCCCACGACCGCGCGCACGAACTCATCGTCGAGACGGAGGTACCCGAGAACGTCCGCGAGGAGATCGTCGAGGCGTACCGGTCGATGGGCGACGGGAAGACGTTCGTCGCCGTCCGTTCGTCGGCGACCGCGGAGGACCTGCCCGACGCCTCCTTCGCCGGCCAGCAGGAGACGTTCCTCAACGTCACCGAGGACGACCTCGTGGAGCGGGTCAAGGAGTGCTGGGCGTCGCTGTTCTCCCAGCGAGCCATCTACTACCGCAACCAGAAGGGCTTCCCGCACGACGAGGTCGACATCGCGGTCGTCGTCCAGACGATGGTCGACGCCGAGAAGAGCGGCGTGATGTTCACCAGCCACCCCTCGACGGGCGATCCGCGCATCATCATCGAGGCGGCGTGGGGTCTGGGCGAGGCCGTCGTCGCCGGCGCCGTCTCCCCGGACAACTACGTCGTCGACCGCACGACCGGCGAGGTCGAGACGATGACGGTCGCGACGAAGAAGGTGATGCACGTCAAAGACGACGAGACGGGCGAGACCGTCGAGCGCGACGTCCCCGAGGACAAACGCGATCAGCAGGTGCTCACGCAGGCCGAGATCGACCGCCTGATCGAACTCGGCAAGCGAGTCGAGGATCACTACGGCGAACCGCAGGACGTCGAGTGGGCCGTCGCCGGCGGCGAGGTGTACATGCTCCAGTCCCGTCCGATCACGACCATCGAGGACGGGGAGAGCGCCGCCGCCGCCGACGACGGCGACGACGAGGAAGCGGAGGGCGACGATCACCTGCTCTCCGGACTCGGTGCGAGTCCGGGCACCGCGTCCGGGGCCGTCCGCATCGTCACGAAACTCGACCACCTCGACCAGGTGAGCGAGGGCGACGTGATCGTCACCGAGATGACGATGCCCGACATGGTGCCCGCGATGAAGCGCGCGGCCGCCATCGTCACCGACGAAGGTGGGATGACTTCCCACGCGGCCATCGTCTCCCGTGAACTCGGCGTGCCGGCCATCGTCGGCACGGGCGGTGCGACCCACACGCTGGAGGACGGACAGGTCATCACCGTCGACGGCGAGATGGGGACTGTCCGCGAGGGGGCGCTCGCCACCGAGGAGCCGGTCGTCGAGCCGGGGACCGACGACAGCGCCCCGGTCGGGTCGAAACCCAAGCCCGTCACTGCGACGGAGGTGAAGGTGAACGTCTCCATCCCGGACGCGGCCGAGCGCGCCGCCGACACCGGCGCCGACGGCGTCGGTCTGCTCCGGATCGAGCACCTCGTCCTCTCGCTGGGGAAGACGCCCGAACGGTACATCCGCGACGAGGGCGCCGAGGCCTACGTGAAGGAACTCATGGACGGCGTCCGCACGGTGGCCGAGGCGTTCTACCCTCGGCCGGTCCGGGTCCGAACGCTCGACGCCCCGACCGACGAGTTCAGGCAACTCGAGGGCGGCGAGGAGGAACCCCACGAGCACAACCCGATGCTGGGGTACCGCGGCATCCGCCGCAGTCTCGACCGCCCCGAGGTGTTCGAACACGAACTCGAGGCGTTCAAGCGCCTCTACGAGATGGGCTACGAGAACCTCGAGATCATGTTCCCGCTCGTCACCGACGGTTCGGACGTGGCCGCGGCCCGCGAGCACATGGAGGCGGTCGGCATCGATCCCGAGAAACGGGACTGGGGCGTCATGATCGAGACGCCGGCCAGCGCCATGGGCGTCGAGGACATCGTCGACGAGGGCGTCGACTTCGTCTCCTTCGGGACGAACGATCTCACGCAGTACGTCCTCGCCGTGGACCGCAACAACGAACACGTCTCGGACCGGTTCGACGAACTCCACCCCGCGGTGCTCGACATCATGGGCGACACCATCGACGTGTGTCGGGCGGCGGGCGTCGACACGAGCATCTGTGGGCAAGCGGGCTCGCACCCCGACATGGTGGAGTTCCTCGTCCGCAAGGGGATCACCTCGATCAGCGCCAACATCGACGCCGTGGCGGACGTCTTGGAGAGCGTCGACCGGGTCGAGGAGCGGCTGATCCTCGACGCGGTGCGGTAACCGCGGGAACGCAACGGCTAAACGGTGCGGTCGGTAGTGTGTACGCATGGAGCAGGCGGTCACCCAGCCGCAGACGTTCGACCGCGTTCTCTCCAGCATGTGTACGCGGCCCCACCCCGTCGCGCGCGAGGCGGCGGAGCGGTTTCTCGCGACGAACCCCGGCGACCCGGAGACGTATCGCTCGGTCGCCGAACTCGAATCCGCGGTGATCGACCGGCTCGGCGAGGTGACGGGGCTCGACAACCCCCGTGGCTACGTCGCCAGCGGCGGGACCGAAGCCAACATCCAGGCGGTGCGGGCGGCGCGCAACCGCACCGACGTCGCCGAGCCGAACGTCGTCGCTCCCGCGAGCGTCCACTTCAGCTTCCAGAAGGCGGCCTCGCTGCTCGACGTGGACCTCCGGACCGCTCCAGTCGGCACCGACCGACGGGCCGATCCGGACGCGATGGCGGAGTTGGTCGATTCGGACACCGCCCTGATCGTCGGCGTCGCGGGGACGACGGAGTACGGCCGGATCGATCCCATCCCGGCGCTCGCCGACCTGGCGGCCGACGCCGACGCCGCCTTCCACGTCGACGCCGCGTGGGGGGGCTTCGCGCTCCCGTTCACCGACCACGAGTGGCACTTCGCCCACGCCGCCGTGGATACGATGACCATCGACCCGCACAAACTCGGACGGGCGGCGGTGCCGGCGGGGGGCTTCCTCGCTCGCGACCCGGAGACGATGGACGCGCTGGCGGTCGAGACGCCGTACCTGGAGTCGACCTCGCAGGCGACGCTCACGGGCACCCGGAGCGGCGCGGGGGTGGCAAGCGCCGCGGCGGCGCTCGACGAACTCTGGCCGGCGGGCTACCGCGAGACCTACGAACGCGCCCAGGCGAACGCCGACTGGCTCGCCGGCGCGTTCGCGGCCCGTGGATTCGACGTCGTCGACCCCGTGCTCCCGCTGGTTGCGGTCGACCTCCCCGACGCCCTCTTCGATTCGCTGACCGACCGCGGTTGGCGGCTCGCCCGGACCGCTCGCGGCGAACTCCGGGTCGTCTGCATGCCGCACGTCACCCGCGAGATGCTCGAGGCGTTCTGTCGCGACGTCGACGACTGCCGCGAGGGTCCGGTCGGAACCTGAAAGACTTACGTCGTCGCCGTGGGAGGGGGAGATGTGGACCCGTTCGTCCCCCTCCTCGCGTCCGATCTCCTCGGTTTCGAGTGGTTGACGCGATTCGTCCGAACCGCGACGGGGTGGGGTGGGCTCGTGATCATCTTCGTCTACTCGTTTCTCATCGCCTTCGCGCTCCCCGGCGTCAGCGAGGTGGTCCTGCTGGCGCCGCTGGATCTCGGTCTGTCGAGGGAGTTACGACTGGCGCTGATCATCCTCGTCTCCGCCACCGGCAAGGCCGCCGGAAGCGTCTTCGCGTTCCACCTCGGCCAGGAGGCGAAGGAGGCGGGACCGATAATCGAGGCGCTCAGGCGCTCCCGGTTCGACGTGATCGGGTGGTCCGAACGACGCACCGTCGAAGTGGCTCGCCGGTGGGGGTACGCCGGCCTCGCGTTCGCGCTGTCGATTCCCTTCTTCCCCGACACGCTCTCGATCTACGCGTTCGCCGTCCTCGAAGAGGACTACGTCCGTTTCGCCGCCGCGACGTTCGTCGGGAGCGTCGGCCGCCTGCTCGTCACGCTGGGGTTGAGTGCGGGCGTGCTGGCGGTCCTATAGTTCCTCGGGCGGTCCACCGGGGAGCCGATCCCGGTCGTGCCCCTCCGTGAAGTCGACGTCGGGACCCGTCGGAACGAGGCGCTTGGGATTCACGTCGCCGTGGCTCACGTAGTAGTGGCGGACGATGTGATCCATGTTGACCGTCCGTTCGATCCCCGGCGTGGTGTAGATGTCCTTCGTGTACCCCCACAGATTCTCGTACTCGTGGATGGCCCGCCGGTTGCATTTGAAGTGGGTGTGGTAGACGTGATCGAAACGCACCAGCGTCGCGAACATGGCGAGGTCGGCCTCGGTGAGCCTGTCGCCGGCGAGGTAGCGCCGGTCGGCCAGCCGGGCGTCGTAGCGGTCGAGGGCGTCGAAGAGGTCGTCGACCGCGCGGTCGTAGGCGGCCTGTGACTCCGCGAAGCCGGCGCGATAGACGCCGTTGTTGATCGGGTCGTAGATGTCCTCGATCAGCCGGTCGACCTCGTCGCGGTAGCCCTCGGGGTAGAGGTCGACATCCCGGGTCGCCAACTCGTGACCGGCCACGTCGAGCATCCGCATGATCTCTTCGGACTCGTTGTTGACGACGGTCCCTTCCTCGCGGTCCCAGAGGACGGGAACGGTCGGACGGCCGGTGAATTCGGGGTCGGCACGGACGTAGAGTTCCCGAAGGTAGTCGGCGCCGTGGAGGGGGTCGGGATAGGTGTCGGAAAACTCCCAGCCGTCGTCGTAGCGGACGGGCTCGACGAGGGAGAGCGAGATGGCGTCGTCCAGCCCCTTCAGCGCCCGTGTCATGGCGACGCGGTGGGCCCACGGACACGCTCGCGAGATGTAGACGTGATATCGCCCGGACTCGACGGGGAACTCGTCGGTGCCGATCCGGCCGCGGAACGCCGACGCCTGTCGCTTGAACTCGCCGTCCTCGTCGGTCTCTATGTCTTCCTCAGCGACCCACTCGCCCTCGACGAGCCGACTCACCGCGCGCTCACCTCGATATACATGGCCGTCCCTCGGGCGTCGACGGCGAAAAGCCTTCGGCGGTGGTGCGCAAGCTATATCAACTACCCAGTAATACCACTGGATGGTATGTCTTCGTTTAGCGAGTTCAGTCAGGTCGGCGAAGCGGACGTAACGCGCGCAATCGGGCAGGAGTGGACCGAGGAGTTCATGGACTTCTCGGACTCGGACGTGTTGATCGTCGGCGGGGGTCCGTCGGGGCTGATGGCGGCCAAGGAACTCTCCGAGCGCGGCGTGAAGACGATGGTCGTCGAGAAGAACAACTACCTCGGCGGTGGCTTCTGGCTCGGTGGCTTCCTGATGAACAAGGTGACCGTTCGGGACCCGGCACAGGACGTGCTGGAGGACCTCGACGTGGACTACAAGCCCGCCCAGGACACGGAGGGGCTGTACGTCGCGAACGGGCCGGAGGCGTGTTCCGGTCTCATCAAGGCGGCGTGTGACGCCGGCGCGAAGATGCAGAACATGACGGAGTTCACGGACATCGTCATCCGCGAGGACCACCGCGTCGGTGGCATCGTGATGAACTGGACGCCGGTGCACGCGCTCCCGCGGGAGATCACCTGCGTCGACCCCATCGCGGTCGAGGCTGATCTCGTCATCGACGCGACGGGCCACGACGCCGTCGCCATCTCGAAACTCGACGAGCGGGGCGTCCTCGACGCGCCGGGCATCCAGCACGCCAAGGAGCACAACACGGGGATGGACCAGACGGGCGACGACTCGTACGGCGCGCCCGGGCACGACTCGCCCGGGCACGACTCGATGTGGGTCGGCGAGAGCGAGGACGCGGTCGTCGAACACACGGGGCTGGTCCACGACGGCCTGATCGCGACGGGGATGGCCGTCGCCACCACCTACGGCCTGCCGCGGATGGGACCGACCTTCGGCGCCATGCTCGTCTCGGGCAAGCGCGCGGCGCAGGCCGCCATCGACGAACTCGGCGTCGAGGCGCCCGAGGTGGAACTCACGTCGCGGGCGCCCGCCGACGACTGATCGTCGCGATGCGGGCTCCGTGTGAGGTGGCGTGATGGTCGAAACGGTCAGCCTCTATCGCGCCCCGACGACGCCCGTCGACGCCGACGACCTCGCGGACTGGCTTCGCGACCGGATCGACGCCGAGGTGCGGGTACGCGGCCGTTTGCTCGGTGCGGTCGGCGACGACGACCTCCCCGAGGAACTGGCCGCCGGTCGCGTCACCGACCCCTACGAGCGGGCGACGGGCAACACGATGCTCGGCATCGTCAGGTACGAGGAGCGGGCACTCGACGACCCAGAGCGCGCCGGCGGCGTCGTCTACGACGGACAGGCGGTCCAGCGGGCGCTGAACGCCCGGCTCCCGGACGAGCAGGGGCTGGACCACCTCCACGTCCCCCTGCTGGATCGCGTGATCGGCACCTGGGGCGACCACGACGGCCGTTGGCACAAGCGGGTGGCCGTCCTCGGTCAGCCCGCGCTGGTCTCCGTGCCGGGGCTGTACGAGGCACCCGCCAAGCCGGAGACCTACTACGAGGCCAAGAGCAAACACGCCCTGATGACGGGCGACGCGCCGCCACGGGAGGTGCTCGAAGCCGAGATCGAGGGCGACTTCCTCGTCGCCGACGACCCGCGGACGACCGAGGCGCTGAAAGGCTACGTCCTCGCCGCGGTCGACTGCCTGGAGACGGGCACGGCCTTCTGTGACGACGAGCGGTGTCGGCTGTACGACGCCCACCGGCAGCCGGGGGTCGTGCGGGCGCAGTTGCGCGAGCCGCCGTTCTGTGCGAGACACGCCGAGCGGTACGGCTAGGGCCGCCCGGCGCTCAGGTAGGCGAACCCTCCGGCCCGCGTTTCGTGGCTCGTCGCCGTGCAGGTTTCGAGGAGCGTCCGGTGTGCCGCGGCGACCCGGCGGTCGAGGACGCGTGCCGGCGACTCGCCGTGGTGTGCCCTCGTGCCCGGCGGCGCCGACGCACGGACGGCGAGCCGAAAGAGCGGGTTCAGGGGACGACCCGGGGACCGGTGGCTCCGCGCGAGGTCGAGCAGCGCGATCCGGTCCGGGCCGAGACCGTCGATCCACTCCCGAACCGTCGCCGCCGGGTCGGGGAGCATCCCGATCAGGAAGCTCGCGACGACGGCGTCGGCGTGGCACAGGGGCGGGCGCGTGGCGTCGCCGCGACAGACGGCCACGTTCCGCCATCCCGCTCGCTCGATTCGGGCGCGGGCGCGAGCGACGGCGCCGGACGCGAAGTCGACGCCGACGACGCGCCCCTCGGGACCGACCCGCTCGCGGAGGGCGGGGAGCGTCGCACCCGTCCCGCAGCCGACGTCGACGACGGTGTCGCCGGGTGAGAGGTCGAGCGAGTCGACGAGGTCGGCCCGGAGGCGGCGGACGCCGGGCGCGTGGGTCGCGAGGTAGTCGTACCCGGGCGCCCACCGCGAGTAGAAGGCGCTGGCGGCGGTCGCACGGTCGGGATCGGGTGCGCTCATCCGACGAGGTCACGGACGATCCGGGCGACCGTGGGGGCGTCGGGTGCGAGGACGTACGTGATCGGCTCGATGCCGAAGCCGCCGGTCTGGTAGAGCACGAACGGGCCGTCGGGGTCGGCGTCGCGGACGGCGTCGACGACGGCCGGCCGGGTGGCGTCCCGGCTCCCGTCGCGGTCGACCGCGAACTCGACGGCCGGATAGCCAGCCGCGCGCAGGTCGTCGACGAGGGCGGGATCGTAGCGGACGTTCACGGCGCCGCGGACTGGCGCGCCGGCCGCGCGGGCCGACAGCAACACCGAGGCGACGTGTTCGCTGACGCCGAACTCGGGGTCCGACGGAATCGTCGCCGTCCCCCGTACGTCGAAGATGCGGCCCGGGACGCCGGCGACGTCCTCCACGTCGCTCGCCTCGGGCAGACACTCGACGAGGTTGGAGCCGACGTTGGGAACGAGACCGGCGAATCCGGAGGTGTTGCGGAGGATGCGTAGCCCCCGCCGGACCGACGACCGGACCTGTTCGGTCGTGCGTGCGCCGCTCTCGGGGTCGTGCACGTCGAAGGAGGCGTCGTACTCGCGGAGTTCGGGCATGTGTTCGCGGTGCCGATCGGCGAGTAGGTCGCCGTCCTCCAGCCGCCGGATCAGCACTTCGATCTCGATGAGCGCCTGGACGCGGCTCATATCGCCCGTCGCCAGACCGTCGCCGATCCGTTCGACGAGCGCGCACACGCGGTCGTCCTCGCTGACGGCGTCGCTGGTCGTCACCTCGCCGTGGGCGTACTTCGAGACGGCCGACTGGGAGATGCCGAGCGCGTCGGCTACCTCCCGCTGGGTGAACCCTCGCTCCCGGAGGTCCGCGGCGAGCATCGACCGGATGGTCGGGAGGAACTCCTCGACGACGATCTCCTCGACGAACTTCATGACTCGAATTCGGGGTCGTCCCCGATGCGGGAGGCCTGTGGGCCGTGCTGGTCCTGGTACTTCGAGCCGCGCTCGCTCCCGTACGGCCGCTCGGCTGGCGAAGAGAGTTCGGTGAAGACGAGCTGGGAGACGCGCATCCCGGGGGTGAGCGCGACGGGTGCGGTGCCGAGATTCGAGAGTTCGAGCGTCACCTGGCCGCGGTAGCCGGGATCGACGAAGCCGGCGGTGGCGTGGACGACGACCGCGAGGCGGCCGAGCGAGGAGCGCCCCTCGACGTTGGCGACGAGGTCTTCGGGCATCTCGACGCGCTCTTTCGTCGTGCCGAGGACGAAGTCGCCGGGGTGGAGGATGAACTCGTCGCCCTCCGCCACCACCGTCTCGTCGATGTACTCGCTGACCTCCCGCTCTCGCGTGGGGTGGATACAGGAGATGTTCGTGCGCTGGAACTCCAGAAACTCCGAGCCGAGACGGAGGTCGACGCTGGCCGGCTGGACCTGCTGATCGACGTCCGCGAGCGGGTCGATCACGAGATCACCCTCGCGGAGGCGAGCGAGGATGTCGGTGTCCGACAGGATCATACCTAACCGGGGGGTTCCGAGGGGTAAAATCCCCCCGGTCGGCGTCGTGGCGGTCCCGTACGCCGTGGTCGAGGTGCCGTTCGAGGCAATACCTGACGGAACCGTGAGGGAAACGGCAACGCTTTTTTGAGACGGTCCGAAATCGATACGATATGTCTGATGAGGTCGAGCGGGGGCTGGAGGGTGTAGTGGTCTCCGAGTCCCGGCTGAGCTACATCGACGGCGACGCCGGCGAGTTAGGCTACCGCGGGTACGCCATCGAGGACTTCGCACGCGAGGCGACCTACGAGGAGGTGTTGTCGTTGCTCTGGAACGGCGACTGGCCGACGCCCGCCGAACACGACGAGTTCGCCGCCCGACTGGCCGCCGAGCGCCCCCTCGACCCCGCCGTCTACGACCTCATCGAGGAACTCGCGGCACGCGACGAGAACCCGATGGCGATGATGCGGACGGTCACCTCGGCGCTCTCGGCGTACGATCCGGACGCGGACGCCGACCCCGACGACCGCGAGGCCAACCTGGCGAAGGGCTGTCGGATCACGGCGAAACTCCCGACCGCACTCGCGGCGTTCGACCGTCTCCGCAAGGGATCGGCGCCCGTCGATCCTCGTGAGGACCTCGGCCACGCCGAGAACTTCCTCTACATGCTGAACGACGAGGTGCCCGACGGCGTCGCAGCCGACGCCTTCGACACCGCGCTGGTGTTGCACGCCGACCACGGGCTGAACGCCTCGACGTTCGCGGCGATGGTGACCACGTCGACGTTGTCGGACCTCCACAGCGGCGTCACGAGCGCCATCGGCACCCTCGCCGGGGGTCTCCACGGCGGCGCCAACCAGAACGTCATGCGGATGCTGAAAGAGATCGACGCGAGCGACGCGGACCCGGACGCCTGGATCGAGGCCGCGGTCGAGGACGGCCGGCGCATCCCCGGGTTCGGCCACCGCGTCTACAACGTCCGCGACCCGCGGGCGGCCATCCTCGCCTCGTACTCCGAGCGCCTCGGCCAGGAGTCGGGCAACCCCAAGTGGTACGACTACTCCGTCGCCATCGAGGAACACATGGCCGACGTGACCGACCTCGCGCCCAACGTCGACTTCTACTCGGCGTCGATGTACTACCAGATGGGCATCCCGATGGACATCTACACGCCCATCTTCTCGCTGTCGCGGGTCGGCGGCTGGATCGCCCACATGCTCGAACAGTACGAGGACAACCGCCTCATCCGACCCCGCGCCCGCTACGTCGGCGAACGGGACCGCGAGTTCGTCCGGATCGACGAGCGAGAGTAGCCGAAAGGTCGAACCCCGTCGCGCCCCCAGTCCCAGTATGGACGTCTTCGTCTACGGGACCCTCACCGAACCCGACAGGGTGCGGTCGGTCGTCGACTCCTTCGTCTTCGTCGGTGCCGCGGTACTGGAGGGCTGTCACCCGGTCGCGGGGCGGTATCCGACGCTCGCACCGGGTGGCGAGACGGCCGGCCGGCTCCTCCGGACGGACCAGATCGGTGCGCTCGACGCCTACGAGGGCGTCGACGAAGGACTCTACGTCCGCGTGTCGGTCCCACGGACCGACGGCGGGACGGCCGCCGTCTACGTCGGCGATCCGGACGCCCTGGACAGTAGCGAGACCGTGGAGTGGCCCGGATCGGGTGCGTTCGCCGAGCGCGTCCGCCGGTATTTCGACGCCGAAGCGGCGGTCGTCCGACCGGAACACGCGTGAGATTCCGCCGTCCGCCCCTCCACTTTCACTTTCACCGCGCCTTCATGACGTTTATATCCCTCCACCGCTATCGGATAGACGCACGTCACACGCGTGCATTCCCCCTCTCACACATTCCGGAGCCGCGTCCCCGGGCTACATAAACCGTTAACAGCCACCGACGGGTATGGACGGTATGATCTCGTACGAGGACGTGCTCGACGCCCGGGAACGGGTCGCGGGCGTCGCGCGTCACACGCCGCTGGAGTACTCGTTCGCCTTCTCGGAGATGACCGACGCGGAAGTGTATCTCAAACTGGAGAACTTCCAGCGCACGGGCGCGTTCAAGATCCGGGGGGCGATCAACCGGATCGAGACGCTCTCGGCGGAGGCACAAGCCGCGGGCGTCGTCACCGCGAGCGCCGGCAACCACGCCCAGGGCGTCGCGCTGGCGGCGACGCGCGCGGGCGTCGACTCGAAGATCGTCATGCCCGAGCACGCGCCGGTGTCGAAGGTGAAAGCGACCGAACGCTACGGGGGTGAGGTCGTCCTCCACGGGACGGACTACAGCGAGGCGCAGGCGGAAGCCCACCGTATCGAACGAGAGGAGGGGCGGACGTACGTCCACGCCTTCGACGACGAGATGGTGATGGCGGGCCAGGGGACCATCGGTCTCGAAATCGTCGAGGACTGTCCGGACGTCGAGACGGTGATCGTCCCAATCGGCGGCGGTGGGCTGATCTCGGGCATCGCGACGGCGGTGAAGGCCCACGACCCCGACGTACGCGTGATCGGCGTCCAGGCCGAAGGCGCGTCGAGCGCCGCCGAGTCGCTCCGGAAAGGCGAGATATACGAGCGCGAGAGCGTCGACACCATCGCGGACGGCATCGCGACCCGACGGATCGGCGACCGAACCTTCGAGGTGATCAAAGAGCGCGTCGACGAGGTGGTGACCGTCGACGACGAGTCCATCGCCATCGCGCTGACCTACCTGCTCGAACGCGAGAAGGCGCTGGCGGAGGGGGCCGGTGCCATCTCCCTGGCCGCCCTGCTGTCCGGTGACGTCGAGTACGAGGAGGGAGAGGTGATCGTCCCCGCGCTGTGCGGCGGGAACATCGACCTCAACGTCCTGACGACGGTCGTGATGCGGGGGCTGGTGGCGACGGGGCGGTATCTCCGCTTCCGGACCATCCTCAAGGATCAGCCGGGCGCGCTGGTGGAACTCGGGACGATCATCGCCGAACACCGCGCGAACATCACCGCCTTCCACCACGACCGCACGTCGCGTGACGTGGCGATGAACGACGCACGCGTGGAACTGGAGGTCGAGACGAGGGGACCGGACCACGTGGACGAACTCCTCTCGGCGCTGCGCGACGAGGGCTACGACGTCGAAATCGTCAACGGCTACCAGATGTCCGTGTAACTCCTGCCGCCGATATGTACTTTTAACCGACCGCCGCGAGACCGACCGGTCGTGAAACGAACTGTCAGCACCGACGACGCCCCCGCGGCCGTGGGCGCGTACAGCCAGGCAACCACGAACGGATCGCTGCTGTTCACGGCGGGCCAGCTCCCGCTGACGACGGACGGCGACCTCCTCGACGACGAATCCGTCGCGACCCAGACCGAACAGTCGCTCGACAACGTCATGGCCATCCTCGCGGAGGAAGGCGCCGACGCGAGCGACCTGCTGAAGGTGACCATCTTCCTCGACGACATCGAGGACTTCGACGAGATGAACGAGACGTACGCGACGTACTTCGACGAGGAGCCGCCGGCCCGGAGCGCGGTCGAAGTCGGCAACGTGCCGAAGGGCGCGGCGCTCGAGATAGAGGCCATCGCGGACGTGGCGTGAGCGGCCGGGACGACTCCGGATGAACGCCCAGCGCAAGTCGAGTCTCCTGTGGGGGGTGGTGGGTGCGCTCGCCTTCCTCGTGCTCGTTCAAGGATACCGGCTCTTCGTCGGCCCGCTCGGCCCGGGACCGCTCGCCCTCGGCGGCGTGGCACTCCTCGTCGGCGCGGTGGCGGGCGGGCTCGCCCACGTCCTCGAACCGCAAATAAACGGAAGGAGTTAAAGGGTCCAACGGTTAGTCGTAACTGCGAGCCGGGATGGCCGAGTGGTAAGGCGCACGCCTGGAAAGCGTGTTCCCTCTGGGATCCAGGGTTCAAATCCCTGTCCCGGCGTATTTTCACGCGAACGACGCCCCAGCACGTCGCGTCCCGTGGCACGACGAGGCGACCGCCACGGCGGACGGTACTCGTCGTCGGTAGTTTCCCGCCACGGGAATCGGAGAAAGGTTCATGTCACGTGGGACCGTGGGTTTGCGTGACAATGCCTGACACGAAAAGTGGCCGCGAGAAGAGCGGAAAGAAAAAGCGCGAACAGCTCCGCCGGCGACTGTACGAGCAGGAACTCGAATCGCTCGGCAAGGACGCGGAACTTCCGGAGTTCGGCGAGGACGAGGACCTCGCGGCCGACGAACTGTAGGTCCCGACTCACGTTCTGTCTCGGCGTCCAGCCCGCCGCGTGGTCGGCGCGCTTATAGTGGCCCCGTTCGAACCGGTCGCCCGTGCCACTCCGTGCGAACTACGCGACGATCTACGTCGGCGTGCAACTCGCGCCGGAGACGCGGGAACTCGCCCTCGACTGGGCCGACAACGTCGGCGACGAGACCGACGCCTACGAGTTCGAGGTGCCGACCGAGGAGACCACCGACGGCTACGTCGGCATCCAGGCGTTCGACGTGGGCGAGTACGGCCACGAAATTCTCGTCAACGGCGACCCGATGAGCGGGTTCGACATCCCGCCGAACGACGGCTGGCAGTACTGGGTCGACACGTTCGGTGAGGCCGTCTCCCTGACCGGCGGAACGAACCGCCTCCGCATCGTCCGCGACGACGACACGACCGACGCCTTCGCCGTCGGCACCGTCACCGTCCACTGGAAGGAACCCGACGACTGACCGGCGCCGATTCCCGACTTAAAGCCTCCCGATTCCCCGTTCGAGCGTCGCATGCCGGTTCGTGATAACAGTTCGCATACTCTATCGGAGCCGTCGACGTCCGTCGATTTTCGTCCCGCAGTCGCGTCTCGTCGCCGTCGCGCCCGACCTCGACACCACCTATATTTATATAGAAGGACAAACAATCATTCGGTGAACCATGAGTCAGCGAATGCAGCAAGGGCAGCCGATGATCATTATGGGCGAGGACGCCCAGCGCGTCAAGGACAAGGACGCTCAGGAGTACAACATCTCGGCGGCCCGCGCCGTGGCCGAGTCGGTACGCTCGACGCTCGGTCCGAAAGGGATGGACAAGATGCTCGTCGACTCGATGGGCACGGTCACCATCACGAACGACGGCGTGACCATCCTCCAGGAGATGGACATCGACAACCCGACGGCCGAGATGATCGTCGAGGTCGCCGAGACACAGGAGGACGAGGCCGGCGACGGGACGACGACGGCGGTCGCCATCGCGGGTGAACTCCTGAAGAACGCCGAGGACCTCCTCGATCAGGACATCCACCCGACCGCGATCATCAAGGGCTTCCACATGGCCTCGGAGAAGGCCCGCGCGGAGATCGACGACATCGCCGAGCGCGTCGATCCCACCGACGAGGACCTCCTCCGGAAGGTCGCCGAGACGTCGATGACGGGCAAGAGCTCGGAACTCGACAAGGAACTGCTCGCACGGCTCGTCGTCGAGGCGGTCCAGGCCGTCACCGTCGAAGCCGACGACGGGAGCCACGTCGTCGACCTCGAGTTCGTCGAGATCGAGACCCAGACCGGGCGGTCGGCGTCGGAGTCCGAACTCCTGAACGGCGCCGTCGTCGACAAGGACCCCGTCAACGACGACATGCCCGTCGAGTTCGACTCGGCGGACGTGCTCCTCCTGAACGACCCGATCGAGGTCGAGGAGACCGACGCCGACGCGTCGGTCAGCATCGACAGCCCCGACCAGCTCCAGCAGTTCCTCGACAGCGAGGAGAAGCAGCTCCGCGAGAAGGTCGATCAGATCGTCGCGACGGGCGCCGACGTCGTCTTCTGCCAGAAGGGCATCGACGACCTCGCGCAGTATCTCCTCGCCAAGGAGGGTATCCTCGCGGTGCGCCGGACGAAGAAATCCGACATGGCCTTCCTGCAGGAGATCCTCGGCGCCGAGATCGTCTCCGATCTCGACGCCGCGACGGACGCCCACCTCGGCACCGGCTCGATCACCCGTGACGCCGGCGCCGGCCTGTTCTACGTCGAGGGCGAGGACTCCCACGGCGTGACGCTCCTCCTTCGTGGCTCGACCGAGCACGTCGTCGACGAACTCGAACGCGGCATCCAGGACGCCCTCGACGTCGCCTCCGCGACGGCCGCCGACGGGCGCGTCCTCGCCGGCGGCGGCGCCATCGAGGTGGAAGTCGCCGGCCGCCTGCGTGACTACGCCGACGACATCAGCGGGCGCGAACAGCTGGCCGTCAACGCCTTCGCCGACGCGCTGGAGACCGTCCCGCGCGTGCTCGCCAGCAACTCCGGTCTCGACAGCATCGACACGCTGGTCGAGCTCCGGGCGGCCCACGAGGCCGGCGATATCCACGCCGGCCTGAACGTCTTCTCCGGCGACGTCGTCGACACCTACGAGGCCGGCGTCGTCGAACCCGCCCACTCCAAGGAGCAGGCGCTCTCCTCGGCCACCGAGGCCGCGAACCTCGTCCTGAAAATCGACGACATCATCGCCGCGGGCGACCTCTCGACCTCCGGTGACGGGGACGAGGGCGGCCCCGGCGGCATGGGTGGCATGGGCGGCATGGGTGGCATGGGCGGCGCGATGTAAGCGCGGCCGACGTCACTTCCCACGCTCCCGCCCCCCACGAACCGACACAAAGCCCTTATTTTCGACGGCAGTACGCCGTGACGTGCCCTCCAGAAGACGCGCCGTGTTGGCTGGTTTCGGTGCCGTAGTGACCGGTCTGGCCGGCTGTTCCGGCGTTCCGACCGATTCGCCGACGCCGACGTCGACCTCCCCCGCTCCCACCGACGCGACCCTCGGCGAGTCCGTCGCGGTCGGTGACGTGACCGTCACCGTCTCCGATCCCGTCGCGGCTCACTCCGTCAGGTATCTGACCGCGCCGGACGCCGCCGGCGTCGCCACGGCCGGTGACGACCAGTTCCTCTTCGTCGACGTGTCGGTCCGGGGTGAGGGACCGACGCCGGCGCGTGACGCGTTCGCGCTCGTCGCCGACGGGACGCGCTACGAGCCGGGGATCGAGGCCGTCGGCCCCGCCCGCGTCGACGGGCCGGTGACCGGCCCTCGGTACGACGACGCGGAGGGGGGCTACCTGGCCTTCCGCGTTCCCGCGCCCCTCGATGCAGAGGAGACGGCGGTCGTCACCGACACCGTCCGGTGGACGATTCCGTCGGGGAGAGCGGACCCGCTGCGGTCGCCCCCGCCGTCGTTTTCCACGACCGTGGACGTTCCCGACGCCGTTCCGGTCGACGAGCCGATTCCGATCCGGCTCGATGTCGACAACGAGGGCGACGGCGACGGGGTCTTCCGCGGGGTCGTCAACCACCAGGGACCGCTCTACTCGTTCGATACGTTCGACCTTCCGGTCGCGGCCGGGGAGTCGACGACCCACGAGACGACGGTCGACTACCACCTGGACGCCGAGTCCCCGCCCGGCCGCGTCCAGTTCGCCGTCGTCGGTCCCGACGTCTCGCGGTCGGTCCGGGTGACCGTGGACGGCGGGGGGACGCCAGCGGGGACCGCGGCCCGCCGGCGGTGAGCTTCCGACCTATCGGTTTCAGTCTCGGTCGCCGACGAGGTGGCCGCGCATCCAGTCGGCGGCGTACGGCCGATACTGGGTGACCCGGTTCTTGCAGACGTGGTCGCCGTCGGGGTAGTAGAGCAACTCGCCGTTCGGCGCTCGCTCGGCGATCCGTTCGGTCTGTTCGGGCGGGACGACGGTGTCGTTCCCGCCGGCGATCATCAGCGCCGGCGCGGTCAGGTCCTCGACGTCTCCCCGGAGCGTCATCCGCTCGGTGATCTCGTCGGCCTCGACGAACGAGTCGGTGTGGCAGGCGTGGAGGAAGCCGTCCCGCATCGACACCGAACCGTACAGCGATGCGGGACCGACGCTGAAGGGACCGGCGAGACCGACGCAGGCGTCGAACCGGTCGTCGTTGGCGGCGACGTGCGGGGCGTAGAACCCACCGATCGAGACGCCGTAGATACCGAGTCGCGTGGCGTCGACGCCCGCCGTTCCCTGTACGTGGTCGACGACGGCCGAGATGGCCTCGTGGTAGTCCGGCGTCATCGGGTGGTCGTACCACATCTCGCCCTGCCCGGGACCGTCGACGGCGAGGGTGGCGATGCCGCGGGCGTGGAAGTCCGAGGACCGCGTGTGCTGTTCCTCCTTCGTGGAGTCCAGCCCGGACAACACCACGACCAGCGGTGACTCGTCGAGACCGTCGGGCGTCGCGTCGGGCACCCGCAGGTAGCCGGGGACGTCGCTCCCGCCGGGGAACGGCACCTCGATGCGCTCCGCCGGCGGGTCGAGATGCGGGGCGGCCTTCCCCCACAGCTCGACGGCCCGCCGGTGGGCCGTCTCCCGTCGATCCTCGTCGGCGAACCACGCGAACGAGCCGAAGTGACAGTACATCGACGCCCGGAGGAAGTGCTCGCCCGCAGTGGTCCCGTTGCCCGCCGCCTCGGCCTCTCGGCCGCGTTCGGCGTGTTCTTCGCCGACCGCGGCGAAGGCGTCGCACCACTCCTCCCACGTCCGGATCTCGTCCCGGAGGTGCCGCAGGTCGTACCGGTCCAGCCCTTTCGCGAGAAACCGCGTCCACCAGCGGTCGAAACGGTCCTCGACGAATTCGCGGCCGCGACCGTCGTCGGCCGTCACTGCCGCCTCCCGTCGCCACGCCGTCGATTCCGCCGCTCCACGGTCGCCTCCGCGTCCTCTGTCTCGTACACGGTGGCCGCAACGTTGGCGACGGCTCTGTTAAACGTTTCTCCGGAACGGCCACCCCGTCACGTCTCGCGTCGCCCGGCGGGCGCGCCGCCGCAGTCGGGCGGCTATTCGAGGTGGATCGCCGGGCGGAAGGGAACCGCGTTGCCGGCGCGGTCGCCGGGGTCCGGCGGGTTGGCGTCCTCGGCGTACACGTCCACCGTGGCGTCGAACTCGCGTTCGAGGAAGGGGATCGCCGCCTCGTAGACCGTCAGTTCGTCGAGTCCCGCCAGCGTCTCGACCGTCTCGTCGTCCAGATCGCGCACGAGTTCGACGAGGTCGTTCACGAGGTCGTTGACCGCGTCGCCGCGTTCGCGGAGCTCCGGGTCGCTCATCGCCTCGCTCATCGCCGCGCCCACGTCCGGTCCCGTCTCCGCGACGGCGTCGAACACCTTCCGTTTCCAGTCCGCGGCGACGTACACCCGAATTCGATCCGGGTCGGTCCCCGTCACGTCGACGATGTCGTTCACGTCCTCGGTGAGGCGTTCGATCCGTCGTTCTTGCACCTCGACGGTCGCGTCCTCCAGCGTGGGGTCGGTCTCGGGCCACGGGGCGTCCTCCGCCGGCGTCCCCGTCAACTCCTCGTGGAGTTCGTTCGCGAGGAAGGGGACGAAGGGAGCGAGCAGGCGCAGCCGGGTCTCCAGGGCGCGCCGGAGCGTCCACTGGGCGCCCGGTCGACTCCGGTCGGTCCGGCGACGGTACCACCGGAGCGACTCCTCGAAGCCGTAGAAGGCCGCCTGGCTCGCCGCCCGCGTCTCCGAGTTCTCCATCGCTTCGGTCACCTCGCGGACCGTCCGCTGGAGCTTCGAGAGCAGCCACCGGTCGACGCGTTCGAGGTCGGGTACCGCCTCGTCGAACGTCGACGCCGGCTCCGCGGGCAGAAGCTCGGTCGCCCGGTTCCAGAATCGCTCCAGCTGGTCGCGGACGCTCTCGACCTGGTCGGTCCGCCAGTCGTAGTCCTGCCACGGCTCCGCGGAGTTGAGCAGGAAAAAGCGCACGGTGTCGGCGCCGTAGCGCTCGATAGCCTCCCCCGGCAGGACGACGTGGCCCTTCGACGACGACATCTTCTCGCCCTCCAGCAGCCCCATGCCCATGATGACGATGCCGGCGGGCCACTGTGGCTCGTCGAACAGCTCCGCGTGGTGGAACAGGTAGAACGTGAGGTGATTCGAGATGAGGTCGTTCGCGGAGAAGCGGTAGTCGACGGGATACCAGTACAGCCACTCCTCGCGCAGGTCGAGCGCGCGCGGATCGGGGTCCTCGACCGCGTCGGCGCCGTAGAAGAGGGCGTCGAAGAAGTCACGATCCAGGTCTTCGACCGGAATCTCGCGCAGACGGGGTGCGACGGTGTAGTACGCCATGTAGATGGTCGAGTCCGAGAGGGGCTCGATGACGAAGTCGTCGTCCCACGGCAGGCGCGTCCCCAGCCCGTAGTTGCGGATGCAGGGCCACTCGTTGAGCCAGTCGATGGTGTGGTCGTACTCGTCGCGGGTGTTCTCCGGAATGCACTCCATGTTCTCGACGACCCGCTTGGTCGCCGCCTTCCAGTCCTCGTCGTTGTACCGGAGGAACCAGGTGTCCTGTTCGGCCACCTCGACGTCGCCGCCACAGCGACAGACCACCTCCTCGGAGAACTCGTACATCGTCCCGAAGTGGCCCGCCTCGATACCCTCGTCGCGGTAGGGTTCGCGGATCTCCTCGATCACCTCGCCCGCGAACTCGCCGTAGTCGTCGTGGAGGCGACCGGCGTGGAACTCGCGGTTGTACAGTTCCTGGGTCACGGCTTCCAGTTCGGGATCGTTCGAGGACTCGACGCCCGCCGACTCGACGGCGTCTTTCGCCGGAACGTCGCCGTAGCCCTCGACGTCGAGGATCGGAACTGGTTCGATCCGGGCGACGACCGCGGGGTCGACGCCGTACCGCTCCATCCGTTCGGCGTCGGCTTTCGCCTCCCGCAGGGCGAGATAGTCGTCCGGCGAGTGGGCGGGCACCGACATGACGACGCCGGTAGCGTTGTCGGGGTCGACGAACGTCGCGGGGAGGACGGGAACCTCGTCGCCGGTGACGGGGTTGGTGACCGACTCGCCGACCAACTCGGCGCCCGAGAACGTCTCCTCGACGGTCACGTCGTGGGCCTGCAGGCGGAGTTTCTCGGTCGCCTGCTCCGAGACGAGCCACGTCTCGCCGTCGACGGTGGCGCGAGCGTAGGTGCCCTCGGGGTCGACGTAGGCGTTGGTGACACCCCGGACCGTCTCCGGGCGGAGCGTCGCCATCGGCACCACCGCGTCGTCGAGACCGAAGCGGATCAGGGTGTACTCCTGGTACTCCGCTTCCTCCCCTTCGAGCAGGTCGTGGGTCGTGACCGGCTGTTGCTCGTTCGTGCAGTATTTGACCGGGTGAAGCCCCTTCTCCAGCCGGTTCCGGTCGCGCAGGGTCTCGTACTGCCAGGTGATGAACTTCGAGTAGCGCTCGTCGTTGGTGGTGAACTCGCGGCGCCAGTCGATGGAGAGCCCCAGCGACTTCATCCCCCGCTTGTAATGTTCCTCGATGAAGTAGCGAGCGTAGCCCATCGGCGTCTCCAGGTCCTGCAGGGTCGACTCGGGCACGTCGTACGTGTCCCGGAGCACCGAGAGCTGTTCTTCCTCGCCTTTCTTCAGGCGCTCGACGGCGCCGATGATCGGCGTCCCCGTGACGTGCCACGCAATGGGAAAGAGGACGTTGTCCCCCTGCTGTCTCCGGTAGCGGGCGTACACGTCCGGGACGGTGTACGTCCGGGCGTGGCCGATGTGCATCCCGCCGCTCGGGTAGGGGTAGGGGACGGTGATGAACGTCGCGTCCTGCGAATCCTCGCTATCGGCCTCGTACCGGCCCGTCTCGGCCCAGCGCTCCCGCCAGCGCTCCTCGATGTCCTGCGGGTCGTAGTCCATGTCCCGCCCGAAGAACCGCCGACCTAAAATAACTCCTATCCCGCCGGCCGCTTCGCCGAATCCGGGAGCGTCGTCCCCGATAAGGACTCATTATCAATCGCCCCCGGTTCGGTAAGCGACCAATATATATCCGTCACCAGTCTGACCTGCCGTAGTGAGTCTATCGTGAGGATCTCGTCGCCCGGCCGATTCGTCGGCGCCGCGGCCGTCTGCAGTCTCGGTCTCGCGTTGATCGCCGTCTGGTATCTCGAGACCGGCGGCCGTTCCTGGTGGTCGCCCGTCGCCGCCGGTCCCATCGGACTCGCCGTCCTCTTGCTCGTCGCCGCCGGCTGGCTCCTCCTGAGTGACCTCGACGGTCGCATCGCGCTTCGAGTTCCCCTGGCGACCGCCGTCGGGATGCTCGTCTTCGGCTCCTTCGGCGTGTTCGTCGCGTTCGATCTGCTCCCGACGGCCACCGGCCGTCGGTCGACGCTGGTCGTGTTACACTTCACGAGCGTCGGCGGCGCGGTCGGGGTCCTCGTCGGCCTGTTCGCTGCCCGGCAGGCGACGACGATCCGGGCGCTTCGAGTGCGCGAGACGGCGCTGCGTCGCTCCCGCGACGAGTATCAGGACCTCTTCGACGGCATCGGCGATACGGTGCTCGTCCACGACACGCAGGGGCGTATCATCGCCGCCAACCAGACGGCACTCGACCGGCTGGGGTACGACGCCGAACGGCTCGTCGGCCTGCGACTGGACGACGTCGAGGACGGGCGCCGTGACGAAGACGAACCGGAGGCGGGCGACGAGGCTGCAGCCGACGACCGACTCGTCTACGAGACGGTCCACACGACCGCCGACGGCCGGACGATTCCGGTCGAGGTGAGCGCCACCCTCGTCCGGTACGGGGGCGACCCCTCGGTGCTGTCGGTCGCACGCGACGTCGAACGGCGCCGGGCCTCCGAGCGCGAGTTGGCCCGCACGCGCGATCAGCTCCGCGCGCTCAACCGCGTCCTGCGTCACGACATCCGCAACGACATGCAGATCGTTCTCGGACTGGGACGGCTCCTCGACGAGCACGTCGACGACGAGGGGCGGGAGTATCTCCGGACGATCCTCGACACCGGCGAGCACGTCGTCGAACTCACCAAGAGTTCCCGTGATCTCGCGCGGACGGTGGCCGGCGAGGCCGTCCTCTCGCTGGAGCCGGTCTCCCTGTCCGAGACTCTGTCGTCAGAAATCGACCGACGGCGGGCGACGTTCGATCACGCCACCATCACCGTCGAGGGCGACATCCCGGACGTGAACGTGCGGGCGAACGACCTGCTGTCGTCGGTGTTTCGGAACCTGCTGAACAACGCCGTCCAGCACAGCGACCGGGCGGAACCGACGGTGGAGATAACCGCCGACATCACGCGTGGCGATCACACGGCCGTCGTCCGCGTCGCCGACGAGGGTCCCGGCATCGCCGCCGACCGTCAGGAGTCGGTGTTCGGCAAGGGGGAGAAGGGCATCGACAGCGAGGGGACGGGACTCGGACTCTACCTCGTTCAGTCGCTCGTCGACCACTACGGCGGCGACGTCTGGATCGAGGACAACGAGCCACGGGGGACCGTGGTGGTCGTCGAACTGCCGGTCGTCGAGGAGTGAGGACGGTGCCGAAGTCCGTCCCGTCGATCTGCACCACAACGGGGTTCTGGCCGTTTCAGACGACGTGTCGCGTGTCGTAGGAGCCGAGCCGACGCACCCAGCCGTCGGCGGCGATGTCCTCGACCTCTTCGACGGCGTCGCTAGCGTGGCGCTCGTAGAGACCGGCCTCGAAGTCGATGTGGAAGAGGTAGTCGCCGAGGCGGTCCCCCGTGGGACGGGACTCGACACGGGAGAGGTTGATGTCCCGATCCGCGAAGGCTTCCAGTAGCTCCAGCAGGAGTCCGGGGTAGTTCGCGTTCGGGTTGACGATGATCGTCGACTTCCCGCCGGCCTCGGAGCACTCGTCGGTGGGCGCGATGACGAAAAATCGGGTGGCGTTGGAGCTTCGGTCCTGGATGTCCTCCGCGAGCACCGCCAGATCGTCGCCGGCGTTGTCGGGGTGGGCGATGGCCGCCACGGAGGCGTCCTCGCGGGCGTGTTCGACGCCGCGAGCCGTGCTGGCGACCGCCTCCAGTGTCACGTCGGGATACTCCGACTCGAGGAAGGAGCGACACTGTGCGAGCGCCTGCGAGTGGCTGGCGACGACTTCGAAGGTCTCTGACTGGGCGATCAGGGCGTGTCGAATCGGGGTGACGACCTCCTCGACGACCCCCACGTCGTAGTTTGAGAGGGCGTCGAGCGTCTCCGTGACGCTCCCCTCGATGCTGTTTTCGATGGGGACGACGCCGCGCCGGTACTCGCCGTCGGCGACCGCCTCGACGATAGCAGTCACGGACTCGCTGAAGGTCACCTCGTCGGCGACCGCCCGCGCGGCGCGGTGGGAGTACGTCCCCGCGGGTCCGAGCGTGATGGCTTCCATGCCACCGGGTTGCGTGGAGAGGGGCAAAAGCGCGTCGGGTCAGGCGAGTCGGAGACGGACGGTGAAGACGCTGCCCCGTGGCTCGTTGTCCTCGATCCAGACGTCCCCGCCGTAGCGGTCGACGAGCGTGTACACCAGGTAGAGTCCGAGTCCCGTTCCCTCGCTGTCGATGCCTTTCTCCCCCTTGCCGAACACCGTCTCCCGTCGGTCGGGGTCGATCCCCGGGCCGTCGTCGGCTACCCGTACCAGCACCTCGTCGTCCTGCACCTCGGCGGAGACGTCCACGGTCGGTTCCGCCCGGTCACTGTGCTGGACGGCGTTGTTCAGCAGATTCCGAAACACGGAGCGGAGCATGTCGTTCGCCATCACTTCGACCAGCGGGACGTTCCCTCGCGTGCGGATCGTCGCGTCCGGATAGCTCGACGCGGCCTCCCGCACCTCGCGATCCAGGACGAACGACAGCGTCGTCGGTTCGAGGTCCTCGCCCGACTCGTTGACGAGCGTGTCCATCAACTCTCCCATCAGATCAGTGAGTTCGATGACGTGCTCGGTTCGCGTCCGGATCGTCTCCAGGTGAGGCTCGTCCGTCTCGTCGGAGACGTCGTCCAGCAGGGCGGCCATTCCCTGCACCAACTGCATGTCGTTGCGGATGTCGTGGCGGACGATCCGGTTGAGCAGCTCCAGTCGCTCGTTTCGTTCCTCCAAGAGTTGCTGGTGCTCCCGCGTCTCGGTCACGTCCTTGATCGCGCCGTCGACGTACATCTCGCCCTCGGCGCTCTCGAAGCGACAGACGGTGACGAGCCCCCAGAACGTGTCGCCGGACAGCGTCTGGAGGCGGAGCTTCTCGGTCACCACGTCCTGCTCGGTCAGCGCCTCGAAGAACGTTCGGCGGTCGTCCGCGTCGTCGTAGATCCCCGCGACGGGCGTCGCCAGCAAGTCACCTTTCGAGCCGGCGTCGAACAGGTCGACCATCGTCGGATTGGCCTCGATGAACGTCCCGTCGGGGTCGTACTTCGCCCGGAAGATCCCCGTCGGGACGTGTTCGACCAGTTCCTCGAACCGCCCGAGTTCGTCCCGGCGGCGCTTGCGCTCGGTCACGTCCCGGACGGTCGTCAGCACGCACCCCTCGCCGTCGAGATCGACCAGCGACGCGGTGAGTTCGGCCCAGAACGCCCCCGAATCGCGCCGCCGGAGCCGCCACTCGACGGTCGCGCCGTCCTCGCGGGCGGCGGCGCGCAGTTCCCGTACCGGTGCTTCGGGTCGCGAATCCTCGAGCAGACCGTCGAGCCGGCGTCCTACGAGGTGGTCACGGTCGAACCCGCACATCGAGACGAACCGGGCGTTGGCGTCGCGAACGGCTCCGGTCCCCGGGTCGACCACGAGGAGGCCGTCGGAAACGTGTTCGAACAGGGCACGGTACCCCGATTCGGGGCGAGCCACGGTCCGTTTGTTCACGCCGACCGTGTGTGGAGTGAGCTTATAAAAGCCCTCCTCTGATTATCACGACGTATAACAGACGTCGACGAAGTTCCGCAGGATCGTCAGCCCCGTCTCGCCGCTCTTCTCGGGGTGGAACTGCGTCCCGAAGACCGTCCCGTCCTCGTTCGCGACGACTGCCGGGAAGGTGCGGCCGTGGTCGGTCGTGGCAACGACCGCCTCGTCGTCGTCGGGGACGGCGTAGTAGGAGTGGACGAAGTAGGCGTACTCGCCGTCGACGGAGCCGCCGCTCCCGTCCTCGCGGTCGGGTGCGGACGTCGCGTCGACACCCGAGACGAGCGGGTGGTCCCGCTCGACCGACAGTTCGTTCCAGCCCATGTGCGGGACCGTCTGTCCCTCGGCGAATCGGACGTTGCGGCCGGGGACGAAGTCGAGACCGACGACCTCCCCTTCGCCGGCGTGGTCGGCCTCCTCGCTCGACGTGAGGAGCATCTGCATCCCCAGACAGATGCCGAAGACGGGCTGACCGCGGTCGACGGCGTCGGCGAGCGCCTCGCGGTAGGGACCGGCGTTCTCCATCCCCTCGCGGAACGCGCCGACCCCCGGCAGGACGATGCCGTCCGCGGCGGCGAAGTCGTCCGGGTCGTCGGTGATCGTCACGCTCGCACCGGCGCGTTCGAGGCCGCGCGTGGCCGACCGGAGGTTGCCGAGACCGTAGTCGACGATGACCACGTCCGCCAGCGACTCCGACGGCGGCTGGGAGAGGCTCATACGGTCACTTCGCTCGCAGGTAGCAAGTGGCTTTCCGTTCGGTACGGACCCCGCGATGGGATCAGTAGTCGCCCAGTCGCGATCAGTAGTCGCCCAGTCGCGACTGGTCGCCCCCGCCCGCGCCCACGAGGTCCGCCGCCGTCTCGATGGCCGTCTCGAACCCCTCCCGCTGGCTCCGGTCGTACAGCGTCGCCGCGGGATGGAGACAGACGAGCACGCGCCGCGACTCGCCGCCCAGACGGGCGTCGACGACCGATCCCGATTCCTCCGTGACCGCCACCGACCGGTCGAGCAGTCGTTCGCCGGGCACCTTCCCGAGCGTGACGATCAGGTCGGGGTCGACGTGCGCTATCTCCCGGTCCAGAAACGCGGCGCAGTTGTCGAGTTCCCCGACGCGCGGGTCGCGGTTCTCGGGCGGTCGACACCGGACGCAGTTGGTGATGCGCACGTCCGCCCGGGCGAGACCGGCGTCGCGGAGGGCGTCGTCGAGCACCGACCCCGACCGGCCGACGAAGGGTTCCCCCTGCTCGTCCTCGCTGGCGCCGGGCGCCTCGCCGACGAACAGCAGGGCGGCGTCGTCGGGACCGACGCCGTTGACGATGCGGCTCCGCGACTCGACGAGCGCCGGACAGCGCTCGCAGGCGCACACGTCCGGTCCGTCGGTTTCGACCATACTGAACGGCCGGAGGCCGAGGGCTTAAACGTCCCCGTCTCCGTTCCCGTCGCTCCGGAAGCGCCGTACGGCGCGGGCCGCCAGTCGCGCCACGCGGAGGGGTTCGGGACGGCCGCCTTCGGGCGTGAACGCCCGGACGACCCGCTCGGCCCCCTCGGCGTCGACGCCGACCGCCCGGACCCACACGTCCTCGCCGTTCACCTCGACGCGGCGGCGCGGCGGCTGGGCGCGGTAGATCCGGCGGCGGCGGTCGAGCGCGTCGCCCGAGAACTGTTCGCGGAGGGCGGGTTCGAGACCGGGGCTCGCCTCGAAGGAGACGGAGCAGACGGGGCGCTCGACCGCCCCCGCGAGCGCCCGCAGGTCGACGACGTTGAACCACGCGGGAGCGATGCCTGCCAGCAGGAGGTACTGGACGTCCTCGCGATCCAGGTCGAAAAACAGCGTCTCGACGGCGGCCGTGGCGTCGGTGCCGCCCACCGCACACGACCCGAAGACGAACCCGTCGGCGGTTCGATCCGCGCGGAGGACGGCACCGCAGAGGACGCTCCGGTCGTCCCCGTCGGCGAACGATTCGGCGACGCCGAGCGCCCGCGTGCCCGCCTTCATGCCGACGGTCGTGGGCCGCTCCCGGCGGGACCACGCGGCGGGTCGCGGTCCCACCGGATCGCGGTCACGCTCACTCGTCTTTGATCTCTTTGAGACGGTCGAGCAGTTCGTCGTTCGACGCGCCGATCTCGAACTCGACCGACCCCCGGTGGTCGTTTTCGGCCGTCTCGACCCCCTCGTTGTCGTCGAGGTCGGCGTCTAACTCCTGGTTCTCCTGTTCGGATTCGTCGTAGCTCCCGAAGCCCATACGTGTATACGTAGCACACGCACGAACAAAAAACGTTTGCAGGCCGTCATCGCCTCTACCGGGCAGTTATTTCCCGTCCGCGCGCCGTGTGTCGACCATGGACGTGATCAACGTCACTGCGGACGCCGAGGAGTTCACCTGCAACGCCTACTTGGTCACGGGCGACCGGACGACGCTCGTCGACGCGGGGACGATGCCCGGCGTCGAGAGCGTCGTCGCCGATCACGTCGACGATCTCGACCGGGTGGTGCTCACCCACCAGCACCACGACCACGTCGGCGAACTCGACGCCGTCCTCGACGCGTTCGGCGCCGATCTGTACGCCTACGCCGATCACCCGCGTCGAACGCACGAACTGTCGGACGGCGACACCGTGTCGATGGGCGAGGAGTCCTTCGACGTGGTCTACACGCCGGGCCACGCCGACGACCACGTCTCGCTCGTGAGCGGCCGGACGCTCTTCAGCGGCGACGTGGTCGTCTACAACGACGGCGCGTTCGACGACGGGAGCTTCGGGCGGACCGACATGGCGGGGCAGTCGCGGGAGCGCCTCATCGGGAGCCTGGAGTCACTGCTTGACCGACTCCCCGACTCCGTGACGGCGATGTACGCGGGCCACGGCGACCCGTTCCACGCCGACGACGAGAGCGTCCGGCAGGTGATCGAGCGGGCGCTCTCGCGGGCGGAGCGCCGAGAACCGAAGTATCCGGAGTAGACGGCGTTCGATCAGGCGCTGCGCCGCTCTTTCGCCTTGGGGCGGAGCTTCTTGTACCCGCACTTGCGGCAGCTCTCGGCGCGGGCCGCGTTGCGCGCGTTACACCGCATACAGATCTGTTTGTCGAGCATCCGCTTTTCCGCTTCCTCGAAGGTAGCCATACGCCCCGATTTCCGGCCGACGGGCATAACGCTTGCGAGTGCCCGCGAGACGCCTCGGCACAACGCAAGCGTTTAGACGGGCGGTGGAGTAGACGTGGTTATGGCGAACTGTCCACTCGCCGACGACTGCCCCAGTTTCTCTGAACGCATCCAGGGGATGGGGTGTCAGCACTACGGCGACCGTGGGGGTGCCGAGTGGTGTAACCACTACGACATGCCCATCTCCGACCTGAAACAGCAGCCGGTGAAACCCGGCGAGGAGCTCGTCGTCGAGGTGACCGACATCCACGAGAGCGGGGCGGGCGTCGGCCGCACCGAGGACGGGTTCATCGTCCTCGTCGACGGGACGCTCCCGCCGGCCCGGGCGCGCGTCCGCATCCACCGCGTGAAGGCCAACCACGCCACGGCCGACGAGGTCGAACGTCTGTCGATGGACGAGGACGAGGACGGGGCGGAAGACGAGTCGTCGACGGACGACGCTGACGAGGAGTCGACGACCCACAGCTCCGGTCGTCCCGAGCAGTTGGGCAGTCGAGACAACTTCTGGGGCGGCTGATCGGCGGCGTCGGCCCGGCGTCGGGAGTGGACAGTCGGAAGTGTAGCTTTTAGGGGACGAAGGCGTACTACCGAGACATGGAAGACGATCCGGACGCGGACGCCTTGCTCGAACGCGCCGGTTTCGATCCCGAGAAGAGCGTCTTGACGCGTCGACAGGCCGAAGTGCTCGCACTCCGCGAGCGGAACGTTCGCCAGTCCACCATCGCCGAGCTCCTGGGTACCTCCCGTGCGAACGTCTCCAGCATCGAGTCGAGCGCCCGGGACAACGTGGCGAAGGCCCGGGAGACCGTCGCCTTCGCGGAGGCGCTGACGGCACCCGTCCGGGTCGAGGTCGACGAGGACACCGACCTCTACAACGTGCCGAAACTCGTCTACGACGCCTGCGACGCCGCGGGCGTCAAGGTCAACCACACGGCGCCGGATCTGATGAAACTCGTCAGCGACGAGGCCGGCGACGCGGTCCAGGGCCGCGAGATCCAGGCCCCGCTGCTGGTCGGCGTCACGACCGACGGCACCGTCCGCGTCCGCCAGTCGAAGTAGTCAGAACTCCCCGCGCCGCTCCAGTTCGGCGACCAGGTCACGCACCCGCTGGGCCTCGGCCGTCGGTACCACCAGCACCCGGTCGTCGTACGCGACGACGGCGAGGTCGTCGACGCCGACCAGCGACACGTGGACGTCGTCGCCGGCGACCACGTTGTTCTCGGCGTCGACGCTCACGGTCTCGGCGTCGCCGGCGACGACGGTGCCGTCCGCGTCAGCCGGCAGCAGTCGCCGGAGCGCGTCCCACGACCCGAGGTCGTCCCACTCGACGCCGAGGGGGACCGTCACGACGTCGCCGGCGTCGGCGCGTTCGAACACCGCGTGGTCGACGCTGACCGGGTCGACCGCGTCGAATCCCTCGTCCGGCGAGCCGGCGTCGAGAGCGTCGAGCAACGGTGCGAGCGGCGTCGCCTCCGCCGCCGCCCGGAACGCCGCGGGCGTCCACGCGAAGACGCCGGCGTTCCAGTAGTAGCCCCGGTCGACGTACTCGCGGGCCCGTTCGGCGTCGGGTTTCTCGTGGAAGGCGGCCACCTCGACGTGGCTGCCGTGGTCTCGGCCGGGTTCGACGTAGCCGTAGCCCGTGTCGGGACGGGTCGGTTCGACGCCGAACGTGACGAGCGCGTCCGTCTCGGCGGCGACCCGCGCGCCTCGGCGGGCGGCCGCCTCGAAGTCACCGTCGACGTGGTGGTCGCTCGGTACGGCGAGCACCACCGGGCGCTCGAACCGCCCGGCGACGCGGTGCGTGGCGTACGCGAGCGCCGGGCCGGTGTCCTTGCCCGCGGGTTCGACCAGGACCGACGCGTCGGGAACGACCTCGCGGACGGCGTCGGCGAAGTCCGGGCGGGTCGAAACGACCACCTCGTCCGCGAAGGCGACGCGGGCGACGGTGCGTTCGAGGAGGGTGTCGTCGCCGTCCCCGGACCGATCCCGCCCCTCGCCGAGCGCGAGCAACTGCTTCGGACGGTCGCTCCGGCTCGCGGGGTAGAGTCGAGAGCCGACGCCGCCGGCGAGCACCACCGCGACGAGCGGTCGGTCCGTGGGTGACTCTGGGCGATTCACGACACTCACCACGTCTCGACGACGCCCTCGCGGACGTCTTCCACACAGCCCTCACAGTCGGGGTGGCCGGCCTCGTAACACGCCGGCCGGCTCTCGGCGTCGAGGGCGACTGCGCGGCGTTCGGCCTCCCGGCGACAGACGAGGCGGACGCGTCCCTCGTCGTCGCGGGGCAGGTCGCTCGCGTCCCGTCCCTCGCGGTAGGCCTTCCGGGCCTCGGCGTAGCGCCGCCCGGCCGAGCGGAAGGTGGTCCGTACGAACCGTTCCAGCCGGTCGTCCATACCCACCCTTGCGCGGGTAGGCTGAAAGATTCGTCGCCCGTGTGCTCGCGCCGTCTCGATTCAGGCCGCGGGGCAGTCTCGCGATTACACTTTCGCCGCACTCGCGGAAGTTTTTATATCATCGCGCACCAATCGGCGTGTGCCTCCCCACGAGAACAACACGGAGGCGAGTGAGACCATGACCGATTTGCATACCCACGCGGAGGATATCGTAGCGCAGTTTTCCGACCACCTGGATCTGTCCGTCGACGAGGTCGAAGAGCGACTCGACAACCTCGTCAACGAGTACCGGGTCCCGGTGGACGAGGCACGCCGGAGCGTCGTGAACAGCTACCTCGACGAGGCGGGTCTGGAGCGGGACGCTCTGGGAGGGGGCGGCAACGCCTCGGTCGGCCTCGCGGAGATCGAACAGGACGAGCAGTGGCTCGACGTGACCGCCAAGGTCGTCGAACTGTGGGAGGCCCGGAGCGACTCCGTCGCGCAGGTCGGCCTGCTCGGCGACGAGACGGGGACGACGAAGTTCGTCGCCTTCGAGACGTCCGACCTCCCCGAACTGGAGGAGGGGGCGGTCTACCGGCTGGAGAACCTCGTCACCGACGAGTACCAGGGCAACTTCTCGGTGAAGCTCAACCGGACGACGACGATCACCGAGGTCGACGAGGAGATCGAGGTCGGCGACGACGCCGAGACCGTCGAGGGTGCGCTGGTCGACATCCAGAGCGGGAGCGGCCTCATCAAGCGCTGCCCCGAGGAGGACTGCACGCGCGTCCTCCAGAACGGTCGGTGTTCGGAACACGGGAGCGTCGAGGGCGAGTTCGACCTGCGGATCAAGGGCGTCCTCGACGACGGCGAGGCGGTTCACGAGGTGATCTTCGACCGCGAGAGCACGGAGGCCCTCACCGGCACGACGCTGGAAGAGGCGAAGGACATGGCGATGGACGCGCTCGACACGACCGTCGTCGCCGACGAGATGCGCACCGGGACGCTCGGCCGGTACTACCGGGTGAGCGGGCCGCAGTTCGGCCGGTACGTGCTGGTCGACGAGTTCGAGCGACTGAGCGATCCAATCGACGCCGAGGCGGCCCTCATCGAAGCGAGGTCGATCTAACATGAGCCAGGCACCCACCCGCGAAGTCGCACGGCGCGTCTTCGCCCGCGAGTTCAACGACGCGAGTCACACGTTCAAGGAGTCCGACGACGAGCGCGCCCCGGTCTACCTGCTCTTGCCGACGGGCGAGCGGGCCAACCGCGTATTCCTCGTCGGCACGCTGACGGAGAAAGAAGACGTCGGCGAGGGCGACGAGTACTGGCGGGGTCGCATCGTCGATCCCACGGGGACCTTCTTCGTCTACGCCGGGCAGTACCAGCCCGACGCGGCCTCGACGCTCCGTGACCTCGAACCCCCGGCGTACGTCTCCGTCGTCGGCAAGCCCCGGACCTACGAGACGGACGACGGATCGGTCAACGTCTCGGTTCGCCCCGAGTCGATCACCACCGTCGACTCCGTCACCCGCGACCGCTGGGTGGTCGAGACGGCCCAGCGGACGCTCGAACGGGTCGGCGCGTTCGAGGACGAGAGCAACGAGTACGCCCGCATGGCCCGCGAGGAGTACGACCTCTCGGTCGACGACTACCGGGAGATGGCGCTCGCCGCGCTCGAAGGGCTAGACGAGTCGGACGAGCTGGGCTCCGACGCCGACGCCGACCGGGGAACCGACGCCGACGCCGACGACGGCCCACAGGCCGAGCACTAACGTCGTCACCCCCCGTCTGACGAACGCTTAAGTGAGTCGGGCGACGACAACCGACAGCCATGGGCAACAAGAACAAAACCGTCTCCTTCCGCGTCAACGAGGACGCGTTCGAGACGCTCCGCGAGATTGCCGAGGAGCGCGATCTGTCGCTCTCGGCGGTGTTCCGCGACTACGTCGACATGCTCGTTGCCCACGACGGTCAGGTCGAGGTCGTCCCCGAGCACGAACTCGTCCGCGGCCCGGACGACGAGCCCAGCTTCCCGCCGACGGTCGAGGTCCCGAAGAGCTTCGTCCGCGAGCACGAACGCCTCGAACTCGAGGCCGACCACCTGCGCGAACAGCTCGAGGAGCACAAACGCTACGTCGATCATCTGCGCGAACAACTAGAGAACGACGAGGAGATCATCCACCTCGAAGAGTTGGACGGCGAGCGCGACGAGCCGTATCAGTTGGGCTGATACGGGCAGTTGGCCCCGTTCGCAACGACGGAACTCCCGACTATCCGTACGAGAGCGACTGCTTCGCCTCGGCGGCCCGGCGTTCCATCTCCTCGTTCCCGTCGACCGCCGCCAGCGACTCGACCGCTTCTAGCCGCCGAACCGCCTGATCGAGAAACGACAGCACGTCGCCCGGATACGCGTACAGCATGTAGTCGTCGCTCATCACGTCGACGATGGCGTCCGGGCCAAGCCCCTGTGCCCGCAGTTCCAGCAGGTAGCGGACGAACTGCCGTTCGGGGTAGCCGGTGTAGAGGTCGTCGGGGTCCTCGCAGTCGAGGAAATCGGTCGCGAAATCGAGCAGGCGGTCGCGGGTGGCGTCGTCGAGTTTGGTGAGGCCGTCGCCGCTGTAGAGCACCTCCATCGTCGCGCCCTTGAACGCGCCCTTGGGGATGGACGTGTCTAGCTGGGAGACGATCTGACGGTGGTTCTTCAGGTAGATCTTGTCGGTGATAGCCACTGGATCGGAATACGCGACGGCGAGACTAAAGGCTCCCGACTTTCGGTGTGTGCTGGCGACACACGCCCGCTGTGAGTCGTAACCTACTTCACTCACAGCGCAGTATCGTAGGCCGTGTCCGGGTTAGGGTAGTGGTTATCCTTCAGCCTTGTGGAGGCTGAGACGCGGGTTCGATTCTCGCACCCGGACTTTCTGACGACGACCGCAGGGAGGAGTCGAACGTCCCCAGAGAATCGAATCACGCGAGACGACTGTCTCGCAATCGGGTTCGATTCTCGCACCCGGACGTTCTGCGGCCGAACGCGAGGGCGGTCTCGCCGGCCACCGGTGAGCGCCGCCAGCGGTCGTGGTCGCCCGACAGCACGTTTATCCCGTCCGCCGCGAGTGGTAGCCACCGTGCGCGACGACAGTCCGCGTCGGGGTGCCGACGAGCCGGAAGACGGATCGGGCGGTGGTGGACGAACGGACGGGTCGACGTGGCGGTCCATCGACCGCCGCACGGCCCTCGCGACGCTGGGGACGGTCGCCATCGGCGGCGTCGCCGGCTGTAGCGGGGACGGCGAGCCGACGGGGGACGCGTCCACGGCCGGGGCGGCGGCCGCGGACACCGCGACGGCGACGGGGACGGGGTCACGGCCGGCGGTGGCGAGCGCCCCTCCGACACGCCAGTTCGAACGGCGGTTCGAGTGGCCCGTCGACGGGGTCGAACGCGTCGACGACACGCTCGTCGTCCTCACGGCGCCGGGCATCGAGGCGACCGAGGGGCGGGTCCACGTGCTGGATCTGGCGACCGGCGATCACGAGGCGTTCGACGCCCCCAGCCGGCCCTGGGGTGTGCGGATCGACGTCGACCGCTCCCTCGCCGTGGTTCACTGCCATTCGAACGCGGACGGGGGTGACGGCGCCCTGTTCCGCGTCGACCTCGACGCGCGCTCCGCGACGGTCACTCACGAGTTCCCGGGCTTCCCGTATCTGATCCCGTACGGACGGTTCGACGGGTCGGTCGTCCTCGTCGCGAACTCGCGGGACGACGGCAGCGGGGACCACTCCGGAACGGTCCTGCAGTACGACGTGGCGAGCGAGACCGTCGAGTGGGAGCGAACGTTCGAGCACCGCTTGCACTACCCCGACATGGACGACGAACGGGTCTACCTCACGGGGGATTCGGCCGGTGGCGGCGGGGGCCGACTTCTGGCGCTGGGGCGGGACGACGGCGAGACGCTCTGGAGCAGTTCGCTGGCGACCCCTGCTACCACCCCGAGGCGAACGCCGTCCGGGATCTATCTGTCCACGTCGATGAGCTACGAGAACCCTGGCTCGGAGACGACCCCCATGCTGTGGGCGTTCGACGTCGAGGGCAACGAGCGGTGGGCGGTCGAACTCGACGTGACGCCGGCCACCACCATCGACTACAGCGACGACGGCGGTGTCCTCGCGCTCTCCGGCTGGACGGGGGACCCCCGCGAGAGTGACCGCCGGCTCCTCGTGTTCGACCGGTCGGGGGAGGAACTGTGGACGACCGACCTGGACGAAGGATATCGGTCTCACCAGCTCCTCTCCGAGGCGATGTACGTCTGGACGGACGCGTCGTTCTCGACGTACGCGGCCGGGTCGGGCGACCGGATCGCGACCCTCGACCGCGGTCCGACGCGCTATCCCAGCTGGCAGCGGGACGTGGTCTACCTGCCGGCGTCGACGACGCTCGTCGCCGCCGATACGCGGAGCGGGACGGAGCACTGGACGCGCGAGTTCGACGCCGAACTCGACAGGGTATGGGTGGACGGCGACTACCTGTTCGTGGCGATGGGGCGCCGCCTGGTCGGCCTGCAGTCGAACGGGTAGTTCTGCGCCACGACACCACGATTTTTGACGCTCGGCCGAGCACGTTCGACTGCACATGGACGAACGACGCGCAGTGGTCGCCCTGTTCGGCCTCGTCGTGGCCCTGGTCACCGCCTTCATCG
>Ga0207720_100229_pt1 | contig 48859 bp, 43 predicted proteins | sample A23P2SouthBayCA_2_FD_187751 | JGI IMG/M metagenome (GOLD analysis project Ga0207720, IMG submission 187751) | Aerobic enrichment media microbial communities from Eden Landing Ponds, California, USA - A23 E3 (2) (SPAdes) | ecosystem: Environmental > Aquatic > Marine > Unclassified | place... | reverse complement strand
CCGCTCGTACGAGTCTCTAGCCTGCTCTTCGATTCCTTCGAGGAAGAACAGAATCCAGTCTTTCCACTTCCCCGCTTCGCTGACTGCGCGCATCTTCTCGACGTACTCCTGTTTGTTCCGGTTGAAGTAGGCACTCGGGTAGAGATAGGGGTCCGATAGATAACCCGCGTCGTGCAGTTGGAGGACGATGAGAATACGTCCGAGTCTGCCGTTCCCATCAGAACAGGGGTGAATCGTCTCGAACTGGTAGTGTGCGATGGCGAGGTCGATGAGAGGGTGGTGCTGTCCTCCCATCTGGATGTACGCTTCGAGCGAGTCCATTAGTTCAGGTACGTTGCCGTGCGGCGGTGGAACAAACGGCGGCTGACTTCCACGCGGTGACGGGATGTGGACGTCGCTCTCCCGCCAGTCGCCGACGACGTCTCCCTCGTTCCGAACGCCTTCGAGGAGTGTCTCGTGGAGCGACTGCAGCAGACTGACCGTAATCGACTCACCATCTCTAATCGCGTCAAATCCCTCGTTGAGTGCTCGTTCGGCGTTGAGTACCTCCTGTAGGTCGCGGCTGACGTCGACTGTCCCCTGTGACCGACTGCGCGTGTGATACGCGTACACCTCGTCGACATCGACATCTGCACCTTCGATTTCGGCTGTTTCGACTGCCTCGAGTCGGAGCAGCGAGGTGTACAGAACCGGGGAGAAGTCGACGGTGGGGCTGATACCATCGATACGCCCGAGTTGGAACGTCGCATCCGCGACGGACGACGCAAGGACGTCGTCCATCTCAATTTTCGACGACAGGGGCAACTTGTCCGGGATGTAGTAGGGGTTCGGATGGGACTCGAGATAACGACCGGGTGCGTCTGATGGAAGCTTTCGAGTCCTCATTTTGACTAAGACATAGTTTGCGTCGGTTTAATCATATCGCCTTTAAGCTAATTTGGATAGTGGGGGCTGAGATATCTCCCCAGTCAAATTTGCGTGCAGATTCTGGAGCAACGGCGCGGGTGAAAAGGCTTGTCACGACGCCGCGGTATCGGAGACTGACGTGCGATGGCGGTCCTTCTGCGGGATTCGGTTTCGCCCACATACGGTTCCTATTTTCGGCACAGTTCCGACCACACGAATCCCCCGGCGAGTCCGGGAAACCCGATGCGCTCCCCAAGAGGCCGAGGAAGAACCCGTCGAACGACGCGATGGTCAGCGCACGGATTCCCGCGTAGCGTTCGAGGACCACGAGTCCACACAGCAGGACGAGCGACCCGGTGACGAGCGCACCCCCGATGTGTGCGAGTGAGGCCTGCCGGCCTACCGCCGACTCGACGTACCAAAACGGACCGAACGGTGCGGCGAGGACGACGGCGATGAGGCCGTACGTCCCGAGCCGTTTGCTCGTCTCGGCGAGCGCGCGTGTGTTAGCCACGCTGTACTCGTGTGTCGGGTCGGGCAGTGAAATAAGTCAGCGCCGTCTCGGAAGGTCGCTACCGCAGTCCATGGTTGGGTGGGTCTCTGAGTCGTCTCCACCCTGAGCACCGAAATCAAAGAGCCGAACGACGCCAAGCCGACCTGTCGAGGATCGGCCCCCCACCGGAACGGCGTTCGTGCCCAGACTGATGTGAGGAAACAGCGGTTGTGCTGTTGATTACCCCTACATTCTGGTTATTTTGACAGATTCGGGCGGTCAGACTGGGTGCCAAAATCGCTCGATTCGCTGTGGTGTCTTGGCCCGTGGCTTCGACTGCTTACCTCGCCTCGGGTCGGTCCGCGGAGTACGCATACAGATAGGTACACACGAGAATCGCCGCCCCCATTCCGACCATGTTCTGTAGGAGGTCTGTGACCGTCACGACGAACATGAGCGAAAACACGCCGTAACACGCCAGGCCGCCAAAGAGACACATGGTGAACCGCTTTCGAACCCAGTACAGCTCGTGTTCGCGTTTCTGTGGGAGGCCATCGACCACCGGCCAGTACGACCCCGCGACGAAGCCGACGGCGATTGCACACACGAACAGCAACGACAGGAGGTTCCCATTCTCTCCCAGTAGCTCACTCGGCGTCCACCTGGTGACGGCACTCACGACGAGAATTGACGCGCTCCCGACCGTTGGACACGCGATGGAGGCGATACCAGCACCCTGACAGGCGGCCATGAATCGAGTGAGCGGGTCTGGACGAGTGGGACCGTACGATTCGACCGACATCGTGAGCGAATCCACTCGTGGCTCATAGTTGGCTATTACGGCCGGGGGGTCTCCTCAACGTGGGCTGGCCAACACCGATACTCATCACAGCCTGAATAACGTCCTTGGGGCACACCGCACACCGAGTGAGTAGTGGCACGAACGGATGAAGTTCGTCAGTTTGGTTCTTGCTTCCCGCGATTCAGTGTTATCAATGTCTAACTGAGGGGAGACACACCTCACACCGAGTGACAAACCACCTGAAGAATATCCTGTTTTGCTGCATCTGAGGCTGATACATCTGGGTTTGGCCTACATCTATCCGGACGCACTCACTCGGTGTGTAGTGTGTCCATGAACAACATCTATTACTTAAATACTCTTGAAATCGTCGTTAACGTCTGAATATCGGTGTTTGAAGGTCCTCACTCGTTTCGAGGTTCGGCAGTATTAAGAGACATTGCCGCATTGGTGAAACTAAGCATGGTTGATACTGATGACCGGTCGTCGCTTTTTGAGACCGGAGATATATTCTCAAATCGTGAACTTCTCCGGGTTGGCCACGTTCCTGAGCTTGACCGGGTAGTTGGTCGAGATCAAGAGATTGCTGCTGTCGGGGGGGCACTTGCACCAGCAACACGTGGCGGCCCACCAGAGACAACAATCATCTACGGAAAGACTGGAACCGGTAAGTCACTCGTGTCACGGTGCGTTACTCGAGAAGCACGCATCGAAGCCAAGTCACACGACACGACACTTGCGTATGCTTATGTCGACTGTTCAGATTATCAGTCAGAGACGAAAGCAAGTAGAGAGATGGCTCGACAGTTGGTTGATACGCTGGGTGTTGACCGCAACGTCCCACGAATCGGTATCTCTTCGTCTGACTACCGGGACATTACGTGGGAGATTTTGAACGACTACGATGTCGACGCATTCGTTGTCATTCTCGATGAGATTGACAAACTCGACGATGATGAATTACTTCGCAGCCTCACACGTGCACGTGAGAGTGGGAAGGCGGCGTCTCACATCGGTGCAGTCTGTATCAGTAACAAGATCGAATATCGCGACCGACTGAACGAGCGCCTTGATTCGAGTCTCCAAGATAACGAGTTAGTTTTCGACCCGTATGACGCCACACAGATTCGTGCGATTCTCGAACACCGTATTGACGCATTTGGTGACGGTGTATTGGCTGATGGTGTGGTTCCAAAAGTCGCAGCAATCGCAGCAAAAGAACACGGGGATGCGAGAAAGGCAGTTGACACACTATACGAGGCAGGTCGACTCGCAGAGAAACAAAATCTTGAGACTGTGACGGCAGCTCACGTTGATGAGGCCGTCCACAAAGCAGAGGTAAACCGATTTGAACGCCTGATTACTGGATCAACACCTCATGTACAACATATACTTCGGGCGTTGGCATTGCTCACCGCCAAGAACCCTGGGAAGGGCGCATTCCGGACACATGACGTCTACGATGCTTATTGTTCGCTTGCTTCAACAGAGGGAAGTTCGCCGCTTTCTGAAGACCGAGTATACAGACTGCTTAAAGAACAAGCCTTCCTTGGAATCACAGAGTCAAACCACACGGGCGGAGGACCTGGCGAAGGAAGCTATCTTGAACATCGTCTGCTTGGAGATCCCGAAGTGGTTGTTGAAGCGCTGAGTAAGTAACCCCCTGGCCTCCTCTTTTTTGATTCACTCGTTGTGAGGTGTGTCTGGCTGGTTGCTCACATCACCTTGTTCGTGTATTAGTCACTCGTTGTGAGGTGTGTCTCCCTAAACGAATTATATCCTCACTCGTTGTGAGGTGTGTCTGGCTAATTGCTCACATCACCTTGTTCGTGTATTAGTCACTCGGTGTGAGGTGTGTCTCGTCTCAAAATTAGGACCTCCGCTCACTCTTCTCGCGGATCACTCACGAATTCGAAGAGCCGAGTCGGCTCATGAGTGAGCTGTACGTATCCACGAGCCTCGAGTACTTCGAGGCGATTATACACACTGTTTCGTGAGTACCCCGTCTCATCGACGAGATAGCCCTTCGTCGCGATTCCCCACGGACCGTCCCCATCGCGTCCTCGTTTGAGTACGTCGAGAATTGCTTTGTCCGTGCCAGTAAGATTTGAGGCACTCATAGTGCTACTAGACCAGAGTATGCTATAACGAATGGCATTGTCAATATTCAATTCAAATGGGCATTATGCATAGTGTCAAGTGGCTCAAGAATAGCGTTGTAACTGAGAAGTACCGGGTTCGCCTCTCGCAGAAAGGCCACGTGCTGGTACACGTGACCGGGTGGCTTCTCTGAGCCGAGAAAGCCAATGTCAACTACGCACACCGCGACACAAGAGCGTACCGTATCGCTAGCCGACCACCTCACTAACGCCCTTGCACGCTCGTTTACCCTTGGTATTGACACTGAGGGATTCACACATCACTACTTCCGTCCTGCCGACGCCGTCGTCGTCTTGGATGGTCGGGCCCTCGATCACTACGAACCACTTAGTGGCCGGCCGCTTCGCGAGTGGAAGGCATTCGTCTCCCAGAAGCGTGGGTGGGCTTCGACGGGCCAACTTGCATCTATCGGGCTCCAGGTGGATTCCGAGCGCAAGGAGACCCCCGCGCATGAGTGTCCACGAAGAACTACAGATGCACCTCGCCCAAGCGCTGACGCGAACGACCGAGCCCGAAGTGCAAGCGCATCTGTACGCCGCGTTGGAGTCCTGCCAGGAGTTACCGACGACGCTCGTGGCGTGTTCTGCGTGTGGAGTCGTGGGGCTGCCAGAACGGATTGACACCCACGACTGTCGCCGGGGTTGATGTAGATCTAATAGCAAGAATCTGCTATAGCACACTTTACACGGCGTTTCGTGGATTTAGAGGTGAATTACTGGCATATTGTGAGAAGGTTGTGACAAAGTTCAAGTCAAAACAAGAGGGGTTCATGGCTGTCGAACAAGATGATACTGTTCGGTACTCTACCGATTAGAGGGCGTCTCATGGCTGGCCAGAATAAATAACGTTTTTGACAATTGTCTCTGCCCCAGCGATATACACCCGCAGAACAGGCGATTGCCTTTGGTTCCAGTCTTCTCAAGAGAGGCGCCCCCGCCGTTGTCAGGCAGGTACTGTGATTTGCCACAAGTGACCATCTCGCTATCTCGTGTCAGCCGCACTTTTCCAATTGGGTGTTGCCAGCAGAGTAGACAATATCAATACCACTCGGTGGCGGGAGCGCAACCTCATCGCGGTACACACGTAACCGCGTGCTGCACTCTATGGTGCCTTCCTCGTACCAAAGAGTGCCGGCGACCGCCTCCCACAATTCACGCTCATATCCGACTACTGACTCTGTTGAGAACTCCGAGACGAACCCAGCAGCTGCGAACTCGTCGCCAGTATAGTGGCCTCCCGATATCGACCCCTCGCTGGCGTCAGTCAGCAAGACGTTCGGTGCAATCCCAAACACCTGCGTGACGACGAAGGTGGCGACCAGTACTGTCGCCGCTTTGCGAACCCGAGACCCGAAGCGATCAACGCGTGTCGCGAGCACGCCTAGTAGAATCGGAAGCATGAAAATAAACGTCCGAATCGGAGCGAGTTCGATGGTATTCCCAACAGCGAGAGTGCCGACGAACGCCGCGAGAAGTCCACCGCCGACCATCGCCCAGCCGAACTCCCAGTGGTCTTTCTTCGCCGAGAAGACGGTCAGGAGCGCGACCAGTCCCATCATCGCCGTAGCCACACGACCTCCCCAACTCGAAACGAGTTGGACGAGCGACCCTGCGCTTCCCCCGACTCCCCCGGTCGCCATGTCCGGGCTGGGATTTATACCGAGGAACCCACGACTGACCATTGCCGTAACCCCGAGTGCTTGGAACACGAATGGGATGGCTGCAAGGATGCCAGTGAAGACGATCCGCCACCATCGGTGCGGTTCAGCGCGGTCTGTAAACGCTAACAGCCGTGGTACGTTTGGATACGAGAGCGACTGCAACAGTAACATGGCCATCGAAATACCGGTGATAACAAGTGTCGAGAAGTGATGAGTGAATGTAATGACAACAAGCGCAAGTGCCGAGATTCCCCACACCCGTGATCGGTCGTCAAGCACACCGAACAAGACGATGGGAAACAAAAGCACGGCGAGTTGTTCATCAACAAACTTCGCCTCGAAATAGAGAAGGGTTTGAATCGCCGCGACGCCGATGGCAGAAATTGCGGCCGCGCGTTCAGATGTCCGTTTCTGGAAAACCGCATAGAACAGCACTGGATAGACAGCACAGATAATCCCTGCCCACTTCCCGACTGTTTCGAGACCGATGTTGAGAAGCGTTGCCGCTGTGGTGACAAGTGCATAGTATGCCGGGAACGGATTGACCGCGAGGAACGAATTGAGGGGCAACTCACGGAACGCCTCGGCGTCACCGAGTGTGTAATAGCTGTCGTGGCCGAATAGCCCAAGTTCGATGGGGTCAGCGACAATGAAGATTGCGGTAGCGGCGGCAATAGTTGCACCGAAGACGGCTGTTCGAGGATAGTCGAGAGACGCTAACGCCAGCGGAATGAGGAAGCAGACCGATAGGGACGCATAGCCAATAAGTTCCGATGAAGAGAACAGAACCGTTGTGCCGATGGTGGCGGCGACCGTCAGAAAGAGGGCAGCGAGAAGTGGCCTCCTATAGTCCATGCTTTTCTGTGATGTCAGACAGATAAATAGCTTCTTCTCCTGGAGATCCATATACTGGTTTGAAATACTTGTGTCGTTCACCTGTGAGTCTCGTAATTGTCTGCGACCGTCGAGAGTTGCGATGTATTCGTTAGTTGGCCGGCGATCATCCCGTTGGTGAACACTTCTATCCATTTTCGTTTGAGATACCGGAGTGCTCAACTGGTCGCCAGACCGTCCCATCGAAGTACTTGATTCCCACACACGTGGCTCAACCGTACCGGAAGATGCCCCGATGCCTGAGCGATTCAACATAGGTGAGCGTCTCAGCATACTTAGCCTCGCGGAGCATCTTCGCCCGCGCAGCTGAAAACGCAGCCGCTAAAGTCCCGAACGTGTCACTCAGTAAGCCTCTGTGGTTGGGTTCAAGAAGAGAGTAAATCGTCCGGACGGCAATAAACCGAAATGCCACGATCTGTTCTGGCGAAGCCGGCATGGTTGGCGTCCACGTGTATGTTAGAACCAGTACTGTCACGTCGTCGTACGATAGCTGTTCGCGTCAAAGTCGTCAAACTGCGGTCGGTGTGCCGAGGGGCCAACACCGGCAACCAGCAATCCATCGTCTCCTTTGAGGACGTACCAATTGATGTGACACGTGCCGAATCGGTAGACATTCCGGTTACTTTTCGACTCGTAGCATCGGCAAAATTCTTGGTCGTGGACATGCTTTGGAACTATGCTACAACCGAGATAGTTGTTCTCGTCTGGTTGGCAGAATCGAACGGATTTGCCGTGAGACACCCTGTATTGAGCGATTCGGTGCACAGCACTAAGCCGAAGTCGGGGTCGCTCAACCCTTTAGGTGTATGATTTTGAGTCACACCTGAAAAGCCAACACCTCAACCGACATCAAGTGGCTGCTGCCAACTCTATAGTCTCCATCATCCGTCGATGGCACGCCTGTACGCCTTTTCGGCCTGGTCGGCGACGCTATCCCAATCGTACTGTTCGGCGCGTTTCGTTGGTTCGGTCGGTGGTCGTTCACCCGCGAGTGCCCGGTCTAACGAGTCTGCGACTGAATCGACGGTCGGTTCGGCGAGATAGCCGGCGTCACCGATGACCTCGCTCGCGGCGGATTCGGGATGCTGGACACCGATAACCGTACAGTCGGCAGCCATCGCTTCGGCGTAGGTGATTCCGAACCCCTCTCTCGTACTGGGCGAGGCGAACACGTTCGCGGCGCGCATCTGACCCAACACGTCCTCGTACTCGTCGAGGAACCCCAGCAGACTCACCCGGTCGGCGTGGTTCAGGGTGTTCGCCTGCCGTTCGAGGCGGTCGAACTCCGGGCCGTCGCCGACGACGCCGAGGGTCACGTCGTCGTAGTCGTCGGCCACGCGGTCGAACGCATTGAGAAGGGTGGAGACGTTCTTGTCGGCGATGAGTCGCCCGGCGAACAGCACGTCGAACGAGTAGCCCTCGTCGGGGAGCGGCGCGTTTCGAATCTGGTCGACGTCGATGCCGTTCGGGACGACCTCAATGGTGTCTCTGTCTCGGCCGGTATCGGCGAGGCGGTCGGCGGTGATACCCGAGACGGCGATAGGATGTTGCGGAACTCTGACGGTGAAATGTTCGGTGAACTTGCCGAAGGGGGCGAGGACGCCGAGGTAGTCGTCCCAGTAGTCGCCCCACACTTCGTGCCAGGTCGTGACGACGGGTACGTCGGTCCCGAGGGCGGCGAGCTTCGAGGAGAGGACGGGGAAGTACGGAAAGACGGAGGCGACCACGAGGTCGTGGTTCCCGTCGTGAAGTCGTTTGGCGAGCGGGTAGGCGAGCCGGGCGGCGAAGTCGAGCGCTTCGGTGATAGAGCGGCGGTCGTCGGTGTAGAGGTCGGTTTCGGGCGCGACCGAACGAAGGGTGACGCCCTCGTGAGTGGTCTCTTCCGGGCCGTCCCAGAAATGGCGGCCGTAGATAGTGACGTCGTGGCCGTTCTGTGAGAGACGGGTGGCGATTTCGTGGATGCGCTTTTCTGCGCCACCAGTGATGTAGGGATAAACGACGTTCGAGACGAAGGCCACATCCATTATGCATGTCATCTTCACCGCGGGTAAATGCCCTTTCGGTTGGGGCACCCGGTGCGAACTTCGTCCCTACCAGGTCAACCCTTCATACGTGAGGTCGTCCGACGCATCGATAACGTGTCTGCCGTCAACGACGACCTGCTGTTCCATCTGACTGAATTCTTCGTCTAACACCGCGAACTCGTCCCAGTCAGTACACACGACACACGCAGACGCGTCAGTAAGCGCATCGACAGCGGAGTCTGCATACTCAATATCCGGGAAGCGTTCGCGCATGTTCGCCATCGCGACAGGGTCGTACGCGCTGATGGATGCACCTCGGTCTTTGAGACCCTCAATCACCGAAATTGCGCGCGAGTTCCGAATGTCGTCTGTGCCTGGTTTGAACGCCAACCCGAGAACAGCGACCTTCTGGTCGGCCACATCGACATGCTGGTCGAGTAAGGACAACAGCCGTTCGGGCTGGTTGTCGTTCACTTCAACCGCGGCTTCGAGAACGGCGGGTGAGTAACCCTGCTGTTTGGCCGCGTGAATGATCGCGTTGGTGTCCTTCGGGAAGCAACTGCCACCCCAGCCAAGTCCGCTTCGGAGGAACTGTTCGCCAATCCGGTCATCGAGCCCGATAGCGTCCGCAACTTCGTAGGCGTCGACGCTGAACTCTTTGCAGATGTTTCCGATGTCGTTGATGAGCGAGACCTTGGTTGCCAGAAAGCCGTTGTTGGCGTATTTAATCATCTCCGCTGTCCTGCTGTTTGTCTCGACGACGTGGGGGTCGGCTTCGGCAATGAGCGGTGCAAACACCTCGTGCATGTCCTCAAGCGTTCGGTCGTTGTCTGCACCGAGGACGACTTTCTCGGGATTACGGAAGTCGTGAACGGCAGTCCCTTCACGGAGGAACTCTGGGTTCATCCCGATTCCCAGTTGTTCGCCTTCGGCTTTTCCGCTCGCCTCTTCGAGCAGGGGCGTGATGACTTCCTCAGTCGTGCCTGGGACGACAGTACTTTTCACAACAACTGTGTGCCAGTCGGGTTTCTGCGCGAGTGTCTCGCCGAGTTGTTCCGCTCCGGCCTCCATAATCGAGAGGTCGATTTCGCCATCGGCTTGCTGTGGGGTTGGAAGGCAGAGGAAGGTAACGTCAGTCTCGAGTACGTCGGTGTAGTCCGTCGTCGCCCGGAGTCGGCCCGTGCCGTCTTCGCCTGCATGCGCCGCGACGAGTTCGGGGAGACTGTCCTCATGAATCGGTGGTTCACTGCGGTTGATCGCATCGACGATTTCTGTGTCGATATCGACGTTGACGACGGTGTGGCCGAGATCTGCGAAACACGCGGCGATTGTCGTTCCGACATAGCCGCTCCCGATGACGGAGAGTTCCATTACTACCTGTGTCCCACGCAGGTCATATCAAATACTCGGAAAAAACGAAAGCGCAGAGGTACCAGCCAAAGATGAAAACTGGCTTCGTTTACTGTGCTTCAGCGACTTCGCCACTCAGTCGCTCTTCAGCCTCGTCGCGGTCTTCGGGGTAGCCAATGTCGAGCCGCCAGCCATCAATCCTGATTGCGTCGATTGTGCGCCCGCTGTGGATGAGCAGGTCAATTGCTTCACTAATCTCGTACTCGTTACGGTTCGAGGGCTGAACGAGGTGACACGCATGAAATATTTCGGGCGTGAACGTGTAGAAACCAGTCATCACCAAGTTGGATGGCGGGTCGTCCGGCTTCTCGACGACGTCGGTGATCTCGCCGTACTTGTTCGTGTCACAGACGCCGTACCGGCTTGCTTTTTCCCACGGAACTTCTTCGACGAGGAAGGCCGCATCAGCTCGTTGTTCCTGTTGACGGTTGACGACGTCCGCGAGATTAGCGTTGAAGATGTTGTCGCCAAGCATCAACATGAAGTCGTCGTCGATGTGCTCTTCGACCTTTAGGAGGGCGTGTGCGAGCCCTTTCTGTTCTCGCTGGTGAGCGTACGTGATTGGGAGATCTCGGAACTCGTCTCCGTAGTACTCGATAATTCGCTCTTTCATGTAGCCGACGACGACGACGAGTTCATCAGCACCGAGTTCCGCGAGTTGCTCGAAACAGTGGGTCAGGATTGGTTTGCCGTTGACTTCGACCATTCCCTTCGGCTTGTCTTCGGTAAGTGGGCGGAGTCGGGTCCCCTCACCACCGGCCAGGACGACTGCTTTCATAGTATGTGGTGTGTCGTTATCTTGTATAGTTCTTGTTACCTCTTCCATCACTATCAGTCAGCTCAGAGAACGTTGCGTTTTACCAATGACCAAGAGGAGTAATACGTTCTTGTCGGCGATGAGTCATCGATGAAAAGCACGTCGAGCGGTCTTGGTCATATTTTTGAGGGGGAATAGTATGTTGCGTAGCTGGTCGACATTGATGTCGTTCGGGACTATCCTATCTCGTCTCAATTTAGGCCGATGCTAGTGAAGCGGTCGGCGGTGACGCCCGAGACAGCAATTGGGTGCTGGGGGCGTTGACTTTGAGGTGTTCGACGAGTCCCGATGTAGTCGTCCCAGTCACGCGACACCTTGTGCCAAGTCATGTGGTGGGCACGTCGGTGACGAGCACGGCGAGTTTCGAAGAGAGAACTGAGAAGTAGGAAAGCAGAGATGGCAACTATCATGGTCGTTCTTGTGAAGTTGTCTAGCGGCCGGGTAAGAGAGTCTGGCAGCGAAGTCGATTGCTTCGGCGCAACCTTCGTGTATAAGTCCATCTAAAGGGCAACTGTGCGGAGGTGACACCCTTGTGGGTGGCTTTTTTCAGGGTGTCCCAGAACTGGCGACCATAGATGGTCACGTCGTTACCTTTCGAAGCGGGCCAGTGACGATCTCGTGGATACGTTTTCACCACCGCTAGTGACGAGAGGATAAACGACGTTCAAAATGAAACTGATTCACAAAATATGAGGGGTCATTTAAAAATAACGCCATTTTGGTTCCTTATAATACAATACTAAATGGAAATACTATACTTTAATTGATAGAAATACAAAAATGTAGACAGGGCATCTATTGTTATTCGCTTGACTAACTATGGACTGACGTCGATCTCATGTCACAGATTATGTCAAAATCAAAAAGCTCATACATTGATGAATCAATCCACCAGAATATACGACCCAATTCGGTTACACAACTCGGCTATCAAATACAATTCAAGCACACAGATTTTATCCTCAAAACAAATTCCAAATGAAGGTAGCAATGATTTCGGACGATTGGTGGCCGGAAACAGGTGGTGGCCCGGTCCATGTGAAAGAATTGTCAATTGCGCTAGCAGAACACTACGGGTGCACAGTAGATATCTACACTCGACAGTTGAAGCGAGACGGAAAGAGCTACTCTTCTGATGAACAGTACAGCTCAGGCAAAGTCACAGTTCGTCGTCTTCCCCCGTGTTTACCATACTGGAATCCGGTTGGTCGTCTAACTTCTATGGTTACTCCGCTTCTCCCCCTGCTCCGTAGAGATTATGATATTGTCCATGGTCATTCATTCTTGCCTGCAGTACCTACGCGGATGTCGGGTATCCTAACAGATACCTCTACCGTCTTTACAGTTCATGGCACAGCTTTAACTACTGGAGTTGGCCGTGAAGACTCCCCACTTTCCGGATTTAAACGTCTTATTGAAAAGCAGTTCATACAAGGGTTCGATTACAATGCGACTATTTCGGTAAATAGTGAACACGTCCCACTTATTCAGGAAAGTCAAGACAACGTTCACGCAATTCCAAATGGTGTCGATTGTGATCGATTCTCAGTTGAAGCTGATCGTACTGAAGATATTCTTTATCTTGGGAGGCTGACGTCAAGAAAGCGTGTGTCGGATTTAGTTGATGCTTTCTACGAGATCATGGATGAGTATCCCGGGACAAACCTAAAGATAGTCGGTATGGGTCCCAGACGTGAACCCCTTGAAGAACAGGCAGAGTCGCTTGGCATTGGAGACCGTATCTCGTTTGAGGGTCGTGTTCCTGACGATTCAATACCTCATTATTACGCTACTGCAGGGGTGTTTGTTCTTCCCTCTGCTTGGGAAGGACACCCTTTAACATTGCTCGAGGCGTGGGCTTCCGGAACACCTGTTATTGCATCCTCTGTTGAAGGGATTGAAGAGTTTGTTGACCACAAGCGTACGGGATATCTAGTTTCTCCCAAATCGCCTTCTGATTTAGCTGATGGGTTACGATTTGTATTGGATAATCCTGACGAAGCTAATAATTGGGCAAATAGTGCTGGGAATTTAGTAAGGAATGAATACTCATGGGAAAGAGTCGCCGAACGCACCTTTGAACTATATAAAAAGATATCTTGATCAAATCATATAATTGAGCTATTCGTTTTAGCCCTTGACATCAAGTTAGCATTCTACCGAATTTCATAAGAACTAACATCTCATAACATACCAACAGACACAACTGATGGAGAATAACCCCAAAGTTAGTGTTATAATCCCTACATACAATCGACCTGAGCGTCTACAAAGAGCGCTATCATCTATTCGAAGCCAGACCTACGATAACATTGAAGCAGTTGTCGTTGACGATCACTCAGAGACATCAATGAGTGAGATTGCGGGTTCTTTTTCACCTAGTTTAGACGTCAAATTCATAAGACATGAACAGAATAAGGGAGCAAATCCTGCAAGAAATACGGGGATTAAGAATTCTAGCGGGCAATACATTGCATTTCTGGATGATGATGATACTTGGGTAGAGGAGAAGCTTGAACTACAAGTTGATAAAATAGAAAATTCAGATGCGGGTGTAATATATAGTGGTATACGGCACGTTGGTGCTGATGGGACTACACTCAGTAAACGCACACCCGTGATCTCAGGAGAAGTTACGAACCAACTTTTGAAAGAAAACTTCGTTGGCTCATTTTCTACTGTCTTGGTTGACGTGGATGTGATTCATAAGACGGGACTCCCAGATGAGGACTTCCCTATATGGCAAGATTGGGAGTGGTATATCAGACTTTCAAAGAATTCTAAGTTTGAGTGTGTTTCAGAGATATTGGTGAATCACAATCACGGAGAATATAATCGAATTAGTGGAAATATCCAATCTCTTGAAGCTGAAGCACTCCCGCTGTTTTTAAAAAAGTTTAGTGAGGAGATCGAGGACGGAGGTATAATACACACAAGAAAAATCTATTCATCAATATTTGCAAACGTAGCTCGGTATGGGCTATCAACCGGGAATTTTGATAAAGCAAGGAGACACGCAGCTGGATCTCTTTCCAAGTACCCGATGAATTACGTGGCAATTGCTTGCCTTGTCTTTTCTCTTAGAGATGGGTTTTTGTACAGAATTTATAAAAAAGTTGAAAGGAACTATTTGACATGAATCCATTCTGTACCTCTGACTATTACCCAAAAGTGGACATAGAGAACCCCGTTTGACTCTGGTTGATCGGAGATTTCGAAGGTTAGCAGGACAATAACTATGAAACGCACTACCTAAAGCCAGTTTGAGGACTGAGTAGGTCCTTGAATGAATTGGTCATGACGCTCGCAGGCCTGCTCAGCGAGCGCTTTGGAGGTTTAGAAGAAAACTAGAAGCTGAGAGGACAGCGGCATTGACGAGACGCGGAGCGTCTCACTTGCAACAGAAATCTTTGATTTCTGGGGACGGCCGCTAAAGAGTTCGCCGGTCGAGGGGGGTACTACTAGACAGTACCCAATAGAACAGTATTATATCTTTACTACCTGTTGACGAAGTATCAACAAAATGTTTGACAAAGTTGGCGACTTAGGGTTCTCTGACCTTTCAGAGATAATAAAAGGGATGGGAATTAGTGGTGGACTACAATCAGTTTACTATTCACAGAGACACACGGCTCAACCTCACCGTCTATTGTTATCTAAACATGTGATAGCACAAATCTCAAAAGCTGCAAATCTCAACCTTCAAAGCCCACTTCTGATTGGGTTATTTGGCTCTGGTGTGAGTCATTACGCACTCGGGAAATCAAAATTTACAGTTGAGGAGTGTGGTACCGTCCACGTTCCTGATTCCGGCTTCGCTCGTATTGGCCCATGTTCCTCGGTTCACGTTGAGGGTCGGTTTTCGATAGGAGACTCATATGTCAATTCACATGCTAGAATTCTTTGTGAAGATACGATTTCAATTGGTGACGGATGTGCAATAGCTTGGGAAGTAGAATTACTTGACACGGATAGACACAAAATCACATACGATGGCGAACAGCAAAAGGTAACTGCGCCAATCCATATCGAAGACAATGTCTGGATTGGGAATAATGTAACAATAAAAAAAGGAGTCACAGTCAATGAGGGTGCGGTAGTTGCTAGTGGAAGCCTAGTCACGAAAGACGTCCAAAAAAACACACTAGTTGGTGGAACTCCCGCACAAGTACTAAGGAACGATGTTGACTGGGAACTTTAGTTGGGAATAACTATTTGCATGTTTAGAGAAGAATTCTGGAAATTGATAAAAATCCCTAATTGGAATATTGTGTAATGTGTTCTCAGGAAGACTTATGTTGTCTGAATATAGGAGTTACCCGCAATGAAGATTATTCGAGATTTATTCCACGGTTGGGATATCCCCCTAGAGATATACTCTGTATGGGTATATGCGTGGACCGCCATGACCAACCAGCTTACCTTTGGGACCAATATCTACGAAGAAGATTGGGACTGTGCTATTATTCTAGATGCGTGCCGTGTTGATGCATTGCAACAAGTAGCTACAGAATATGAGTTCATTGAAGTTGTTGAATCTCGTGTGTCTGTGGGCTCTACGAGCAAAGAATGGATCTTTAGAACTTTTGTCAATGATTATCTTGATGAAGTGAATGAGACCACATATATAACAGACAATACATTCTCGAGAGATATCGAAGCAAATCCCGATGGCATTTTCAATTATGTGGAAATAAAGGAAACAGTTCTAGGGCGTCGGCGAGAGCATGCTAACAAATTATTCGAAACCAAGGTTGTAGATATCGATGATTTCGGTGGTTATGACCCGGTGTGGAAATATATGAGCGATAATAATCCCTATGGGAGTACTTCCTTACCGTCTGATATCACCGACAAGGCGATTCATATTGGACGTAATGAGGACCCCGATCGGATGGTTATCCATTATATGCAGCCACATGACCCATTTTTAGCTAGAGCAATTGATACAGGAGTCATTGAAGAATTTGAACGAAGGCCCTTTGACGAGATGCGCGCGGGGAACGTCAATCGAGAGGAACTCTGGGATTCGTATCTGGACAATCTACGATTAGTTCTGGATGAGGTTGAAAGATTACTCTCAAATCTAGACGCCGAAAAAGTCGTCATTACTGCCGACCATGGTGAACTATTTGGTGATGTACTTCATTCCCATGGACCCGGTATTTTGCATCCTGACCTTCGGAAGGTTCCATGGGTTGAAACTTCTGCACAGGATACTGATAATTGTAGTCCAGATCCAATCATTAGAGATTCTGAAGACGAGACCGATGCAGAGCAGCGATTAAAGGACCTCGGATATTTATAAGTCATTTGATTAGTCAATGATTATTAGTTACTGCTTACTCTCTGTGCTTGACACTTCTGCCGCCTCTCTAATGACCCTATCAACGATAGGTGCGGCAGCTTTGTAGCTATATTTTTCAACACTTTTTTCCCTAGCCATTTCGCCTAACTCTTGAGCTTGAGCCGGATTCTGTATCAAGTATTTTATCGCATCAGATAGTTCTGATTGCGACTCTGAATCCACCACGATACCACAATCACCAACAATTTGGTCAATATCAGACATGTCTGTAGCGACTATCGGTTTTCCCATCGCCATGGCATCGAATACTTTCGCCGGAATTTGTCCGTTTGAAGCCGAGCTAAGTTGTGGTACGGCGATTACGTCTGCTGCACTAATCCATTTTGGGATGTCTTCAAATGGTTGTTGCCCTTTTAGAATAACAGACTCACCACCTATCTTCGATAGTGTCTTTGTGTACTCTGAGGAGTCTGCGCCCACAACAACAGTCATCACATCATCTATCGGTAATTCCTTTACAATTTCGACTAAATGATGTACTCCTTTGTGGGGGAGAGGCGTCCCACTAAACATAACCAACGTCTCGTCAATTGGCAATCCCAACTCTGATCGAACTGACTGCTTGTCGTATCTATTTGGGTTGAATTGTTTCGTATCTCTCACGTGAGGGATGATAGTACCCCCATATTTGTTCTGCAAGAATGAGTTTGACACGGTAACCGCATCGGCAACAGGAGACAGGTTCTCTAAGGCTTTTGTGTAGTAAAATGAATTTAAATCGAATATGTCTTTCATCCCGAGGATATATCTATGGTATGTTCCAAACAATTCGTGTTTGAATCCGGTTTCCCAGTCGTCAATGTCCAGAATAAGTGGTATATCTTTGTGTTTGCTATTTACGAGACCAACCCCGAAACTGCTCATACGGGGTTTACTCGCGTAAACCACATCCCCAGTTACCATTCTGATCGACTTTTCTAGAACATTCTTTGAGCTACGTAGTCCACTACTATCTCCGAATGATTTATACTCAAATTCGTCCTTTACTGGGTTCCAAATACCATCCCCGAGAGTGGGGCCAAGTACCTCCACTTCATGATTTTGCTCAACAAGCTTGGCTAGAAGATATGCTCGGCCTAGACAGTTATGTGAAAGGTCATACGATATTACAGATACTTTCATATGATGAGAATGGTAACTATCCCTGATAGTTCATTTGATTGTTCACAGATGTACCGTAACTCTTCAAGAGTACTTCGGAGTCCATGACGTTCACTAACCAAATAGGTGATTCGGGCTTGTCCGGTTTAATTGATTGTTATCGATGATCTCAAATGGGTAAAAACCTTTGTCCGAATTGGATGAAAAAGTAAGGCGAGAATCCCGTATACTATTGCACCGAATGCAATGGGCAGCAATAGTCTTGGTATCGTGTCTATTGAGAACACTCGCTGGATTACCCACAGTACTGATGCCATTACTACTGACGACAAGATGCACCACGAGATCTCTAAGTATGGTAGTTCGATTGTCACGAATTTCGAGAGGTAGTAGCCGTGAAGGATAGTGTTTACTGCAAACGAGACGGTCGTGGCGACAGCAGCACCAACGAGACCGAACAATTGAATTAGCACAATATTTAGAACGAGGTTCAAAAGCACCGATGCAGCCGTCGCTTGTGCGGCTAACCCTGGGTGGTTGATCCCTTGAAGTGTTCTTCCTAGAATTATGTGAATCGATTGAAGAACTTTCTCTCCCATAAGTATGATTAACACTACTGACGCTATCGTAAACTCAGGACCGAAGATAAGTCCGAGTATTTCGTGAGAAAATACTAAGACACCAAAAAATGCAGGGATTACGAGCAACATTGATGGGCCGATAGTGTCTTGTACTGCTGATTCGATTCGCTGTTTCGCATTTTCGGCGTCCCACTGACTCATCTGAGGGAACAACGTTGAGGCAATTGCTCTGCTGAAAAGCATCGTAACTGCAGTCACTCGCCAAGCAGTCTCGTAAGCACCAACGTGGGCTTGAGTGAGAAATAAGCCAATAATGGCAACGTCCATCCAACTGTAAAAATAACCTCCAATAGAAGACACAACATTGTATCTGCCATAGTCAACAAGTGAACGAGCGTGAGAAACTGATGGTCGTCCTAACGAGATCGAACTTTTGGACCATCCCCATATCATCATCACGGCTGTACCAACCAATAGGCTGAATATCAGCGCCTCTGCTCCGAACTCGTAGCCGACAAGAACTGCCCCACCACCCACCCAAATTGCTTGCTGAACGACATTTAATATAGCTGTTTCTCCAACTCGCAGTTCGCCTCTCAACACGAAGATGGACAATTGCGCTGCTTCTTGAAGTGCAATGGCGAGTGCGAGGTAAATTGAGAAGTCAGCACCTAAATAACCATTAATTAGTGGACGAAGTATGAGAATGACCAAGATTATTACTGTAATCGGGATCAGTTTGAGCAAGATTGCACTTGATAAGAACACCTCTGGAGACTCCCCCTCGCTGATTCGCTTCTCAACTGCACCACGTAACCCGAAGTCAGCAGGAATCGCGAGCATCCCGAGGAGAGCTTGGAAAAGAAAGAAGGCACCGATCTGCGATGCTCCGAGTTCGCGCGCGAAAAATATTATCCCAATAAATTGGAGCCCAGAACTGAGCACGTTAGCCAAGAAGAGCTTGACACTCGAACGGGCGAAGTTCATTTCATGATCTCCCTTTTTGCACGCCACGCCACGTGACTGTTCACATGATAATGGATCTGCTCCCGTGACTTATTCATGACGAATGAACTGAGAACGATATTGAATAAACTAGTATTTGACCAACATTCTATCTCAATGGCTATCGCCAAGACTAAGATATTATGACAAGTCATACGACACAGAAATGGCGAATATCCATGACGTCGAAGTCCGCGACCTCCAAGTCAACGCCGACCAGCGCGGCCATTTGGTCGAAGTCTTCCGAAGCGACTGGGACGAATACGAAATCGACCCGGAGATGTCCTACTACTCGATGACGTACCCCGGCGTCGTCAGGGCCTGGCATCGCCATCTCGAAGGCCAAATCGACCATTTCGTCTGTCCGAAGGGCCGCATTACGGTGGGCATCTACGACGACCGCGAAGACTCGCCCACGCAAGGCGAACTCGACACGTTCGTCATCGGCGAGCACAACCAGCAGGTCATCCGCATCCCCGGTGATTGCTGGCACGGATTCAAGGCCATCGGCGACGAGCCGTCGCTGCTCATCAACTACCCGACGAACCTCTACGACTACGAAGACCCCGACGAAGAACGGATTCCGTACGACGACGACCGGATTCCGTACGACTGGAACGCGGAAATCCACGGCTAACCAGCCTGCCTGTCAGCAGGGCACAAACTTATTTAGTACCGTGTCAGGTATCGTCTCATATCGATGAAAGGCGTACTTCTCTCAGGAGGCACGGGCTCCCGTCTCCGACCCATCACCCACACTGGGCCGAAGCAACTCGTTCCGGTCGCGAATAAACCCGTCCTCGAATACGCGGTCGAGGACCTCAAAGAAGCGGGGATCACCGAAATCGGCGTCATCCTCGGCCACAAAGGTCGCGAGGAAATCCAAAACCTCCTCGGCGATGGCTCCGACTACGGCGTCGAAATCACCTACATCGTCCAGGGGAACCCCCTTGGACTCGCCCATGCGGCGGGCTGTGCAAAGGACTTCGTCGGCGACGATGACTTCGTCATGTACCTCGGCGACAACATCCTCAAAGAGGGCGTCGTCGACCTCGTCGAAAGCTTCGAATCGGGTGACTTCGGTGCGGGCATCGCCCTGCAGGAAGTCGACCACCCACAGCAGTTCGGGATTGCGGACGTCGACGACCAGGGCAACGTCACCGAGCTCATCGAGAAGCCGGACGAGCCGCCGACGAATCTCGCGCTTATCGGGATGTACGTCTTCTCGCCCGCGGTCTTCGACGCCATCGAGAAGCTCGAACCCTCGTGGCGTGGCGAACTCGAGATTACGGACGCGATTCAGTCGCTCCTCGAAGACGGCTACGCCATCGACTCGCACGTCGTCGAGGGCTGGTGGAAAGACACCGGCAAGCCCGAAGACATCCTCGAGGCGAACCAACTCGTCCTCGAAGACAAGTCGCTCCGAAAGCGGGGGACTGTCGGTGACGATGCGACCGTAGACGGTCGCGTCGAACTCGCGGAGTCGGCGACCATCGAAGACGGTGCAGTCGTCCGCGGGCCGGTTTCCATCGCCGACGGCGCAGTCATCAAGGAAGGAACGTACGTCGGCCCGTACACCGCTGTCGGTCCGAACTCGACGCTCGAAGGCGTTCACATCGAGAACTCGGTCGTCATCGGAGAGTCGAGTATCAACACCTCCGGCCGTATCGTCGACAGCCTCCTCGGCAAGGGCGCGAACATCGGAAGCGCGGACGACTTCCTCCCGGAGGGCCGTCGGCTCGTCGTCGGTGAGAACTCCCAACTGAAACTCTAATCATGCACATCATCACCCACGCCTGCACGCAGTGCGGGACCGTCGTCTCCGCGAACGAACTCGAATCGAACCGCGTGATGAAGTGCCCCGGGCTGGACTGTGAGAACGTCCTCCGCTTTACGGACCTCGACCAGGCCGACCAGGAGCACTTCCTCGACAACAAAGCCAGCTACGAACTGTAGTCGCTGAACGCTGTCTCAAGCGCCGCGAGGTCGGCTTCCAGCGTCGGTTGGGAGCGCCCGAGTTCTCTTTCGAGCTTCGATACATCGAGACACGAGCGCCGCGGTCGCGCCGCCGGGCGGTCAAGGTCGGTCATGACCGACGACTCGATGAGCGTCTCGTCACCATCAATCACGTCACAAATCGCTTCGCCAAAGTCGTAGGGCGTGACGGCCGACTGACTCGCAACATGAAATGTCCCCGACACACCGGCATCAAGCAGCTCCAGCGTCGTCGTCGCGACGTTTCCGGCCCGACTGGGCGTCATCGTTTGGTCGGTGAACAGCGGGACCGTATCACCAGCGGCGAGCGTCGAGGCGACCCACTGAGGGAAGCCGACGAGGTCTCCCGTGTCACCGCGTGCGCCGTAGACGAACGATAGGCGGAGAATGAGGGCGTCAGCGTTCACCTCACGGACAGCGTGTTCACCCGCAAGTTTCGAGCGGCCGTACTCCTGAATCGGCGCTGTTTCGTCATCCTCCTCGTAGAACGTGTCCGTCTCGCCGTCGAAGACGTAATCCGTGGAGTAGTGAACGAACGGAATCTCGCGGTCGTCACACACAGCCGCGAGGTCGCCCGGCGCGGTTCCGTTTACTGCAGCCGCCACCTCGGGATTCGATTCGCAGCCGTCCACGTCGGTGGAGGCGGCACAGTTGATGACGACATCGACGTCGTACTCGTCGAGTAACTCCACGACCCGCTCGGTATCTGTGATATCGACTTGGTGCAGCGGGCAGTCGAAGGCGGGCGCAGCCGAGTGATAGCCGCCGACGACGTCGTGGCCCTGCTCGTGGAGCGTCTGGACCACGACACTCCCGAGCAAGCCGTTAGCACCGGTGACGAATGCGTACATGTACTCGTTGTGTCGATGAAAATGTAAATATATGCTGCCTCTGTTGGTAGCATATGGACGTACTCGTTACTGGCGGTGCTGGATTCATCGGTTCGAACTTCGTTCGGTATCTACTCGACAACAGTGACGATTCAGTCGTCACGCTTGACGCGCTCACCTACGCCGGGTCGCGTGACAACCTCGCCGGCTATCTCGACCATCCGAACCATCGGTTCGTCGAGGGCGACATCCGCGACCGCGACCTCGTTGACGACCTCGTCGCCGAGTCCGATGTCATCGTGAACTTCGCTGCGGAGTCGCACGTCGACCGCTCCATCGGCGGGGCCGAGCCGTTCGTCTCGACGAACGTCCAGGGAACCCAGACGCTCCTCGACGCCGCCCTCGACGCGGACATCAACCGGTTCCTCCAGATTTCGACCGACGAGGTGTACGGCGAGATTCACGACGGGAAGTTCACGGAAGACGACCCCCTCACACCGCGAAACCCCTACTCGGCGACGAAAGCCGGCGCGGACCTGCTCGTCCAGAGCTACCGAGAGACCCACGACCTCCCGACGCTCATCACGCGGACCTGCAACAACTTCGGTCCGCGCCAACACCCGGAGAAACTCATTCCGAAGTTCATCCAGCGCGGCGCGAACGGCGAGACGCTCCCGGTCTACGGTGACGGCTCGAACGTCCGCGAGTGGATTTACGTCGAAGACAACTGCGCAGCGCTCGATGTGGTCCTTCGAGAGGGTGAGCTCGGTGAAGTGTACAACATCGGGAGTGGCGTCGAACTGTCGAACCTCGAAACGACGGAAAAGATTCTCGAAGCTGTCGGCGGGTCAGAAGACCAAATCGAGTTCGTCGAAGACCGCGCGGGCCACGACCAGCGTTACGCCATCGACGCAACGAAGACGAAGGCGCTCGGCTGGGAACCCTCGTGGAGCTTCGAAGACGGCCTCGACGCGTGTGTTGATTACTACCTCGGCGACGACCAATAGATGTCCGACCAGCACAACCAGTCGGACGAGCAGAACACGAGGATTCCCGACGGCGAGTGGGAGACAATCGTCGCGAACGTCCCGCTCGTTTCGGTCGACCTCGTGATTCGCCACGAAGGCGGTGTCCTCCTCGGCCTCCGTGAAAACGAGCCTGCACGCGGTGAGTGGTTCGTTCCCGGAGGGACCGTGTTCAAAAACGAGACGCTGACGGATGCTGTTCACCGCGTCGCCGACGAAGAGTTAGGCGTTGAAGTGTCGATCCAATCTCGACTGGGCACGTTCCAACATTTCTACGATACCTCGGAGGTCGAGGGCGTCGACTCGAAGCACTACCTCGCGACCGCGTTTGAGGTGACCCTTGACAACGAGCACTTCACAACGGACACACAACACAGCCAACTGGAGGTCTTCGAACCGCCGTACGAAGGCCTCCATCCCTACGTCGAACGGTATCTAGACGCGCTCGACTGAGGGTCAAAACAATCTATTGTCGCCGGGGTCAATAGCGTGAGAGAACGGAGAGCCAGGAGTGAGTTACTCCCCAACCGACCCCAACAAGAACGACCCAAAGACCATCTGCAGACCAACCACGACGGCCACGGTCGCCACAACGTCTGCAACAGCAATGGGCAACGCACTGAACCCACTCGTCACCCAGTTGAACGCCAGCAGACCGCCGTAGGCCAACCCAGCGAGGAACACCACAGACCCAATCGTCGCCCCTCGCTCGAGCGAAATCCGCTTCGTAAACCACGTCGTAAACGGATCGCTGGCCCCACGAACCGGGTCCGAAGACACTGTCGAAAACGCCCCGAACAGCATCAACTGAAACCCGGCAAGCGTCAACAACCCACCACCAATCCCGGTGTGAATCCCGAACGACGCACTCCCAATCTCGATGCCACTCCACGCCAGTACCAGCGCCAACACACCAATCACGGACAACCCGAACCCGGGAGCCGAAAACAGATACCCCGGCGCGTTGACCAACATGAATCGGACGTGTCGCCACCCATCCGGGAAGCTCTCCAGATTCGCCTCGCCCTCGCGGGGATGATACGTGATAGGCTTCTCGGCGATTTCGAGGTCCTTCGCGCCGGCTTCCATAATCATCTCGCTGGCGAACTCCATGCCGCTCGACGAGCAGTCCATGGTCTCCCAGGCGTCGCGGCTAAACACGCGCATCCCCGAGTGGGCGTCACTCACGCCAGCGCCGTAGAAGACGTTCAAGAACTTCGTCAACAGCGGGTTGCCGACGTGTTCGTGTAGCGGCGGCATCGAGCCGGGGAGAATCTCGCCTTCCAGGCGCGACCCCATGGCCATGTCGGCCTCGCCCGCCCGAACCATATCTAACAGCTTGGGGAGCTCTTTGAAGTCGTAGGTGCAGTCGGCGTCGCCCATGGCGATGAAGTCACCGCGGGCGCGCTCGAACGCGTACAAATACGCGTAGCCGTAGCCCTTGTCGTCGGGTTCGATGACGATAGCGCCATTCTCTTCTGCAATCTCGGGCGTGCGGTCGGTCGAACTGTCGGCGACGACGACCTCGCCGTAGACTTGCAGGTCTTCGAGGGCGGCTTTGACCCACTCGATACACTGGGCGATGCCCCCTTCTTCGTTGAGGGTGGGCATCACGACCGAGAGCGTGGGCGCGATATCGCTGTCCGCGGACAGCAGTAGCTCGTCACCGCTCAGGCGGATGTCCGAGGCAGACTGCCCGTTCGTCGCTCCCTGCTGTGGAGCGTCGACGGGGGATTCTGATTGGGGTTTCGTGCTCATGTACTGGATTCCTCCGTGTCGCTATCGGGTGTGTCTGCGAGAGGCGGAAAGCGTACACACTCCGAGTTGACGCGTACTATCAGATAGACGAAACCACATGCATAAAGCGTTTGGCCTCTTACGAATCAGAGGAAATCCTAGGTCTTATGAGATCTCCATAGCGGAAGCCCACGGACCAAGGAGTTCCATCGTGGATTCCTCCAATACGTCACCGAGCGCCGTCATGTGTTTCCAGTTCCACGACTATTCGGGACGGTTCGAGGGTGTACACGCGCTGTGACGCTGGGGCTGTGAGGTAACCTCGACCGAATTCGCACTGAGCCGTGGATGTGCGTTGCGTGCGATACGCCCGCCTGACGGCGGTGGGTCGGGAGTGGTATCCCGAGACGTAACGGTGTGTCTGGGACCACAGCACTAACGAACATATGGCTGTTTTATTTATCTACTGTCACTGGCCGTCGACACGCTCGCAAAAAAGTCGTAAGGAGACGTTCGGTCAGCCGTTGTACGTCCAGCTCTGAAGCGTCGAAGAGCTGGAGCCGGATTCGGACGTCCAGATGACGCGGACGGTTTCACCGGAGGCGAACGAGCTGTCGTTCGCAGTGACTGTAATCGAACTCCCTGCAGAGATTTCAGTTGCCGACCCGTCGATGTCCGCCCAGGTATCTCCGTTGGTACCCACAGGGCCCGAGATCGAGACGCGGTCTGCGTCAATCGAGGTCCCGCTTTCGTGGGTGATCGTGAGATCTCCTGACGTATTGGTGTAGTCGAAACTGAAACTCGCTTGCGGCGACGTTTCGCTGACTTGGTCGCCGAGGCCGAGGACGAACGTGCCGATGACGGCCGCGAGGATGACGGTAATCGCGACCATCAGAATCACGCCGATGACCGGCGAGACGGCGGAGTCGTCGTTGAAGAGGGTTGTGAGTTGCATTGGAATTTCCTGCGCCCGGACAGGTGGGTGGCAATCGGTTGGTGAAGACAGTCGAAACGCGGCATCGGGTGCGACGCCTGTCGACTGCATGCGAGCCGCCTGTAGGGCTTACCTGCACGTTTGGCGGGGACGGTATTAAAACCAGATTGAGGGACTGTCACACAGAACGGACGCTCTTTCGGTGGTCTGTGCGGTGCGGGCACGGAGCCACGACCGGTCGTGATTCGCGACCGAACTGTCGAGACAGCCATCCCCGGACGGCACGTTTCGACTCTCGAGCCGGTCGTGACGGCGTCGACTGTCGCGCGGCCTTCCGTGACGCCGGCCGGCCCGCGGGAGATGGAAGACGGCCTTGCTGAGGGAATACGAGAGCGACCGGCGAACCGGCCGAGGACCACGAGCGAAAGCGCGCGGACGCCCGAACAATCAGATACTCACACATTCTATCCAACTGGTGAAATTGAAAGCCGATTGAACGAGCGTCAGCACGAAACCGAACGATATCGAAACCACATACGAAAAACTGGAGAAGAACAGCGCTATCTCCGTGTTACCCTTCTAGAAGTACAACTAACTGAGTGAACACACAGTCCCGAATAAACACGGATCATGTCGAAAATGCGACTATATTCGAAACATACAACATTCAGAGACGATGATTCGAACCGCCGAGACGACTGGTTCCGCAACGCGAGACGAATCACCGGTCGGCTCGGCTACCGGTCTCTACGTGCGACCGCAAGCGTCCGGAACCGAGTCGGCGAGAAGAACGTTAGTCGGCGTCGCGCTGTCCGGGTCGGTCGGACAGGTCGTCACACGCACAGAGCTGAAGCGCGTTCCGGAGATGGAAGTTCTTCTCGTCGGGGTCCTCGGTTTGGAGCGCTTTGTGTAGGTGGACTTTGGTCTGTTCGACGTACGTCGACTGCTCACTCATCGGTTCGGATATAACTCGCGTCAGTCGTTCGCACCGCGGGTACTGTCTGGACACCACGACAGACGGACTCACTCATGCCAGTCATCATGTTCTCTATCTAATCTGATGCTAAAAAGTGTTTCTAGGCGGGCTACCGCCGTGTACTGTCGTCTCGGCGGTTTCGGTTCGGGAGGTGTTGTGTTGTTGGTGACAGCCGTCGCCCACGCCAGGGCGAAGCGGCGGGTCTCGGCCGCACGGATGCGTCTCGTCGACAGACGGGGTTCGCGTCTCCGAGCGCCCCGAGCGGGGACTAGTCGCGAGCGAACCCGACTTGGTAGTAGTCGGGCGTTTCGGGGCAGTCTTTCTTCTTCCGCGTCCAGCGGTAGGTGATGTCGGTGTCGATGCTGTTGTCTCGCGTGTAGATTCGAAGCAGTTCCCCTTCGAGGGGGCCGCTCTCGTATTTGAAGTTCCACCACGGGAACGGAAGCGCGCCGCCTTTGCCCGGGGGGAACCGTCCGCCTTGACCCTCACACCGGAACGGAAGCGGGTCGTCGCGACAGGAGCCGTCCGGCGTCTGGTTATCGCAGGATTCGGCTTCGAGGATGACGAACGACTCGTCCGGGTAGTACTCGTCTTCCTTGACGATCGCTTGACCGCCTTTGCCGTTGGCGGCGGCTGTTCCCGAGGCCAGGAGGAGCGCACCCGTTCCGGCGGACGCTTGCAACACCCGTCGGCGTGTGACGCCGCCGCGAGCGTCGGACTGTTTCCGGTCGGCTGTCGATTCGTCCGGCGAATTTGACAGTGGCATCATACTGTCCACTCTGACGACGCTAATCAAGATTCCGTCAGACAACTATTCATTAGTTGTCGTGTCGTCGCCGACGCTACTTTTATAATGATTGTTGATGTAGTATATCGGTGGGGAACACACAGATGTACAACCGACCGGGGTCGGCACCCGACGACGACCAACCGATACAGCAAGTGACCCAACCCGCGGAGATCGACCCGACCGAGCGGTTCGTCTGTAGCCTGATCGGTCTCGGTACCGTAGCTGGGGTACTGCTTTTGTTCTATCCGCTCTTGCTCGCGGTTACGCGACCGTTCCAGCAGTTGTCGATTACCGCCCTCGTCTTCGTCCTCGTAACCGTCTGGTTGCTCGTCTGGATGGGGACAGAACTGGTCTGGGAGTGGCGAACCGGCCGACTCTCCCCCTGAGGCTCCTTTCGGACGGAGCCCCGTCGCTGACGGTGAGACCGCGCGGAATGTCAGATAGTCATCGCTTTCTAATCCTGCCGCTGACCTCCCTGCCCCGAGTATTAGGCTAACCTAAAAATCGGTGCATTTTTATTTATTTAGGCGAGCCTAAAGCTTGCATGTCATCGAAATTCGGCCCGAAGAACGGTGTAGTAGTTGGATTAGTGACGATTATCTGTTTACTCACAGTTGGAAGCGCCGTGGGGGGTGCGGTGGCGTCGCCCGCGCATACCGCAGTAACCGGGGTGACCGTGTCCGACGACGAACCCGAAACCGGCGACCGTATTATACTAACTCCGACAATTAGTCACTCCAGTTCGGGGAGCGGCAGTTTCGAAGTCACGGAGGTGACGGTGGAGGACCAGTCTGGAACGAAACACAGCGAGGCGAACCAACTCGGCGTGCTCGGCGCTGGCGACACCGCCGAAGTGCCGCTGAGCGCGCGCTTTGCCACCGCCGGTGACAAGCGACTGACCGTACACGTCCGCGGTCGCTATTACGACTCCGACGGTGCGACGTCGGACATCGTCCACCTCAAGCATCCGGTGTTCGTCACGGTCTCGGAACCGAGCACGTCGACGACGGTTCCGCCGCGGGTCCACATCGAGACCGATAAAGCGGTCGCCGAGACCGAGACCACCGTCGCCGTCACGGTGTCGAACGGCGACGACGCGGCGCTGACGGACCTGTCGCTCCGACTCGACTCGGTGACCGGCGAGATGCAGAGCCGGACCGCACTCACGCCGGTCCTCGCCGCGGAGAACTCGACGACCTACGAGTTCACGGTCGAACCGTCGGCGGCGGGCGAGACGGCGCTCGAGGCGACGCTCCGCTACAACGACGGCGAAACCGTCGACGCGTTCGAAACCATGCAGGTCGACTCGCTTCGGGACGACGTGTCGGTCTACGCGACCGCCTTCGAGGAGAACGACTCGGTCGCCGTTCGGTATCGCGTCACCAACCACGGGAACGCACCCATCGACAACGTCGTGATCTCGGGTGCGTCGAACCGGTCGGAACTGCCGACGACCTCGCTTCAGTCGGTCGACGCCGCGACCTCGGAGACGGTCGTTGTCGATGTCAACGGCCGGCCGTCGGACACCGCAACGGTCGCCGCGACGTACGACGTCGGCGAGACGACCGGCCGGGCGACGCAGTCGGTCCAGTTCGATTCGTCGACAACCGCCTCGGGCGCGAACGCGCTCACCGTGAACCTCGGTAGTGCGGACCCCTCGAACTCGTCGACGTTCCTGCTCAGCGGCTTCTTCGGTGGGCTCGTGGTGACCGCGCTCCTGTTCACCGGCCGTCGGTGGCTCAGAGACGAGTAAACTACCCCGCTCTATTCTATTCTATTCTATTCTCTCGGCGCTCCGCGCCCCGGTCCTTGAGGAAGGGGCCTTAGCGCCTCAATTCAGGTAAATCCGGTCGGCGAGGAGCTCGTGAATCTCGCCGTTCAGCTGTTCACCGTCGACCGAGTCGGTCGTCGCTTGCCGAAACAGCACCCCAGCGACGAACGTGAGGATGTGTTCGCTCGTTCGTTCGGGGTTGACGGGCTTGAACTCGCCCCGTTCGATCCCGTCTTCGATCGTCTCCGTGAGCCGCCGTTTGACCCTGTTTTCCGACTCGGTGAAAACCGAGCGGTAGTCCGGGTTCGAAATCGATTGCGTTCGCAGTTCGACGTACGTCTTCGCGAGCTGTGTCAGCTCGGCCTCTGACTGGCAACTCAGCGACGGCGCGGCGACGAACAGGGTCAGAAACCGTTCGAGCTCTTCGCGCGGTGTCGTGTCCTCCTGTTCGAATATCTTCGTGAGGAACCGTCGATGCACGACGTCTAAGAGTTCCGCCAGTAACGACTCCTTGTTATCGTAGTAATGGTAGATGACCGATTTGCTAATGCCGACTCGGTCGGCGATTCGCGAGATGGAAATCCCACTGTAACCGGACTCGAGTAAGATCTGGTGGGTCGCTTCGAGGATGGCCTGTTGTGTCTGATGGCGATCAGCGTCTGCTGAATCCGAGAAGTACGTCATGAATTCTGAAATCGTCAGCGCGGAGGTCCTATCGTAAGTAGTGCCGAAGTGTACTTAATGATGTCTTTAGCTGGGGTCGACCGCCCGTCTCTCCGTTGGGCCGGGGCGCGAGTCTCGAACGCACGGCGTCGACGACCCGTCTCGTGTCGTCTCGTCGGCGTTCCCGATGTGCCCGCTCGTCGAAGCGACGGGGGTGGTGCGTTCACGCGTCGTTCGGGTCGTCACCGTCCGCGACGGCTTGGAGCGCGGTCAGCCGCTCGGGCGGGGCGACCCCGCCGAGGACGACTAACACGCTGAGGGCGTCCGCGTCCGGCCGCGGGTCGTCGCCGTTGCGAACCTCCAAGCTCCCGGTCTGGTCTTCGAGCCAGCCCTGGTTTTGGCTTATCGCGTCGCGGTTGAGCCACGCCGGCCGCCCAGTAATCACGAGCAACCCTCTCGATGCCGTCCCGATATCGCAGGGGAGCGTCAGCTGTCCGCGGACGGCCTCTCGCGTCTGCGTCGTGATTCGGCTCTGCGAGTCGATCTGGTCGACCGATTCGGCGTCGTCGCCGACGAGGCGCTTGAGACGCCCCACCACGCTCGTGTCGCGCGGCGGGAGTGGGCGTTCGGAATAGCCGAGCGTCGCGAGCCCCCCACCGCGAAGCGTGTTCATAATCTCGGAGGCGTCGACGACGCTCGCGCCGACGTCGTCGGCGGTCGTGACCTCGCCCGCTGCGAAGAGCGTGCCGAGACGGCGTGCGAGTTCCGCGTCGAGCGTGTCGTACGTCTCCTCGGAGACGGGCTCGTCTTCGTCTTTGACCCGCGAGGCGGTGTCGAACCCGAAGACGTGGTCCGTGGCCGACACGAGTTGCCGGAGCGACCGCAGGGTGTTCGAAGCGCACCGCGAGTCCGTCGTCGACGTCGAGAAGCTGGCGACCCCGTAGACCGGCTGGTCGTACAGTTCGGAGAGCCGCTCGGCGATGACCGCGGCAGTTGGGCCGCCGGTCCCGCCGCCGAGACCGGCGCAGACGACGAAGGCGTCGCTCGCCGAAATCGGTGCGCTGTCGGTCGGTTCGAGGAGCTGTCGGTGCTCCCGTTTGGCGGCCTCGGCACCGCGGGCGGCGTCGCTCTCGAAGCCTTTCCCGTTGGTTTCGGCCGTGCCGAACAGCACGCGAGCGTCCTCGGGAATCAGCTCTAAGGCGTCGAGGTCTGCGGCGGTCGTATCACACGCCGCCGCGCCGACGATGAAATCCGTCTTCAGCTGGCGCTCGTACCGGAGGAGTTGCTCGACGACGTTCCCCCCTGCCTTCCCCGTTCCGAAGCAGAATACGTTCATTGATAGTCTGGTCTGCTACGCACCGGGCGAAAAAAATCCCGGTCTGCCTCGGCTGAGCGCGCGGGCGTTGTTGGGGGAGCGTCGAGACGTTCCGGCCAGACGTTCCGGCCGTCGGTCGGCTACCGGACCGCCGAATACCGAACGGCTGAGGCGACTCCCCGCCGTTCACAGGGGGCGGCCGACAGACTCAGGCCGCACCGCCCGCGCCGTCCGGGCCACTCGCCGTCCCGGCAGTCTCTGCGTTCTCGCCGTGGACGAAGCGCGCCCAGATGACGAGCGCCGGCGGTAAGACGACGAGCGAGGCCACGTACGAGTACAGAATCGAGAGCCCGGTCAGGAGCCCGAACTGGCCGAGAATCGGCGTAATCGCGATGACGAGCACGCCGATTCCGGTCACCGTCGTCAGCATACTACCGGTGAGCGCACCACCGGTCCCGCGCACCGACTCGGTCAGCGCGACGAAGACGTCCGTGTCCTCGTCGTACTCCTCGGCGAACCGGTGGACGAGGTGCGCCGAGTAGTCGATTCCGAGACCGATACCTATCGACAGAATCGTCCCGGTCATCACGTTGAACGGGATATCGAGATACCGCATCGTCGCGGCGATGGCGGCGACGGTCACGATAATCGGGACCAGATTCACCACACCGAGCGAGGGCCGGCCTTCGAGCAGGGTATAGATGATGATGAGGAAGACCGCGGAGCCGCCGAGCGCGAGCACGAGGCTGATGAACGCCGACTGCGCGATGACGTCCGAGACGGCCTTCAGTATCACGACGTTGCCGGTGGCCGTCGCTTCCACGCGGTACCGGCCCGCGACCGCGCGCGTGTCTTCGGTCACGTCGGCCTGACTGGCGTCGGATTCGACCGCGTACTCGACGCGCGCGGAGGTGTAATCGTCAGTGATGTAGTTGAGCGCCTGACCGCGCGCAGGCGAGTCGAGGAGCTCGTCGTAGATCTGCTTGAGGTTGTCGTCGGGGATGCCGTTCGCGTCGCGGTCGTTCCGAGCGACGAGCGCCGCGAATTCGGGGTCCCGCTCCGCGTAGCTCTGGATGACGGTGATGATACTCGTCTCCCTCGCGTGGCCGTCGTCGACGACGAAGCTGTCAGGGGGGTTGTTCCCGGCCCGCCAGATGGACTCTAAGGTACCACCGTCCGTGAGCGAGCCCTTGACGTACACCGTTGTGACGTCTTCCTCACCGGTCTGGAAGTTGTCTTCGAGGAAGTTCGTGGTCTCTGTCACCGTGTAGTCACGCGGTTGCAGTTGTTGGGGGAACAGTTCGAGATACTCGGGGTTGTCCTCCGGCGGGAGGAACGAGTCCTGCGTGAAGCGACTCTCGACGCCCGACCCGTAGTACCCCATCCACGCGGTACTCACGACAAGCAGGACGAGAAACGCCTTCGGGGCGATACGAGCGATGTGAATCCCAACGGGGAGGACCTTTCCGAGGACCGTATCTTCTGCACCGAGTGGCTCGGACCCGAACTCGGGGAAGCCGACCTGCTCTCGGAGGCTGTCCAGATACACCTTCGCCGCCGGCAGGAAGATGCCGAAGATGAAGAAGGTGAACACGATTCCGACGGCCGCGACGATACCGAAGTCCCGAATCGGCCCGAGGTCGCTCGATGCGTTGGCCGCGAAGCCGATTACGGTCGTCCCCGTGACGATAGTGAACGCGACGAGAAGCTGGTCAGTCGCCGTCCGCATCGAGTCGTGGATACCGAAGCCCTGGGTCCGCTCTTCGCGATACCGATTGATCGCGTGGATTCCGAAGTCGATACCGACCGCGAGGAGGAGCGGCGGCACCGCAATCAGCATCTGCGAGAACGCGATTCCCGCGAGGCCCATAAACCCGAACGTCCAGAGGACGGCCATCGCGAGGGAGACGACCCCGATCAGGAGGTCGATTGGGTCGCGGTAGGCGAACACCAAGAAGAACAGGATCAGAACGACCGCCGCGGGCACGACGAGCGCGAGTGAGTCGCCGATGACCGAGGCGAACTCCTCGGAGAGGATGCCACTGCCGAAGACGCGAATATCCCCGCCGACGGAGCCGACGATGAACTGGGCGTGTTGCTGGATGTCCGTAAGCGGGCTCTCTCCGCCCGTCCCCGCCGAGTCGGACACCTCCGCGGTGAGCGAGTGGGTGACGATGCCGATTGTCGCGGACGCCGACGCGGAACGCGCGTTGAAGTCCTCGCTGAGACTCGACCGAATCGCGGGGTTCTGTTCGACGGCGACTTGGACTGCGCGGTCGATTTCCGTCGGCGTCGCCTGTTCGACGGCGTCGATCTCTTCGGTGAGCGTCGTGGCCGATGGGTCTATGGCTCTGGCCACGGCGCGGGCGACGCTCGTCGTCTGTACGACCGATAGCTCGGGATTGGCTTGCAACCGCTGTTGCGCCTTGAGCATCCGGAGTAGCTCGGGCTTCGACAGGACGTTCGTCCCGGATTGGATGAGCTGTGTCGTACCGGTGTCTTCTTCGAACGCCACCCGCTCGAAGTTGTCGTTGACCTCCTCGAACGCCTGATACGCGGCGACGTCTTCAGTAAACTGACTGGTTCCAGACGAGGTTCCAGACTGTCCGAGCCCGACGGAGAACCCCGCCGAAAGCAGTAAGAACGCGAGGAGCACTGTCTTCGGCTGGTCGACTATCCAACCGTCGACAACGTCGATGTAGTGCTGGTAATCGATCTGGAAGTCCATTAGTTACTGATCCGTGTTGAAGCGCCGCCAGCCGAACACGCCGAGCACGCCGATAACGACGACCGCACCGACGATCAGCCCAATCGGGAGGCCGCCGCCCTCCGACTCGATCACCTCGATCGGCACGGTGTACGTTTGCGACACTTCGGTGTCTCCGTCCGGCATCTCGTACTGGAAGTCGAAGGAGACCGGATAGCGCTTCGGCAACGCGCCGGCACCGGCGCTCAGCGCGATGGTGAACTCGTCGGATTCGCCCGGCTGGAGTTCGCTGATGATGCCCTCGTCGTTGTCGCTACTGAGCGGGTCTCGGACGAACGCCTGCGCTTCGATGTTCCTGAGCGGCTCGTCACCGTTGTTGGTGACCCGGACACGGAGTGCGGTCCCGCTTCCGGCTTCAATCGTGTCGTTGACCACCTCGACGATAAAGCGGTCCCGATGCGGCGCGATCTCGGCGTTGGTCGTGAGTCCATCGCTGACGCGAATGTTCCCACGGCTGTTGCGGTACTCCACAGTGAGGTTGAGCTGTTGGACGTTCGCGCTCGCGGCGTCGCTAACGCCGACATCGTACTCGAACGTGGTACTGTCGCCCGGTTCGAGGTCCGGGAGCGCGTACTCGGAGGTCTCGACGTTGATGTTCGGGTTGTTCGAACCGAACCGGAGCACCGGATCGTTGACGCGTTTCGGCCCGTTGTTGACGACCGTTCCCGAGACCGTTCCGTCAGCGCCGACGCGAAGGTTCGTCGAGACGTTTTCGAGGGCGAAGCTCTGTTCTTCAACGGGGGTGACGCCGATGTTCAGCGTTCGCGACGTTCGAGCGATGCCGTCCGTATCGGTGTAGTCGACGTCGAGATTAACCGTGTAGCCGCGCACCGTTGCGTCTTCCGCGAGCGAGACCGTGTAATTGACCGTCCGACGCTCGCCGACGGCCCAGCGGCCGACTTGGGCGGTCGAACTCTCCGAACCCGTCCCGAACACGAACTCGTCGCTCCGCGAGGTCGCCGTGACGCTCGCTTCGGTCGCCGCGCGGGTGCCGGTGTTTTCGATCGTCACGGAGAGGTCGCCAGTGTTCCCGACCTGTGCAGTCGCTGATGTCTCGACGACTTCGAACCGCGGCTGATCACGGACGCGAACCGTTACGTACTGGGTCCTCGTTCGCGTGTTATCCGTGTACTCGGCGCCGGACGGGTCGTAATCGACGAGTCGCGTGTACGTGTACGACACCTCGATCGGAATCCGATACGTTCCGGGGGTCGCATTCTCGGAGACCGTGATATCGATCGGGGAAAGGTCGACAGTGCCCGTCGCGACGTTTCCGGCCCCGATAGTGCCGGTGTTAATCTCGATGGGCGCGCTTCCCGACATCGCTTCGACCGTGACGCCGCGGGCGGTCGTCACCCGACTCTCGTAGCGTTCCGGACCCGACTGGTCGATCTGGCCGTTGTTTCGGAGTGTGAGCCTGAGTTCCGACTGCGTTCCGGGTTCGAACTCGCTTGTCGATGTGAACACGTCGATATCGGGTGACCCGTACACCTGCCCCGAACTCGCGGTCTGGGCGACGACTGGGGCGACCATCGAGGTAGTCAACAGGGAGACGAGACAGAGAGTCAGTAGCGTAGAACGAAGTGTGTCCCTGTACATCAGTGCGTTTCAGACGTGTGAAGGAGAGCAGTGATTTGACAAGACGCTCGGTGCAAAACCTGTGTATACATCTCTACTAACAGTAGCGACACACAACTAATATCTTTTGTGGAAACCGGTCGGTGAATCAACAAGAGATATCACGTTAGACAGGGCCAATCACGTCAAACGGGCGGCTATCGGGGACCCGTCCTGACCGATGACGGAGCCCAAACGAAAAATTGGACTCTCAACTGACCTGTGGGCCGCCTGCAGGCGTTTGAGGGTGGTGACTGTGACAGAAAGTACTTACTGCCGGACCAGATAGTCTGGGGTATGAGTCCACGGACCCGCTCGATACGAACATTCTCTGTTATTTTCTTGTTGATTCTCGTTCTGACGGCGATTCCTGGCGGCGCAATCGCGGTGTCTGCGTCGGAATCGACAGACGAATCGGTGCGGTTCGCGGACGCCCAACGAATCGAACAGCAAGGCGACTTCGTAAAGCGCACGCTCGTCCTCAACAACACCGACGAGGCCAGCCTCCAGATCGCATCTGCCGAGGGCGACTTCTCGGCGACCGTCTCAGCGACCGACGGCTCCGGCGACGGCGCTGTCACCGTGGTGTTCGACACGCGAAACGCGAATGACCCCGACGCCGCCTTCCGCGCGGCGGACGCAAACGACACTGTTTCGGTCCTCACGCGGCCGAGCGCGACCGCCCCAGCGACACTCCCGACCGGGCGGTACAACGTCATCGCGTCCGCCGGCCAGACCCGGATTGCGGACCGTCTCTGGATTGAGCCTCCATCGGTTCGGGGGAGCGCGGCGTGTTCGGTGCCGGCCACTCAGCAACCCACGAACATCGACTGTGCCGATAGATCACGCGAGGGTGGGTCCGCCCCCGTTGTCGCAGTCGGCGACGACGCGGTCGTGCAGTACCGTGTGAGCGGGCTCGAAAGCTCCCTTCAACGGCCTGCTCCCGGCACGCAGTCGGTGTTCGCGCGCAACGCGTCCACGGGCGCGCACACGACACACGTTGTACAGTGGTCGCCGCAGACGGACGTTCGGACGAGTCAAACACTCCAAGTCAACTACCGCGGGGGGACGTCGCCGTCCCTGCACAGCTCGCGGCTGATCGACCACATCGGGATTGATACGGATGCCGACGGCGAGATCGACCGGTCGCTCAGGACCGCCGTCAATCGGTATCAGGTCACGTCCAGCGGCGGGCTGACAGTCGCGTTCGACGAGCCAGTCTCGGTAGCGGATAACGAGACGTTGCTGTTCGAATACCACGTTGTCAACCCCCGTACGGAGGGGACGAGCGAGGTCTCGGTGACGTTCGGAGGGGAGACCGCACGCAGTAGTATCGAATACGCACCGAACGCGCTCGGTAACGTGGGCCCCGGCGTCGATCTCCGAGTCGAGAGCTCCGAGATGAATCTCATCTCCCCACAGGCGGTGTTCGACGTCGTATACGACGCGGAGACCGACACGCTCAACGTCGTCGCCGACTCCACGCGCTTGGAAACCGGGACGTACAACGTGACGGTCGCAATCGACACCGACATCCACGCTGACGGGGAGCGGGTCGTACTGACCGAGGCGTTCACGGTCGCCGAACCGTCGGTGGACACCCTCTCGGCCACCATGGCCGGCACGAAGCTTAACGTCTCGGCGCAGACCAACCTCGCCCCACAGACTAAGATGGACATCGATCTCACGATGTCACAGGAGGGCACCACGTATTTCTCGCGGTGTCTGACGACGGTCGGCCAAGACGGTATCGTCGCCTGTGACTTCGCACCGCCGAGAACCGGGGCCGCGAACGTCTCGATTAGCTACAACGACACGGTCGTCGCGGGGCCGAAAGAGATCGAGATCGAATCGAACGCGACCAGTCGCGAATAACGCTCCCCCCTGGCACTGTCGCCGACTCGCGACTGAAGCCGTGGCCTGTCCGCGGGCTCTCGGTCTGACTCGTCTCGGCGGCCGTGGTCTCCGTTCTTGCGTCTCGTTGACCTGTCGAGGATGCGGTAGCCGTCGCCCTCGCGACCGTCTCGTCGTCCGTGTCGGTTGCTCGATAGTTGATAGCGGTCGCTCTCTCGGTCGTCTGCCCCCCGAGAGTTGGCTGGAACCGTTGGCCTCCCCACCACACAGTCACGTGCGCGCGGTGGCCGCGCTCGGACGACAAGCGCGAGACGGCAACGGAGACCGGGCCGAACATGCAACAGAAACAGAAAGCATTTACCAAGGCCGCTTATATGGTTCTACCGTACCCCTGCCCATCCCCCGCTAGTAGGGATCCGCGTTATAGCGAAACTGCGCGGAAAATACTGGCGCTACAAGTACACTATGACAACGATCAAAAATCAAACGCGTGCGATACTTCTCGCCGCGCTGATGGTAACCTCCGTCTTTGCGGGAGCCATCGCGTTTACGGGAAGTGCCGCCGCGGAGCGTGGAGATCTCAACGCTGACAACGAAACGTTCAACAAGACAATTGCATCCGGTGACCGCGTCTTCCTCGGTGAAGAAATCGACACCGACGCCGGTCTCGGCGCTGATAATCCGCTTCTGACGGGTGTCTCGGGCAACGCGGAAGGTATCTCCCTTGACCTTACCTCGCCCATCCCGCAGAGCTCGGACGACCAGCCGCTTGGCACGTACTCCGCTGACGGTGAATCCAGCGGTTCGGCCAACGTCACGCTTCTGGCGCCGCGCATCACTGACAGCGAAATCCTGACGGCCTCCGGTGGCGACGTCACCGGCTCCGCCATCAGCTCGGACGACGCTGACGAACTCTACGTCAACGCTGACTACAACTACGAGTCGGCCGAGAAGGTCACGGTGACCGTCGAAGACCCGAGCGGAACGGACATCACCAACGAGGTCCTGACCAGCTCCAGCGACGTCGTCAACGACAGCACGGTCGACACGCAGAACGGTGCTCAGCTCGACATGTCCGGTCAGGACGCCGGCGAGTACACGATCATCCTCGAAGGCGCTGAGGACCTCGACTTCGGTCAGGCCTCCGAGACGCTGAGCCTCACGATCTCGTCGCAGGACGAGGTCGGCATCGAACTCGACAGCGAGTCCGTGACGCAGGGTACTGACGTTCAGTACACCGTCACGAACGGTATCGACGGCAACCAGCACGTTGTTGCCATCGACATCAACGACCTCCGGAACGACGTCACGACGGAACAGGCCAAGGCGGTCTTCCGTAACATCGGCGACACTGAGGAAGTTGGCATCGCGAACAGCAGCGCTACGAACAGCTCCGGGTCGTCCACGGGTCCGACCGTTGAGACCGCGGACATCGCGTACGCGATCGTCGAAATCGACGGCGCGAGCGCCGTTGGCGGCGTCGAAACGCAGTACCTCGACGACAGCGACGTCGACATTGAAGTGTACGACGCTGGCGTGACCGCGACCAACGCGGTCGACGAGGACTCGACGAACGACATCACGCTCACCGTCGAGGAAGGCGGTGCATCGCTTTCGAGCCCGACCGGTCAGTACGTCGTTGGCTCGGAAGTCGACATTAACGGGACGGCTACCAGCTCCGACAGCGTCGCAGTCTACGTCCGCGACGATGGCGACTGGCAGCTCCTCGAGATCGGCGGCGACAACGAAATCAACGTCGACTCCGACGACACGTTCGAAGAGGAAGACGTTGCGCTCTCGAACCTCGGCGGCGACGGTAGCAGCATCCTGTCGCTGACGGGTACCTACCGCATCGGTGTTATCGACGCGTCCGACGCTGACGTTGGCGGCGACGGCTCCGTCGACGACTCGCTTACGACGTCCGAGTTCACCAGCGGTGTGAGCGGCAGTAACTCGATCCGCGTGGTCGATCAGGGCCTCACGGGTCAGTTCACCACGATCAACGGTCAGGTCGCGCCTGTCGACTCCGGCACGACCGACGTTAACGGTACCGCCACCGGTGCCAGCTCCGTCCTCGTCATCTTCGTCGACGAGCGCGGGAACGTCAACTACCAGTCCGTGAGCGTTGACAGCGACGGTACCTTCGAAGAGGACGACATCGATGTCGGCCTCACGCAGGGCCAGATCACCGCCCACATCCTCTCGGTCGGTCGCGACAGCGCCGTCGGTGACGGCTCGCTGCCGTCCGGCCCGAGCAACGGTGCGGACCTCGACGACCTGACGGGCTACCTCGACCAGCTCGACGACAACAACAACAACGGTGAGCAGATCAACGAGCTCATCGCCTCCGAAACGGTCGACGAGACGGCGAGCGACGACCTGATCGTCACCGAGACGTTCCGTCTGGCCGAGTCCTCGACGTCCATCGACTCGATCTACCCCGAGACCGCCGAAGCGGCTGGCATCAACCCCGTCGCAACCGGTGAAACGATGGTCATCGCTGGCTCGACGAACCTCAAGCCGGACGACAACACCATCAGCATCGAAGTGACGAGTGAAGACGGCACGTCCGTCGCACTCGAAGACACTGACCAGTGGAACAACGACGGCCAGTGGATGGTCACCGTTGACACCACCGACTACGAGACGGGTACGTACACCGTGGAAGCCGACGACGGCGACAACACGGACACCGTGAACGTCGAAGTCGTCTCCGAGCGCGAGGACACCACGACGACGTCCTCGGGCGAAACGGACACGACGACGACGACCACGGCCGAACCCACTGAAACGACGACCGCAGAGCCGACTGAGACCACCGCCGAACCGACTGAGGAGACGACCACCACGTCCTCCAACACGCCCGGCTTCGGTATCGCAGTCGCTCTCGTCGCACTCGTCGGCGCGGCGCTTCTCGCTCTCCGCCGCGAGAACTAACGCCGCCGTCCCCCCTCGTCACTCCGACGAGGACGTGACGACAGCAGACGAGTAACCAACCGGATTCGTTCCGGTTATTTCATTTTCATCTTTCTCAGCCAGGACCGCGAGACACTTCTGACGAACAAGAGTCGCCGCCGACAGCGCCGAGGTGGAACCGTAGTCTCGAAGCCGGTTCTGAACGGGTAGCTGGTGTGTTCGTCGCACCTGTCTGGAAGGCATGTCGTGGAAACTAGCACGCCCGGTAGTCACGAATTTCTGGGTCGCAGTCAGAACTCGGGGACTGCTAACGACAGCTTCAAACAGCGAACGCCGTCATCCTAAGCGAGTCGGCAGGATAGACGGATATCTCACTCGGTAACGGGGAGACTGCTCGTGAGGAGCTGTGAGAACGCCTCGGCAAACGTCGTGTTTGCGCTCCAAATCGCGATTTCGGGTGCCGACCGATTGCTACGGACACTCAGTAGGAAACTATCCGAATCGACGAGTAACAAACGAACTGCGTAGTCACCTTTGGACTGTTGCGGTGGAATCGACACGACGGACACGCACTCGTTCTCTCGCCACTGGTCCGAAATCGCTTGGTCGCTATTCTGAAGCAGGTGTACTGAGACGTCGCGCGAACAGCACGAGCGGACTGTACTCTGTAGTTCGGCATCCGGTTGCGCGAGGTTCTCGGCACCGTAGATCACACGCGTTTCGGCTTCGTCGATGAGCTGACTGGCCCGGCCGATAATCGCCGGTGTGCCCGTAATCGTCCACACGTCTTCGCTCTGTTCAGCCACCGGAGCAGTCTGCCGTTCGAGCGTCTTGAGCCGGTCGAACGCCGTGTCACGCTTGGACGCGAATTCGCGACTGAGTTGCGACTCGACCTCGGACAGCGATATCGGCTGGAACACCTGTGGATTCGCCTGTTGGACGCTAATGAACCCCCGTGACTGCAGTTCTTTGGCCGTCGTATACACCTGTGACCGGGGGACGTCCGATGTCTTCGCAACTTCGCGCGCCGTGCCCTCTCCGAGTTCGATAAGCGCAGTAAACACCCGAGCTTCATACGTAGACAGACCGAGCTCGATGAGCGCATCGATCGCTTCGCTGTTGTCCATGAGTAGAGTTCCTCTCGGAGAGAGGTAGCGGTTTGGGTACTTGTCTTCCTTGGTCTCGACCGTTCGCCGGGTGGATGCGCAATGGAGATACGAACGGTGTCGGTCCACTGGAACGGCGGGGCTGGGTGGCTCCCACGAGACCGAGTCGTATCGCAACGAAGCGAGGACTGCGTGGGAACCGACTGGGATCGAAATAGATTAGTATGGATAGCTCTGAGAAGAACAAAGGTTGGCGTCGAGCCAGCCTCTGTATGGGCAGTCATCGGATCGATCCAACTGGGCGTGTCATTGGCCGGCTGTTTGACGGCCGTAACGCGGGTATCGTACACCGATTTGCTTACTCGCAACGACAAGCCAGTAACACTCCATCTTGGGTTGGTGGCTCCCGATCTCGGGACCGTATTGGCCCGTATCCTTGGAGCCACCCTGTTGGTCCGCTCCGAATTTCAACGATGATAGCTGGATCTGTAGATTTATCTTCGAAACGCCCACTGGCTAGTGTATTCGAACATGGACTCCAAGCACGTGGGTTGGGCGGCCGCAGTTCTGCTGATGCTCTCTTTTACTGCAGGGGTAAGCGCCGCGGCGGAGCCATCAACGACACCCGGAGACGCGGCTATCGACGTCCCGGGCACACACCAGCAGGTCGAACGGAACAACTCGACCGACCGCTCAGCGCCGAACCTGACACTGGTACTCGAGAACCGGACTGTTGCCGACGGTGACACGGTTACGACGGGCGACAACCCCGAACTCACGGTTCGAGCGAACGGGTCGGCCGCGATCGAGTTGCTCGTCGTCCGCGTGGATGGAGACAGCAGGCGAATCTACACCCCGAACAGCACCGCGGTTCGGGAAACGGCAGCGCTCGAGATGACCGCTGGTGAACACGCCCTGGAGGTCCTCGTAACGGAAAACGGGAGCACTACGACTCGACGGGTAACGGTAATCGAAGACTCGATTGCCCCGGCGATAGTGTTCACGTCGCCATTCCGGACGGGCAACACCAGTATCTATGACCGTCCCGAGACCAACTATACGATAAATCGGTCTCGAATTAGCCTCGATGGGACGCTCTACGACCACTCGGACGTCGAGCAGGTGTCGATCGAACTGCGCTATCACGGTCAGGGTGTCGATGCACCCTGGGGCTTTCGAAAACACATCGTAATCGACGATCCGAACGGGTCGATTTCCAGACCGCTTCGGCTGGGGCCGTTCGACGAGCGCGTAGGTGCTGGCCAAAACAGTCTCACGGTGTCAGTGCTCGATTCGCGCGGCCACCGCCGCCACTACGACGTCAACCTCTACGTTATGGACGAGACACCGCCGTCGATTGAGATACTCAATCAGAGCCTAATCAAAACGCGCTCCGCAGTTCGGTTGACAATCCGGGTGTCGGACGCGGTTGGCATCCGTTCGATCGGCGTTCGTCGAGGGTCGGCGGACGGCTCGGGGTTGAACTACGAGATTCAGCCGAAGCCAATCGGCTCACGGCCAATCGAACACACGTTCACGAAGACCATACCACTCACGGGGGACAGTCGAAACATAACCATCGTTGCGGACGACGGCACCGAGAACGCGACGACACGCGAACTCGAGGTGAACGTCACACAGCTCGTGCGCCCGGCTATCGAACTCCGACCGGACACGATTCAGGTCAGCGATGACCGCGTCCACGTCGAAGGCCGCGTGTACGATGGCCGCGTTACCAGCGTGTACGCTGAGACGGTCGGACCGGCCGGCAACACCATCGATTTAGCGCAGATTTACGGCGGGGGCGTAACCAGCGACGTTACCATCAACGAAACGCTCCAACTGGACGGGTATCCGGCACGTATCCGGGTCCGCGCAACCGATTCGACCGGGAGAGAGCATATCGAGACGGTTCAGGTCGCACAGCCGAACGCAACGGCCGAGGAACCGGCCGCGTCGACGACGACCCCAGCCGGGTCGGTGCGAACGAACACGCCGTTACCCAGCGTCCCGTCGGAGTCCTCGTCGGACGGACTCATCGGCACGCTCGTCGAGGTTGTCAGAAACCTGATTTCGACGGTTTCGTGGGGCGAGTCCCTCGGCGTGTGACCGAGAGAGCATCGCAGAACCCCGGTGGGTCTGACGCTGTCTCCCCCGTGGGTTGCCTCCGCCTCCGGGAGTCGGTCATCGACTCCGACGGCGGACCCCTCGCGCGTTAGCGCGGGGGGTGTACAGAAAAGCGGGTGGCGGTTACCCTTCGGAGGAGCGGATGGCGGTCACGCGCTCGGCGATCGAGTCCAAGAGGACGAGCGTCGGGGGAAGCGTCGCCAGCGACGCGATGAGCGTCAGGAACACGACGCCGACGGTCAGGAACCCGAACCCACTGAGAATCGGGAACGGCGACAACACCAGCGCCGAAAAGCCGAACACAGTCGTCATTCCCGACACGCTGATTGCCTTCCCGACCCGCGTGGCCGCCGTCTGGACGGCGTCGAGTCGACTGACGCCCGCCTGTTGTTTCTCTTCGTAATACCGGTCCATCACGATGATGGTGTACTCTGCGCCGATCCCGACAGTCATCGCGCCGAGACTCGCGCCGAGCGGAGAGACCGGGATGTTCAGCAGATACATGTAGATGTTCTGCCAGCCGATGACGAACACCATCGGAATGAGCGGGGCGACGGCCTTCACCAGATTGCGATAGTACAGGAGGAGCAGGATAAACACGAACAGGACTCCCAGTCCGGTCGTCACGTTTCGTGAGTTGATCTGCTCCACGATGGAGGGCGTCGAAATCGCGGCGGTGCCCGTGACCTCCGCCGTCACTCCGGGCGGCGGGCTACTGTACGCGATTGACTCCCGCGTGTTCTGCAGGAACGACAGCGCCTGCTGGGTGCTCATGTCCTGTGCGGAGTAGACCGTGATATGTGCGCGTCCGTCGTTGTAATACTGTAGTCTCTGTGTCTCCGGCACGGTTTCGAGCACGCGCTTGACGCCGCCCTCGGTACGCGGGAGTTGCCCCCCGTTGTACTGCTTGACCAGCGTCGCCGGCGAATCGACGCCTTGGACGAGCGGGGTCTGTGTCGCGATGTGCTCGAAGTCGAGCATCCACTGCAACGTCGTCGGGTGTTTGAGGTGCGTGCCGCTCACGAGGACGTCGTAACTCGTGCTTGAGCCGCCTCCGGTCACGGAGCGGAACTGCTGGAGATCGATATACGCCGGGAGGTCCTGCGGGATGAACCCTTCCGTATCCGCGAGCGTGTCGAGCGACCCGCTAGCCTGAAAGCCCACAACAGCGATCAACAGCGCGATGCCGAGGACGAGCGCTGGGTGACTTGCGAGTAGCCGGGCCGAACGGCCGAGCAGTTGTCCAACGAGGCCGACCCGATCTGAGTCGTGTTGGGACTGCGCCGCCGTGTCCGTCGGCGGGGCGTCAGCTTCGTCCGGCGTTTCCTCCGTCGAGTCGCCCCGGCGGCGAACCCAGAGGGTGAGAATCGGGAGGAGGACGACGATCCCCGCGGCGAACGTGAGAAGCACGCCGAAGATCGATGTCTGAGCGAACCAGATGATAGACGGGGACGACGTCGACACCCACGTCGCTCCGAACCCTAAGGCGGCGGCGAGCATGGCGATGAAGACGGGTGGGCCGATTCCGCCCAGCGCTTGCGGAAGTGCCTCCCGCGGCGGATGGCTCTCGAGTTCCTCCTCGTACCGCTCGTGGAACTGGACGGAGTAGTCGATACCCAGTCCGATCAAGATCGGGAAGACCGCGCTGGTCATCGTCGAGTTTGGGACCCCCGCGTACCCAATCGCCCCGAAGGTGTAGATAACGCCGACGAAGACGGCGACGATTGGGAGGAGGCGGAGGCGGACGCCGCGGAACAGGAAGAACAGCGCCACGACCATGAGCCCGATTGCGAGCCCGAGCAACTGCTGTGTGCTCTGCTGAATGAGCGTCGAGAGCTGTGCAGAGAACGCGGCACTGCCAGTAACGGTCACTGTCGTTCCGGCAGGGAACTCAGCCCAGTCAGTCGCCGCTACGGCTTGCGTGTAGATGGGCCGTTCGTCTTGCTGAGAGAGCCCCGTATCGAAGACAATCTGGACGACGGTGTAATCCGGTGACCCGATCACGTCCCGAATCTTCGCCTCCGAGTCGGGGATTCGCCCGTACTCTTGTCGGACCTGATCTGCCGGGCTCGTTACGGTATGGACGTTCGCCTTCGTCGACATCTCCCGGTCGACGCGGTCTATCGCGTGGAGCGTCTGCGGCTCCGTGATATCCCCCCGCACGAGGACGGCGATGCTTCCTCGGTCGAACGACTCCGAAAAGGCGTTGTACGTCGGGTTGTCCGCGACGAACGCGGCGTCGCCAGTAACGCTCGTGATCTGTGCGGCACCGCCGAACGCGGTGAAGATCAGCAGGACTGCGAGGAGGAGCACCGCGACCGGTCGCTGTTGGACCTGCTGGCCGACCGACCTGAATACCTCGCGTAGCTTATCCATGGTTACTCTTTGTTCCGTCCATAATCCGTCATCGGCGGCGGTAGACGACGGCTATCGCTCCGACTCCGAGCAGTGCGAGGACCCCGATGGCCGACATCGGAATCGGGAGGCCACCGCTCGACGGGGACAGGGCGATGCCGACCGGCAGTCCGTCAGTGTATTTCGTGTCGCCGTCGGCCTCGTCGTACCGGACCTCGACCGAGGCGTCGTAGGCTTTGACGATCGCTCCCGAGGCGGCGCTGACGGTGAACGTCGCCGTCTTCGTCTCTCCCGGTTGCATCTCCCCGAGATACGCGCCGTCGTCGGACGTCGAAATCGGGTCGCTCACGAAGAGCTTGGCGTTGGCCGCCGAGACCGGCTCTTCACCGTTGTACTGCACCTCGACGTCCACTGTCTTGGTTGCCCCCGGCGAGACGGTCGTGCTGACGTTCGTGACGGTAAACGGGTCCTTTTCGGCCCCGATCGATATCGACTTGCGAATCGGCGACGGCGTCGTTCTCACGTCGCCGTCTTGGTTCTCGTATTCGACGATGAACGGGAACGTGTTCGTCCCCGGCTCGGCGCTCGCCGGAATCGAGACGGTAAACGAGACCGGTTGGGACTCGCCCGGTTCGAGGTCACCGATTGCGGACTCGCCGTTCGTCGGGGTCACAACGGCTGTGTTGCCGATACGGACGGCGACGTTGCTCACGGACCCACTGCCCGTGTTCACGACCTGCGCGTCGATCTTCGCCTCTCCTTCGTCGACCCTGAAGCGTTTCGTCTCGATGTCTCTGATTTCGAACGTTCGCTCGGGGTTGACCGTGACTCCGGTCGTTAGCGTGTCCGAGGTCTCGCTAACACCGTTTTGGTTCTCGTACGACACGGCGAGGTTGATGGGGTACGACCCGGCTCGGGTTTCCCCCGCCGCACCGACTTGGACAGAGAGGTTCGTCTGTTCACCCGGCTGGAGCGACGGAACGTACAGGCTCGTCGACGACTGCGGGTTCTGCGTCGTTCCGAAGAAGACTGTCGGCGACTGCGTCGTGAGTTGGACCGACGACGACGTGGCGGTTCGCGTCCCCGTGTTTTCGAGCGTGAACGAAAGCTGACCGGTGTCACCGGCGAACACCGCGTTATTGTCGTCGTTCACGACCTCGAACTGCGGACGGTCTTCGACCTCGACCGTCACCGACTTCTCTTTCGTGACCGTCCGCCACACGTATTCCGGGCCATCGACGTCGCCGTACGTGACCATCCGGACGTACTTGTACTGTACCTCGACGGGAATCTCGTAGGTTCCCGGCTCGGCGGCACCAATCTCGACGTTGAAATCGAATCGAGCGGTTCCCGAATCCGGGATTTCGCCCGCCGTCACGGTCCCCGTTTTCACGTCGATCGGCGCGTCGATCTGGTCTTCGAGAACCTCCATCTGGACGCTCTGTGCGGCCTGAACCTCCTGTTCGTACTGCGCTGGCCCTCCCTGTTCGAGCCGTCCGTTGTTACTTGCGACAATCGACAGCGTCGCGGATTCACTTGACCTGTAGGTGTTATCCGACACGCTTAGCGAGAGTTCCGGATTGCCGTACACCGAACTCTCGGCCGACACGGGGACGGCCGCGATTGACGTTACTACTAGTACACAAAGGAGTATCGCTGATTTGTTCCGTACCATCTTGGTAATTTGTGTTAGTTGTCTAACTGCCGACTCGTCGATTGACCGACCGAATCTTCACTGTCTCCGACGTTCGATTTCACACCTGAGATGTGACTCGTTGAGGTGTAAAACTCTATCGAACGGTCGTTCTATAAGATTTATTTTATATCCTGATAGATACCAATCGTCGCGGTAGCGGTATCGGCCTCGAACCGGCGACGGATACTCAGGGAAGGGAAAACTAAATCCGTATCCTGACCTATCAGGGTGTAAGACAAACGTGGTGACTAACAAACTGATCCCGTGGGCTGTGGCGCTCGTCGTCGTCTGTACGCTTTTCGCCCCCATGTTGAGCGCGTCGGCCATGGCGGCACCCTCTGGGGTCACGTTCGTCGAATCACCGATTCAGTCGGACACGACGTGGACCGAAGACGACGGTCCCTATCGCCTCATCCGGAGTGTCGCTGTCGACCCCGGCGCGACGCTCACTATCCGCCCCGGCACGGAGGTTCAACTCGCAGAGGGTGTCTCGCTCACGGTCCGGGGGTCGTTGCGCGCCACCGGCACCGAAACGCGGCCGGTGCTGATTACGCAGAGTGCGAGTTCAGGGGACCTTAGATGGGAGACGATTCGGTACAACGGCTCCGAGTCGTCGACGCTTTCGTTGCGAAATACGACGGTACGAGGTGGTCGAAGCGGGATTACGACCACGAGCGGGGAAGGTGCAGTCACCATCACCGATTCGCGTCTGCAAAACTTTTCTGTGGCCGGGCTCTCCGCGAACGGCACGACGACGCCCCCGGTGACGATAACGCGGTCGACGCTTTCCGAGATCGGCGGCCACGCGATTCGCGCGAGCCCGTCGATCGGGGCCGTCGAGGAGGTCGAACTCGACTCGACGGACCGACGCCGGAATCGGACCGCACGGCACACGCTCACCCTCGCCCCCGGCGTCGGCGTCTCGATGGAGACGATTCGGTTACGATATCCGACCGAGCGCTCGGTAGCCGACATCGAGACTGAGTCGCTCGTTCGAATCGGCCTCGATACCGACAACGACGGAGAGATCGACCAGTCGTTCAACGATACCGTCTCGAACGTGTCGGTCAGCGGGCGTCACGTGGAAATCTCGCTCTCGCACTCGACGTACGTATCGAGCCGGGACCGACTCGTCGTCGAGTTCGATGGGGTCGTGAACCCGCG
>Ga0207720_100228_pt1 | contig 49357 bp, 49 predicted proteins | sample A23P2SouthBayCA_2_FD_187751 | JGI IMG/M metagenome (GOLD analysis project Ga0207720, IMG submission 187751) | Aerobic enrichment media microbial communities from Eden Landing Ponds, California, USA - A23 E3 (2) (SPAdes) | ecosystem: Environmental > Aquatic > Marine > Unclassified | place... | reverse complement strand
TTTTTAGCTAACTGAACGACTTTGCTTGTGAAGCGGGAAATTTTCGACATGGACATCGACGGTTTCCCGCTTCATCTTCCTAGTTCTGACGGTCGAAGCCGACGCTGTCCCGCGATTCACCAGAGCCGTTTGTTCCCATAGTTCCTGTTTATACACATAAGCACAAAATTATTGTATCAAAAGTTCGCTATGGTTAAAATCGACTATCTCTTCGGCACTGCTTGTACTGGTCGGTCTGCAAATAGTACACTCACTATTTGATTTAGCTCAGAAAATACCAATAGCTCTCTGTCTGTCTGTGTGGATACAACTACGGATGGACCGAGATGACCTTGACGAGACGGCGCCTGGTGAAATCGTTCCCACGATGACTCCGAAGGGGGACGTATCCAGCGGTTCGTCCTGCCCCGTTGCCGCCTTCGATCAGTACTGATCAACTCACTACACCGCTGGCGGGTCTGTTAGTCCGGTCAGTGTACCGGTAAGTACCCAGAGGGAACACGGGCTACCAGACTTGCACAACATACTTTATACCTTGTTGCATACAATCGGACAGTGTCCGAGCTAACGAAACAGCGAACTACAGTCTGTATTGATGTTGATTCTGAGAGCGACGTATTCCGCCTCAGTGCGGCCGACGAGATACTCTCCCTCCTCGTCGACGCCCACGAGACGGAGTTCTCCATTCCCGAACTCGTCAACGCGACCGGGGCCGCTCGCTCGACGGTTTGGCGGGCCGTCGACCTGCTCGATAGCCTCGGCGTCGTTCGCGTCCGCGACACGCCACAGCGAAACTACGTCTCTATCGACCCCGAGCGTCTCCGGAAAGGCGACCCGGTACTGGCTATCGAACAGCCCGAGTTCCACGACCCGATTCGGACGTTCGTCGAGCGTGTTCAAGATGCATTCGACGAGAGCGACGATATCGAGCAACTTGTCGGCATCGTCGTCTTCGGGAGCGTCGCTCGCGGCGAGGCCGACAGACGGAGTGACATCGACCTGTTCGTCGTCCTCGACGGTGACCGAACGAGCGCACGTCGACTGGTTACCGACGTGGTGGGTGACCTCTCTGAAGAGCGATTCGATGGCGACCGGTTCGAGTTCGAATCGTACGTCGAGTCCGTTGATAGCGCGACCCGAGCGGGGTCGAAGCTTCGGGAGATATTCGAGGAGGGCATCACTGTGGTTGGAAGCGAGCGGCTTCAGTCGATTCGCAAGGCGGTGTTCACCGATGAGTAGCACGCGTATCGAACAGCTCCTCAACGATGCACAGGCCGCGTTCGACCGGCTTCCGACCGACATCGAAACGGGGCTCGACGTGTCCGACCCCGCTCTGCTCCAGCTTCGGAAGGCGTGTCGATTACTTGCCGGTGCGGAAGCACTGCAGGAACAGGGTTATTACACGCTCGTTATCGAGGCATCCTTTGTTGCGATGGAGCGAACGGTCGAGTTCCGATTACTCGAACGCGGAACGACGGAGCCAACGGACCTGCCTGGGACGCATTCAGGTGTGTATCGGGAGGCGGCATCGGCCGGCCTCTTTGACGAGTCGATGGCGAACGACCTCGCTGACCTGTGGCGTGACCACCGAGCGAAGACGTACTATCAGGACGGTCTCGCGGCGGCAGAGCGCGCGGACACGATGTACGCGCTTGCGAATGAGGTTCACGCATTCGTTGTGGGGCGGTCTTCGCAGGGCCACGAGTGTCTCTGCAGCTAGCGCGGCTGCTGTCCTTCGAGGTATCTATTAATAGAAACTGGGTCTCAGCGGGGGTAACATCTCGTCATTGCCACCAATGTCTCGTTCACCTTCGCCGATGAAAAGTTCGTCTATTATCGATCCCCAAATGAGATCAGTATCGAAACCATGACCCGAATTTCAGTAGCACGTTATACCTCTTTGTGACAGACATGAATCTGCATTGCACACTCCACCGGTTCAAATCTCATAGAAGTACACATGGTTCCACTCAAAGAGAAAGAGCCCTCTCTGAAAACGCAGCTCACGCAACTATCTCGTGTGTGGCCAACTGCGTAGAGACGTGAGGCTGAGAGGCCTACTCGTCTTCCGACTCCTCAACCTTCTCGCGGATGAAAGAGGAATTACTCACGAAGCCCAGAACTAACGGACCCAGTAAGTCAGAACACGCCACTGCCGAGCACGCCCAAATGCCATCGCCAGAATGACCAATAGTTCGTATTATAGATAAAGTGACGTATTATGAATGTTACTATACCGTCCCTAAATTACAATAATTTGAGGGGAGTTTATAAATAACAAGCGATTTTGCCCCAGATTTTAACCATAGTTAAAGAAATAGAGCTTATTTATTATAGATATTTGTCTCAGGCGGGCATTGACGGGAAAAATTGTCAATCGTGTTCTTTTAATCACCTCCTCAGAAAAGATACGGTCAATCTGAGCCATAAAGAGGGAATTTACGTTCCCACTATGGTAAATGAAATCGGCATAAGATACATTTCTAAAATGACTGTTCTTATACCTATAAGAATAAATGATAGTATTCAGATTTGGTTATTTGTCATTTCTATCCGGAAGCCATTTTTACTCGGATCGGCGCATCCGCTCTACAGTATCACAGTTCGTCTAATTGCTGCTACAAAGGCAGCCGACTACCAGTATACGTTACAGAGAAACCCTGTAGTTGACTTTTGATACGTTGCTGAATGTTACTTTCCACTCCCCACCGGTGTTTGACATGTCCTGCTCGGTGTGGGTACAGGACGATGCCTCCCGGAAGCGTCAACATGCTACTCTCTGTGGCTATGCTTGACGCTTGGACTATGGGGCCTGTCCTAAGCCTCTCGGACGAGTAGGCTGAGTGTCCGGGAACTTGACTCCAGAGCAGCTAGCTTCTATTTTTGAATGCTGGGTTTAGATTCGGCAGATAGCTGCTGTCCATCAGAGATCTGGATAACGACCTCGCTATTATTGATGGAAATTTCATATCCCTCGTAGATAAACGAGATGCTCACTGTTTCATTTTCTGTAAGAAGACAATCGAGTGACCCCACATCGACGATGCGTGGCAACGGTGTCTCGAAGTTATTTGGGTTGTCGTTCTTGATTTCAGCCAATGTGTAAAGCACAGCACTGCTTGGCTTAGTCTGTGACCGCTCGTACTCCCGAGTTACTACTCCAGACGCAGTGGAGTCAATCTGCATACTTATCAATCAAATAAAGTTTATATATAACTCATGGATAAGTATCATTCTTGGCGGAGAAAGTGGTCACTTTTTCTCAAGACTCAATCCACGGGCTTCAGCACTGCTTCACGCGTGAAACTCCGCAATAACTATATGTAAAATGTCAATTAGTATTTTATATTTAGGCATTCTATCAGTTGACGTACTGATGGCGGGGAAGCCTGCAGACTCGGATAGAGACCATCTTCATATTTTACAGCAACATGCATTGGAGCCGGTGTCAACCGCGGAATCGATCGCCACGACTGACTGGGATGAAATACAGGCGGAAAGAGAAGCTTTTGCAGAGTTCGCAAAGCGGGTCGGTAATCAACAAACTCAAACAAGAAGTCCGCCACCGTCATCGACTGACCGGCGCTTAAATTGAATAATGGTAGCGTTCCGATATGGTATCAATCGCAGTGGGAAGAGCGTCTCGAATCTGTTCATATTTCACGCCAGCAGCATCTCAACAATCGGTTGGTCTCATCGATATTCGACGGGAAGTTCTGTCCCTAGCTTTACGATGAACAGTCGTGGTCCTACCCTGTCCTTACCGCGGTTGCACGTCTCAAGGAATCTATTTCGATACAGGACTGACCGGGGCTCACTCTACTGTTAAGACCCGATCATATTACTCAGGGGCATAATCATCTCGTTCAGCAGAGGGTCTCGAAACAGGTGTTAGTATTGTGAAACCTTCCGAAAATTGAACCAATGGAACAATCAAATTTTGGGAGCTATGCTGAAAACACTCGATATCCATAGACTGGGCGATGCGGCGAGAAATGCTGCTAAAAGCCACCGTTTACACCCTTAGCCGGAACGTGAGAGGGCAATGACTCCGACAGTGGGCCGATACTCCGGAGGAATCTTTATTAGCTTCCGATTGGCAGTAATTATATGGGTTTCCTCAACGAGGAGTACCTCCTCGAATCGTCTACAGCGGTGCAACTATACGACTTGATCCGCGACGAACCGATTCTGGACCCGCACAGTCACGTTGACGTTCAGGCGGTTGCGCAGAACGCTGGTTGGACAGATATCTGGGAAGTCGAAGGTGCAACCGATCACTATATCTGGGAACTGATGCGCAAGCGAGGTGTGCCAGAAGCGAAAATCACGGGGGAAGCAAGCAACCGTGAGAAGTGGATGGCGCTCGCGGAAGCTTTCCCAGACTTCGCCGGCAATCCGACGTATGAGTGGTTGCACCTCGATCTGAAGCGGCGGTTCGGTATTGACAGACCAATTTCAGCCGAGACGGCAGAGGATATCTGGGAGAAGACGAAGGCGGCACTTGATGCTCCCGAGATGCGTCAACAGCCATTACTCAAAGACATGAACGTCAGTGTCGTTTCAAGCACCGACGACCCGACGTCAGACCTTCACTATCATCAGCAATTGGCAAAGGAGCTCGACGATGTTACTGTCCGACCGACGTGGCGGCCGGACAATGCGATGAAGATCGACGAGAGCGGGTGGGCCGACTATCTCGAAGATTTCGGTACAGCGACCGGCACTGATATCTCCGAGCTATCGGGTTTCCACGCTGCACTTGAAACTTCTCACGAGTACTTCAATAACCACGGCTGTAGGGCAAGCGATCACGGGCTCCGGGAGGTTATCACGAAACCGGTTGACGAACAGCGAGCAGCGGACATCTACCAACGGGCCTACGCCGGGGAGGGCCTCTCAGATGACGATGTGGCTGACTTCCAAGCCTACGTGCTTGACATAATCGGCGAACTCAACAGCCAGAAAAACTGGGTCACCCAGTTCCACATAGGTCCAGTGCGTGATTACCGGAACTCGCTCTACGACCGGCTCGGTGCAGATGCTGGTGGCGACATCTCGACACAGAATATCGACCTCGCCGACAACCTCCAGTATTTCCTCAATCAATACGACGAGGACCTGGAGGTTGTCCTCTATACACTCGATCCGACGCACTATCCGACTGTGGCGACAATCTCCCGTGCGTTCCCGAACGTGAGTGTCGGTGCTGCATGGTGGTTCAACGACAGCCCGTATGGGATGTCCGACCAACTCGAGTATGTCGGAACGGTCGACCTCCTCGCGAATTACGGCGGGATGGTGAGCGATTCGCGGAAGCTCATGTCCTTTGACTCTCGATTCGAGATGTTCCGCCGTTCGCTCGCAAATACCGTCGGTTCGATGGTCGAGCGGGGTCAGATTCCCGAAGCTGTGGCCGAACAGCTCGTACAGCAGGTTGCGTACGACCGACCTGCAGAACTCTGGGGAATGGCCTAACAGCCGTTCACCGAGCACATATCCTGGCGCATAGAACGCGAGCTCGTGATTTTGTTCAAATCACCCAATCAAAAGCTTTCTTTATCTGGGTTGTACTGTATCAAGTCATGGTACAATTAGCGTTAACGCTACCTCCAGAACCAGACTTCCGATGGCAGCTCGCCAAGCAGATGGGGGTGACGAGCGCTGTCGTGCATCCTCTCGAGATTGGCGACGACCAGACCGAGTGGACCTACGACGAGCTACAGGGGATGGTCAACTGGTTCGAGGACGCCGGGCTCGAACTTTCGGTCATGGAAGGATCTGTTCCACTGACTGACGATATCAGACTTGGGCTAGAGGGACGGGACGACGACATCGAGCAGTTCAAACAGTTCCTCCGAGACTGCGGAGCGGCCGGGATCCCAGTCGTTTGTTATGATTGGATGGCAGGGATTCGGTGGGCGCGCACCGAAGCACATATCGAGGCCCGCGGCGGCTCACTCGTCACCGGCTACGACCACGAGCGGATGACGGGTGGACCGGAACAGGACTACTCGGAGATTACGCGCGACCAGCTCTGGGAGGCCCTCGAATATTTCCTGCGTGAGGTGGTTCCTGTCGCCGAAGAAGCCGGAGTCAAGCTGGGACTTCATCCCGCAGACCCACCGCGAGATGCCGTCCGCGGCGTGCCACGACTTGCCCGGAGCGTTGCCGCCTATGACCGGATCCTCGACATCGTCGACAGCGAGTACAACGGCGTCACCTTCTGCCAGGGCAACTTCGCGGCGATGGGTGTCGACATACCCGAGACGATTCGCCACTTCGGCGACCGCATCAACTTCGTCCACTTCCGTGATGTTGAGGGGGACGCCGATCGGTTTGTCGAGACGTGGCACGACGACGGCCCGACGGATATGCTGGCAGCGATGGAGGCGTTCGAAAATATCGGCTTTGATGGCCCGATGCGCCCGGACCACGTCCCCACTATGGCCGGCGAAGACAATTCCAATCCAGGCTACCACACCAAGGGTAGATTGTTCGCGATTGGGTATATGAGAGGTCTGCTTGAGTCGGTGCAGGCGATCTGATGTCCCAGTTGTCGATTTGTGACACTCGTTGACTTGAACGGCATAGGAAAAACCGCCCTAATCGACAGTAACGATTATTAAGGAATGTTCGGAACATACACTCGAAGCCTCACATGAGTGCATCCAGTATGTTCGATGTCGACGGGAAAGTGTGTGTGATAACCGGTGGGTCGGGCGTCCTCTGTTCGGAGATGGCCAAAGCAATCGGCCAACACGGTGGGAAGATCGTCCTCCTCGCTCGCGGCGAAGAAGGACTTCGTGAGACGAGTGAGACACTTACAGCCCTGGACATTGACCACATCACGACACCCGCTTCGGTGACCGACCGTGCTGAATTGGAAGCCGTAGCGGAAGCCGCAATCGACGAGTACGGTAAGATTGACGTGTTGATCAACGGTGCCGGCGGCAACAGCCCCGACGCTACGACTGGTTCTGATACCTCGTTCTTCGATCTCTCTCAGCAGGGATTTGAAGACGTGTTGAACGTCAACTTTGTCGGGTCAGTACTGGCCTCACAAGTGTTCGGTGAATACATGATCAACCGCGGAGAGGGAATTATTCTGAACATTTCGTCGATGAATGCGTTCACTCCCTTAACCAAGATTCCGGGATATTCGGGTGCGAAAGCCGCCGTATCGAACTTCACGCAGTGGCTTGCAGTCCACATGGCACACAACTACTCGACGGACATCCGTGTCAACGCCATCGCTCCGGGATTCTTTTTGACGGAGCAGAATCGCTACCTGCTCATCGATGAGGAGACAGGTGAGTACACAGACCGCGGACAGACCATCATCGACCATACCCCACAGAACCGCTTCGGAGACCCGGAAGATCTCTTGACGACCGTACTCTGGTTACTCGCCCCAGGCTCGGAGTTCGTCGACGGCGCTGTCATCCCTGTTGACGGCGGGTTCTCTGCGTTCAGTGGTGTCTGACCGTCCTCGGGGATCGACCCAGACCGAACATACTGGGCGAAACTGCCACAAGGTGGCGCGCTGTAAGCCGGAGGTCATATTGCCCGACCCTGGACACGCCAAACAGTTTGACCCTCGTTTCCGTTGAATTAGCTGTGACGTGACAGAGGGAATTCTCAACTTTCTTCGGTGAATCTCTCCGGTCCGACGCAGATATTTTGCGCGCACACTGGCGCACCTCCCAGAGAGGAGTGGTGGAACTGTATCGGGATTCTACAACAAGTACATACCTTGCTCGAGCTGCTCCCGCTGTCACACAGGGGCTGCAACGGTATTTCGTCGGAGCCCTTCCGCTACTTTCCTCGTGAGATCAAAACATGGTCGAACCGTTCAACTCACCGCACTCGATACTGATGCAAGACTCACAATCAGAAGTTGGCCGCAGAAAGAAACCCGGGACGGAGAAATTCCCTCTCAGTAATTCTCGTAGACGGTCTTGACCGACGTGAAGAAGTCGATGCCCGCGTCGCCCTGTTCCCGGTGGGTGTTCGTCGAGGAGTTCTTGTAACCGCCGAACGGGACGTGGAGTTCGAGACCGGTCGTCTTCTCGTTGACCTTCGCGACGCCCGCCTCGACGCCGTCGATGAAACGGTTGGCCTCGGTCAGCTCCTGTGTGAGGATGCTCGCCGAGAGCCCGTAGTTGACATCGTTTGCGGTGGCAAGAGCGTCGTCGAAATCGCTCGCGCGAATGACAGCGAGTACCGGTCCGAATATCTCCTCTTGGGCGAGGCGTGAATCGTTGTCGACATCGGTGAAGACAGTTGGTTCAACGTAGTACCCGGACTCGAATGTCTCGCCTTCGGGGACACCCCCACCCGTCTCGAGCGTTGCGCCCTCATTGGTGCCGATGTCGACGTACTCCAGAGTGGACTCGAGTTCGCTTTCGGAGACGTGTGGACCCATATCAGGATCGTCTAGTCCCGGACCGATTGTCAGTGCCTCGGCGTAGGCAACCATCTCGTCGACGAACTCGTCGTAGATATCGTCGTGGACAATTGCGCGGGAGGTGGCCGTACACGACTGACCGGTCGTCCCGAACGCCCCGACACCGATGGTTTCGGCAGCAGTCTCCAGGTCCGCACTGGGCATGACGATAGTGGGGTTCTTCCCGCCCATCTCGCACTGGACCCGAGTGAGGTCATTTGCAGCGGTCTGCGCCACGTTTGTGCCGACCGCGGTACTGCCAGTGAAAGAGACGCCATCAATGTCTTCGTGGCCGGCCAGCGTCCCCCCGACCTCACTACCAGAGCCGGTGATGTAGTTAGCGACGCCGTCGGGGAGCCCGGCCTCGTCTAGACATTCGAAGACCAGTCGTGACACACCGGGCGCGAGGGATGCAGGTTTGAGCACGGCGGTGTTGCCCGCCGCCAGTGCTGGCGCAAGTTTCCATGCGGGGATCGCGACTGGGTAGTTCCAAGGCGTGATGAGACCAACCGTCCCGAGTGGTTCGCGCTTTGTATAGAGGTTCGTGTCCCGACCGCTGGATTGCTTCGACCGGCCGCCTATGTCACGGGCCTTCTCTGCGTAGTAGTAGAAGATGTCTACGGCTCGTTGCACCTCACCGGCCGCTTCAGAGCGGGTTTTCCCCTCTTCGCGAACCAGGGTTTCGGTGAGTTGGGACTTATTTTCTGCCAGTTGCGTACCGGTTGCGCGCAAGATTGCTCCTCGCTCTGGCCCAGGGGTCCCGGCCCACTCGTCCTGCGCGTCCACAGCCGCCTGGATAGCAGTCTCCGTGTCGGCCGACGTAGACGCCTGAAAACGGCAGATGACATCGTCGGGGACCGCGGGGTTGCGAACCTCGAACGTTTCATCTCCGTTCGATGTAGTCCATGCTCCGTCGATATAGTTCTCGAACGTTTGGGTCATTTCGAATAATTCTTCATGGGCCAACCCACTTATGCATTGGTTATCCAGATGTCCGTTTCGCGTTTGCTGGACGGCTTATCTGTTCTCCTTGCACAAACAAGCTGAGCCCGATATAGTGAGTCGTCGCTTGCTTTAACAGATGTACTATTGTTATTTTGAAGGCAAACAGGGGCCAGGTGAGTTCTCCTGGTGAGAACACGATTCCCGCCCCCGGTTTTCTGGCGGGCTACAATTCCGGATCACCGCGTCGAATAATGGAGTCTGGGTTTAGTGGCGATTCCTGCAACGCAATATCAGGAGTCAATTTCTGTTCCCCTCAAGAGAACGTTTATGTGTTCGGGCCCAAATTCTCCTGTATGGACAACGAACCCAGGACCATCGATGCAGTCCGGTTCACCTGTGGTATCATCGACTATCTTAACGAAGAGGGGGAAGCCGGTATCACGGAAATAGCCGAAGAGTTCGACCGATCGAAGAGCTCTGTCCACGCCTATCTCACCACACTCACCGAAGAGAGTTTCGTGGTGAAGGAGAGCGGTCGCTACAGGCTTGGCCTCCACCATCTTGAACTCGCCGAGGGTGTGAAAAATCAGGTCGATAACTACGATGTCATTGAGTCCGAAATCGATGACCTCGCCGAAGAGACGGGCGAAGTGGCACAATTCGGCACGCTGGAAGAGAATGACCTCGTGTATCTGTACAAGGCATATGGCGACTCAGCAGTTGAGACGTTATCTTCTATCGGGAGCCGCGAAGCCCTTCACTGCACGGCGCTGGGCAAAGCCATACTCAGCCAGATGGACGAATCGGAGGTGCGGGACACTCTGGGTCAGGCGCCGTTCCCGAGCAAAACCAGCCACACGATCACCGAATACGACGCGCTCTTCGAAGAACTCGAACGGATTCGCGAGCGGGGGTATGCCATCGACGATGAAGAGAACATCATGGGCCTGGTCTGCGTGGCCGCACCTGTCGTCTTGGACGACGGAACTATCCTGGGCGCCTTGAGCGTCTCAGGTCCGTCGAGTCGTCTCACACAGGAACAGATCGAGGAGAATTTCGAGAACAAGGTCAAGAGTGCAGCGAACGTCATCCAGATCAACGTTACCTTCTCCTGACCAGTGTCGGTTCACGTCACTTCCGGACCGGTCGCGGAGCTCACCGTTCAGCGATTAACGAGAAGGACCCTGCGTCAACCCCTCACTAACAGTTCCCTGCACCAAACCAGCCGTTATAGGGACGTCTCAACAAACTTTTCAAGTGACTCGTATGCTTCGTGGACTCGTTCGCGATCCTTAGCAGAAAGCTCTGCCAGTGGTTCGCGGACTTGGCCACCGTTCGCGCCCGCCAAATTCAGACACTCTTTGAGGACCGGGATGCTATTCGCTTGAGGGAAGCAGTTGTTCTGGCCGGATTCCTCACGAAGCCGTGAGAACTCGAGCGTGGCGTCTCGAATTCGAGCGGCCCGGTCCCAGTCTTCCGCCCGCAGCGCCGCCAGCAGTTCCAAGCCCACGATGGGCGCGAAGTTCCCGACCCCAGAGGTGAAACCCTCTGCACCCTCGGCCCAGTAGGCGGGAACGGGTGGTTCCCCCATGCCGCAGAGCCAGACGACTTCCTCGTCGTCTGCTAGCGAAATAGCGTGGGCAAACTTCTCAACATCGTCGACGGCGTACTTCATGCCTGTGACGTTTGGGAGATCAGCGACGGTCGCGATGGTCTCCGCCTTTGGTGCGAACCCTCGGATATAGGGTATGAGTGGAAGCTCCGTCGCCGCACCGAGCGAATCGTAGTATTGGACCAGGCCCTGTTCGTGAATGAACGGATTGTCTGGAGGCATCACCATGAGTGCGTCAGCACCTGACCGTGTGTGGGACTGGCCGATGTCGATAGCGGTCCGGAGGCTTCCCCCTGTTCCCGCTAGCACTGTTGTGTCGTCTCCAACCTCTTCAACGACCGTCTGGACCACGTCTTTGATTTCCCGGTCGGTGAGGGAATGGTATTCGCTCACGTTCGCTCCCGCAAGTAGCAGGTTGATACCCCGGTCGGTGAGGAACCTGGTGTTGCGAGCGACGCCGTCGTACAGTATCTCCCCGTCGTCGTTGAACGGCGTCAGAACGGCCGCGGCGACATCTTTCAGATCACCTCTGTTAGAGATAGTCTTCGACTTCATCAATTCCCCTGTTCTCTCTCATTATATAAAAATACCGGTGGTTGGCACGGAAGGATTTGTTCGGGGGAGTATATGGCCAGTTTCTATGGGTCTGTTACGTTTGTGAGCGGGTGGCAGGAGTGGGCATCATTATATGGCTACACGGGCAACAGCCAGTAGAATGGAGATAGCAGATATCAGTGCATACGCCCTATCATCACTAATCGATCCACCCCAGACACGCTCGTTCCATGGCGGCGTTCGGACGCTCTACAAGCGGGACTTCGTCCTCGTCGTGGTCGACACGGCTGATGGCGAACGAGGGTTCGCCCCCGCCGGCGCGAGCAGTTCGGCCATGCGGGAGTTCTTCGAGGGGGCCTCTCAGCGTTCATTTGCGTCAGCTGTTGAGGAGCGTGTCGGCGAAACACTCACCGGAGCCGAGATATACGAGCCCGCGGACGTCCATGATTACCGCTCGCGGCTTGATGTTCCCGACCAAGTCGCGATGCAGGCGCTGTCGGCCATCGATGTTGCCCTCCACGACATAGCGGGCAAGCGTCACGGGGTGCCGGTGTACGAGTTGCTTGGCGACCACGAGGCCGACCCGAGCGATATCCCGCTTTATGCAAGCGCCGGGATGTACATGGAGCCATCGGGATACGCGAGGCAGGCGCAACTACTCGAGGAGTGTGGATTCTTCGGTTACAAATACAGACCGGGCATCGGACATGTAGGTGACCGGCGCACAGTCGAGCGACTGCGCGAGGCAGTCGGGGAGGAGATGAAACTCATGGCCGACGCGCATACGTGGTGGAAGCTCCGGGATGCGACATACACGGAGGCAGAGCGGCGTGAGGTGATCAACGCGTACGAAGAGGGTAACGTCTACTGGCTGGAAGAGCCAGTCGCACCGGACGATTATGACGGGTACAAGACTCTAGCTGCGGAGACCTCGGTGTCGCTGGCAGGTGGCGAAAGTGAGCCGTCGCCCGATGGCCTTCGCACGTTGGCGGCGACCGACGCTATCGAGTTCCTCCAAGGCGATGTCCGCCACCATGGCGGATTCACCGGCTGTTACGACGTAGCGACCAGTCTTCCCGATAGTGACATGCGATTCGTCCCGCACAACTTCGGCACATGGCTTGGGCTGGTGGCCAATGCCCACCTCGTCGCAGCTGTCGATGAGGTGGACCTTCTCGAGTATCCGGTGTTCGAGCGCGATCCAGTACTGGACGCGCCGGGTGATTCGGGAATGTATCCATTCGACCTCGCCTTTGACGTGATCGAAGGCACCGTGGATGTAACGGACGGTGTGCTAACGGTCCCTGACGAGCCTGGCCTCGGTGTCGAGGTCAACCTCGACATTGTCGATCAGTACCCGTTCATCGAGGGCCCGTGGACAACGTTCGAGTACGATGATTGAACAGCTTGACACGAAGTCGGATACTCAACCTCCGGTCTGATAGTTGCTGAGCTCGGAAAAGCAGCTTTCGCCGAATCAAGCTATTCTAACTATCTGCCAGTAATTGATATTAGAATATATACAAAGTGCTAAATAACCATAATATTAATATACCCTGAGTACGGCGAGTTTAACGTGGTAATTCATGACGGACCAATCCAGTAAGAGTTCGCTGTCACGTCGGCAGTACGTGCAGCTTTTCGGAGGCGCAGCAGGAACAGTGGCACTCGCCGGTTGTAGCAGCGATAGCGAAAGTGGCGAGGGAACCAGCGGCGGAGGTACCAGTGACGGCAGTGGAACCAACGCACTGGAGATCCAGCACTGGTGGACCGACGGTGGCGACGGCAAAGCCATGGACGAGCTCCAGGCGGGCTTCCGCGAGAAGCATCCGGACATCAAAATCGAGGACAACCCCATCGCGGGGGGCGGCGGTCAGAACCTGCAGGCAGTCGTGCGAAAGAAGGTCCTCGAAGGGAACCCACCTAGCACGTGGCAAGACTGGCCCGGCGCAAATCTCCGAGACTATGTCGAAGCAGGCGCGCTCAAGGATATCGGCTACATCTTCGAGGGCGATATGCAAGAAAACTACCGGGATAGTACACTCCTCTCGGCCCGTGCTGGGAGTGAAAATAATCCTTTCGTCGCCGTTCCACTGGCAATCCACCGCGTGAACAACCTTTTCTACGACATCGGCGCTATCGAGGAAGCCGGCGTGGACATCAGCGGCCTCTCGGATCCAAAGGAGTTCAACGAGGTGCTCGCACAGATTGACGATGGGACTGATGTCGCACCGCTCTCCGTCGCTATGTCGGCTCCTTGGACCGTGCTTCAGCTCTGGACATCGAACTTCCTGGGACTCCACGATGCCGAGGCCTGGAAACAGTTCCGCGCCGGAGAGGACGTCACCGCCGAAGTCGAAGCGGCACTCGAAGTGACGAAGACACAGTTCGACTACGTCACCGAAGACGCGGGGTCCATCGGGAACGACGCGGCCTCGCAGAAACTGCCGCAAGGTGACGCCGCCACGGCGATGGAAGGCGACTGGATGGCGGGCAATCTGTTCGCCGCCGACGGCTACGAGTACGACGAGCACTGGCAGCACGTCCCATTCCCGGGCAGTGAAGACTTCTACAACGTCAATACCGACGGCTTCCCGTACCCGAAGAACAATCCGTCCCCAAAAGCTACCGATGCGTGGATGTCGTGGGTCGGCAGTGCGGAAGCCCAGCGTCGTTTCTGCCCCATCAAGGGTGCTATTCCGTGCCGTGGCGACGTTGACGTGAGCGAGTTCAACCCCTTCCTCCAGAAACAGTACGAGGACTTCCAGAACACTACTGGTGTCCTGACTCTCGCACACGGTGATGGTGCAACCCCGCAGCAGGGAACGGCGCTGAAAAACGCAATGGCCCGGTTCATGGACCAAGGGAACGTCTCTGCCACCGCCAGTGCGCTTCAGGACGCTATGACTCTCTAAACGCTCCCCATAGAGACGCCAATTGGTCGTGTCTTTTTCGACGACTTATCTGACTACAAGTAGTGACGCCAGCTGGTAGCGACAGATGGCCCTCTGAGCGGATCACGTTCGGTTAACTCCAATCAAGCCGTGCGTCACCATCTCGCCTAACCGAAGCATTTTTTTATTATGGTTAGGTGTTTCTAACATAGATGAGTTTGCTTACCAAACTACGCTCGACGTTCGAAAACCAGTCGAGACACGGCTCGGAAGGGAGGGTCGGTACGTCCCTCAGGGGACACCCCTTCTTCCGCTCGATGCCGTTCTGGTTGCCGCCGACACTGCTTATGGGGCTGTTCGTGTACGGCGGTATCCTCTGGAACTTCGTCATTTCACTGACGGACTTCTCGGGCGTCGTCAGACCGGAGTACAAGCTTTCGAACTTCGACTTCGACATGTACGTGCGGATGCTCACCGACCCCTCGTTCTGGAGCGCGACCCGGAACACGATCTTCCTACTGATTGTGTTCACACTCGTGTGTCTGGTTGTCGGGCTGCTTCTGGCAATACTGGTCGACAACCTGCTCAAGGGCCAGGGGATATTCCGAACGCTGTTTCTGCTGCCGTTCGCACTGTCGTTCGTCGTCACAGGCGTCTTCTGGCAGTGGATGTACAACCCCACGATGGGGACAATAAACACGATCTTCGATACAATCGGCCTCAGCATCCTCGCCCAAGACTGGCTCGGTGACCCGACGTTACGGCTGTGGTCCGTTATGTTTGCGCTCGTCTGGCAATACAGCGGCTATGCGATGATTATCTACCTGGCGAGCCTCCGAACTATCTCGCGGGACCAGTACGAGGCCGCCAAGGTCGACGGCGCAGGTTTCTTCACGATGTATCGACACGTCATCATCCCACAGTTGAGTTCCGCATCGGTGAGCATCGCCGTCGTGTTGATGGTGTTCTCGCTGAAAGCCTTTACCTGGCTGTACGTCGTGTTCGGGAGTAATCCTGGCCCGGCCGCGGACATTCTGGGCGTGATGATGTATCGCCAGGCGTTCGCCGCCAACCAATGGGCCTACGGGGCTGCCCTGGGGACTGTATTGTTCCTGAGCTCGATTGCCATTCTTGCCCCGTACCTGCGTTACCAGTACAAGCGGGGTGAGCTGTGATGCACTCCCCGGCGGTATGGGCTGAACCGACCACGGCCCCATGCGAGGTGACGATATGCAACTACTAGCACTCGTACAGTCGATAACCGGAGAATCAGACGAATCGCTCGCAGACCGATTCGAAGGAGTGAGCCGTAAACACATCATCGCGACGGTGCTGACAACGCTCACGGGGTTGTTCTACCTCTCGCCGCTCTGGGGTGGCATCTCGACAGCATTCAAGACCAAGAGCGCGTTCATCAACACGGTCCCGCTTGCACCGCCGCCGGCTGGTGAGATTACGATTCAACCCTGGGTGGTCGCCTGGCAGACGCTCGAACCGGCTCTGTGGAACAGCCTGATCATCACCATCCCAGCGATGATCTTCTCGGCGGTGTTGGGCAGTATCGCCGCCTATGGGCTGACGATGGTCGACTGGCGGGGCCAGGTCGCGCTCATGTCCGCGTTCATCGCGGCGATATTCCTCCCGAAGCAGGGTATCCTGCTCCCGCTGTCCCGGTTCTGGAACACAGTGAACATCCAGGGCATCCTCGAGAGCCTCGGATACTTCACGCTCCCGTTCGCGCACGAGAGTCACGCAACGCTGCTGACGCTCATCATCACTCACAGCGCGTACGGAATCAGTATCTGTACACTCCTGTTCCGGGGGTACTATTTGACAATCGATGACGAACTCATCGAGGCGGCACGGATAGACGGCGCCGATATGTACGCCACCTACTGGCACATCATCCTCCCGCTGTCGTACCCGATGTTCATGGTGGTGTTCATTTTCCAGTTCACCCAGATCTACAACGAGTTCCTCTACGCGCTCATCCTCGTCGGCGGAAGTGACCCGAGCAACGGCGCGCCGATTACGCTCGCGCTGGCGGAACTCAACAGTGGCTTCTCCCAGAACTGGAACAACCAGATGGCAGGGGCATTCATCACGGCGATTCCGACAATCATAGTCTACGTCCTGTTCGGTGAACAGTTCGCAGAAGGTGTGAAATACTAAGGAGACAATACAAATGGCAAACCTAACATTCGACAACGTGACGAAGACCTTCCAGGATGAGAGCGGCGAAATCGTAGCGGTAGAGGAACTGGATATGGAGATACGTGACGGGGAGTTCCTCGTCATCGTCGGGCCGAGCGGCTGTGGCAAGACCACCTCGCTCCGGATGATTGCCGGGCTGGAGACGATTACCGAGGGCGACATCCGCCTGGACGGCACCTCGATTCGGGGGACCGGCCCACAGGATCGGGACATCGCGATGGTGTTCCAGTCCTACGCGCTCTACCCGCACATGACCGTGCGCGAGAACATGAGCTTCGGTCTCAAACAGTCGACCGATTTCTCGGACGAGAAGATTCATGACACAGTCACCGAGATCGGCGAGATGCTCGGGATTCCCGAACTTCTCGACCGAAAGCCCGCGGAGCTATCCGGGGGGCAACAGCAGCGTGTCGCGCTCGGCCGGGCTATCGTGCGCGACCCGAAGGTCTTCCTCATGGACGAGCCGCTTTCCAACCTCGACGCGAAGCTCCGGGCGGAAATGCGGACCGAACTGCAGCGCCTCCAGGAGGAACTCGGGACGACGACGATCTACGTCACTCACGACCAGACCGAGGCGATGACGATGTCCGACCGCATCGCCATCCTCAACGACGGGGAACTCCAACAGATCGGTACCCCACTGGAGTGTTACTACGAGCCGAACAACCAGTTCGTCGCCGGTTTCATCGGCGAACCCTCGATGAATTTCATCCGGTGCACGCGCGATGGCAACGTGCTCAGCACGCCGGATTTCGACTACGAACTCTCTCAGTCGACTGCCGATACGCTGGGGTCACAGACGGAGCTCACGCTCGGCATCCGGCCCGAAGATGTCGAAGTCGTTCGTAATCCGGCCGAACCGAACGATGTCGCCGTTGAGGTAGACGTCATTGAGCCGTTCGGCAAGGAGAACAACCTCCATCTGGCTCCCAAGACGCGCAACGCCGATGATACGGTGGTCGCGACGATCGGTGCGCGGACGAAGGTCGAACCCGATTCGACCATCGGGATGCGCTTCCCGGAGGAACACCTCTACCTGTTCGACGGTGAAGACGGAACCGCAGTCCGCCACCCCACCGCCGAACAGGAAGAGCTCGCACCGGTCCTCAAATAATCTACGTAGCGACCGCTGCTCTGTAGTTCCGGGTTCTGCGCACGTTCCACCTTACAGGCTGAGAACCAATCGATAGCTGCGGACAGACAGCACAAGTAGGGTCTCTCGTCAGTCGATTCGATATCTTTCGACGACTTCCTCGTCAACTTCGATACCGAGCCCTGGCGCGCTGGGGACGGCAAGTGACCCGCCAGTCGGGTCCAAGGGGTCGGCTAGAATCTCGTGGCGGAGCGGGTTCTCGCTCCGGTCGAACTCGAACAGAACAGGTTCGGTCGCCCTGGTCGCGGGTTCTGGATAGGTAGGGACCGTAGCCGCGAACTGGAGCGCCGCCGCAAGGCCGACACCGCTGTTCCAGACGTGAGGGCGGACCCGGACGTTCTCCGTCGTTGCCAGCTGAGCGAGGTATCGTGCCTCAGCGAAGCCGCCACACCGCCCCAAGTTCGGCTGTACAACGTCCACGATATCCGTTTTCACGAGGTCGGTGAACTCGAAGCGCCCGAAGTGACCCTCGCCGGCCGCGAGTGGGGTGTCGACGCGGCGTCGAATCTGACGGTACCCCTCGAGGTTCGCTGGAGGGACCGGTTCCTCGGCCCAGGTGATGTCGTACTCATCGATGGCCTTGATTGCCTCGATTGCCTCTGGAGGCGTGTAATTACCGTTGTAATCGACCATCAGGTGGGCGTCGTCTCCGAGAATCTCTCGTGCAGTCTCGACGCGGTGAACGTCATCCTCGATGGTCCGACCGATCTTGATTTTCGCGGCCGTAAACCCCTCGTTGGCCGCCGCGTGCATCGGTTCGGCCGGGTCCTGCTCCCACTCGGTGATGTACATCGTCGACGCGTAGGGCGTTACGCGATCTCGGTTCCGGCCGCCTAGCAGTGTTCTAACCGGTTCGCCCAACAGCTTTCCACGGAGGTCCCACAGCGCGACTTCGACGCCTGTCAGGGCCGCCTGGGTGAACCCCTGGCGCCCAAAGTGATATCCACCGATTTCACCGGTATAAACATCGTCTGCGAGTCTTTCTGCATCCCACGGGCTCGCGCCGACGACGGCATCTGCGAACACTTCCTCGACGTGTGCCGCTACTGTTCGCGGTGCTGCAAAGGCCTCTCCCCACCCGACGGTGCCGTCGTCGGCGGTCAGTTTGATCAACGTCGCTGTTCGGGTGTCGGTCACACCCCGCGTTCCGCCGAAGGCACGTCCGGGGTCGAGCGAGTGTTCTAACGGGATAGCTTCGATAGATGCAACCTGCATACCAGTTGTACAGAACGATTCGACAAATAGCTTCGTGTCCGCCCGTGGAGTTGCCTGGTTCGGGAGACAGTGACGAGTCGGATGGTAAAACTGGCTGTGTCAGGCGTCGGCCGGTGGGGCGTCCCACTCCTCACCGTTGTCCTGTGGGTCGTAGCCGAGCACGTCGCGGGCGTGGTCAATGCTGAACCAGCGACGGTCGTTGTCGCTAACCCCGTGGAAGATATCGAAATCGACGGTGCTGTCCCGGAGACAGCAATCAATCATGTTTGCAAAGTCGCGTTGGGATTGCCACATTCCCTTCATGCGTGCGACCTGTCGCTCGTAGGCCTCGCTTCCGCGTTCGGTTTCGCCGTTGTCTACCATGTGCTCGGCGTCACCGTAGGGGTGGTCGTACGGGGGGGCGCGAACGGCGCATATCCTGAGTGCGTAGAATCGGTGCGGTGCGCCGTCCTGCTCGGTGTACTGGCGACCGAGCGCTTCGCCAAACGCCTTGCTGCTTCCATAGTGTGAGTCGGGTCGAATAGAGTCCTCCCGCGTCAATTCGAGGTCGAAATCCAGCTGGTATAGCTCCGGGGCGAACTCTTCCTCGTACATGCCCATGATGTGGTTCGTAGACCCGAACACGACGGACTCGACACCGGCGTCTCGGGCGGCTTCGAGGATGTTATAGGTGCCGACAATGTTCGGCTCCAGTACGTCCGACATCGACCCGTCCGTGTAGGGATAGCCGGCCAGGTGGATGACCGCATCTATGCCGTCGAACGCCGGTCGAATCTCGTCGTAGTCGGCCACGTCGGCGACGACCGTCTCGTAGCCGCCGTACTCGTGGTCGGCTGGGCGGTCCGACCGGTTGAGGTAGGTAAATGTGAGGTCGGGTTCGTCGTGAAGGTGGTCGATAATGGCTGTGCCGCAGCGTCCGTATGGCCCCGTGAGCAGGACGTTCATGAGCGGTAATTGTCGACCACGGATATAAACTCCCGTCTTTCTTCATTGAGAGGGGTGGTGCGGTTATCGACTATGTGCAGGAGAGCGCAGTCCGAGAGTAGGTCTCACTCCAAGCGGGTGCGACTACTCCATCCGCTGACCTGACTACTCCGGCGAAACGACCTGGTTCTCCAGGTCAGTGTAGCGGCCCGTCTCCTCGACGATATGCAGATTACTGGCGAGAATGTCGGCGCGTCGTTCGTAATAGCTCGGCGTATGTCCCGCCATATGTGGTGTGACGAGCGCGTTCTCGAGATTCCACAGGCTGTGATCGGCTGGCAACGGTTCGGGGTCAGTCACGTCGAGGGCAGCCCCACGGATGCCGCCGCTACCGCGGAGAGCGGCGATTAGTGCATTGGTGTCGACCACACCGCCACGAGCGACGTTGACCAAGACACTGTCCGGCGGCATGGTCGTGAGTTCGTCGGCGCCGACCAATCCTTTGGTTGCATCGCTCAGTGGACAAGCCAGGATGAGGTAGTCAGTTCGGGCGAGCGCATCGTCGAAAGCGTCATCGTCGAATCCAATTACCTTGTCGGTGGGACCGCTTTTCGCGGGCGTGTAGCGTATGCCGATCGTGTCCACGCCGAACCCGTCGAGACGTTCCACGACAGCCTGCCCAATAGCGCCGAGACCAACCACTGTCACTGTCGATCCCTTGAGGTCGTGTGCCTGAAAGTGGCGCCACTCGTTGCGCTGCTGCCGTCGGAGCCCTTCGTGGAGGCGGCGTGCGAACAGCAGTACTGACCCAAGAGCTTGCTCGGCGACGTTCGGGCCGTGGACCCCCGCAGCGTTGGTCATTGCGACACCGTCGACGGCGAAGCGGTCGAGGTTTAGATGGTCGTATCCAGCCGAAAGACCGGCGAAGAGGCGGAGATTCTCTGCCTGGTCCATGAGCTCTCCATCAATGGCGCGGTCAGTCGCGACGTCGGCCTCGGGGATGCGTTCAAGTTCCTCGCCGCGGGACGATGCGACTACGACGTTGTACTCGGGGAGGCGAGCACGAATCGCTTCGGCATAGTCGGCAACTGGCATGCCGTGGACGCCCTGTCGGAGGACGAGAATGGTCTGGTCACTCATGCTGAGTCTACGTTCTATCGTTGCGGCTAGCTGCGTAATAGAACCGGTGGTCGTGGTAGACATCATTAGACCAGCAATTGGCCCCATCTCGGTAGATCTGCCCTCGTTCGCCCTGTTCTTTGAGCGTCGTTTACCGCCTCTGGGATTTTATGAGACTCGAAGGACAGCATTTCCCAACGCTCATGATAGAATCGGCTCAGTCGCGGGACCAGCGAGCTTTCGTGACACGGAGACGGAAACTCGCTCGTGGACGATTTACCGAGTTGAAGACAGGAAATCACCTGAGTCGCCAAGGGCGCCTCTTCACCAGATGGGTTTGTTCGGCAACCACTCTTCCGTCGACGCGTCGGCCATGGCATCGGCGTACGCTGCTGCCATCGAGTCGACCGTCGAATAGCCCAGCGCGTCCGAACGCTCGTACTGCTCGTGCATCCGGTCGAGTTCGTCGTCGTCGATTTCGACACCGAGGCCAGGGTCGTCGGGGACGGGGATACGGCCGTCCTCGAACGCGATGGGTTCGTCCTGTATGACATCGTCGGCCATCCACGGATAGTGGGTATCACAGGCGTAGCGCACCGTGGGCATCGCGGCAGCCACGTGTGTCATCGCCGCCATGCTCACGCCAAGGTGCGAGTTCGAGTGCATCCCCACGCCAAGGTCGAACGTTCGCGCGACAGTGTCGAGTTCCAGATTGCCTGAGAGGCCGCCCCAGTAGTGGTGGTCGCTCAGGATGACGTCGACCGCCGGCGGGTCCATTGCCGGTGCGACGTCATCGAATTCGGTGACGAACATGTTGGTCGCGATAGGGTAGTCGACGTGGCGTTTCAGCTTTGCGTGAGCGTGCATGGAGGGCACTGGGTCCTCAAGGAACTGAATTCGGGCGGGCATCTCCCGCAGGCGCTTCGCGATGTCGATGGTCGTCTCGACGCTCCACGCGCCGTTCGGATCGATACGAATCGGCTTTCGTCGTCCGAACTCCTCGGCGAGCAGTTCCACTGTCCGTAACTCCGCCTCTGGTTCGAGGACGCCTGCCTTGAGTTTTAGCACCTCGAACCCGTGCTCGTCGACGAACTCACGGGCAGCTTCAACCATCGTTTCTGGCGAAAGCACCTCCTGTGGCGCGATGGCAGCGGACGAGGGATCCGAATCGGCGTACTTGTAGAACAGGTAGGCCGAGTACTCGACGGCGTCGCGGACCTTCCCTCCGAGCATGGCATGGACCGGTTGCCCGGTCGCTTTCCCGAGCAGGTCGTAGATGGCAGTTTCAATGGCCCCGAACACCATCTCGTCCTGGAGTTTCAACCGAAGGGGCTGTCGCTCGTACGGGTTCATCCCTTCGACGAGGTCACGTGCGCTATTGAGGCCGTTGATTACCTGCGAGTCGCCATACGTCTCGGCGACGCCAGTCGTCCCGTCAGCCGTCGTCAGTCTGACAATCGTCCGTGCCGCCAGCTCACTGTGGGCGCCCCAAGAGTTCCTGAGCGGAGGCTCCCGATGCGCGACCGGTATCACCTCTAAATCTCTAATCTGCATATTTGACCAACAACGATGTGGCATGTAATTCTACCGGGTCGGGGCCGCCTAGATTATCGCACACCGTACTTCTAAGCCGAACAGACCAGCCTCAGTCGATCACATCGGGTTAGAGGAAGCGTCTGCTTGAGGACGATGTGCAACACCCCCAAGCAACGAATTAGAGGAAGACCACCTGCTTAATTTTGTCGTCAACAGTCTTGAAGAGGAGCTTTCGGTAGATCTCGGAGAAGATGTTGAGGTCTCTACGGAGACATTGTACGAGATCCTCGCCGGCGCCAGCGCCGGCGGGACCTCGATCAATCACGTCTGCGAAACGACTGACGACTCACCACACGCCAATACCGTCCGTGGACATCTCACCGATCAGTTTGAGCTTGATTCGGTTGAGTCGGTTGGGGACGCGCTGCTTCAGCGTGATGGGCTTGAGACACTCCCAGATCGACCGGTGGAGGTCTGCGCAGACCTCCACCTCGATCCCTACTACGGTGACGAGGACGAAACTGAGGCTCTGTACTCCTCACAGGCCAAGCGTGGAACAACGACGTTTCACGCCTATGCGACGCTCTACGTGCGCGTACGCAACAAGCGGTACACGCTGGCGGTTCGCCAGCTCGTCTCTGGCGAGATCACCAGCGATCTCCTCGCTGAGTTCCTGGAACTGCTTGACGGCCTTGACCTCGACCGAGGTTCTACAACAGCACTTGTCTCAAGCTGCTGTACGCGCACAATTACGCCTATGTGATGCCGATCGTCAAGTGGGGTGAGACGATTCAAAACAAACTCAGCGAAGGCGACCATAGTGAGGAAGGTTGTGTTCTGGGAGAAATAGAAAACCACCAGAAAAATATACTATATTTAGATCTGATAGTTTTAGGATCAGCTTTCCGATAGTATCTGACGATTAGTTCATTCACTTCCGATGGGACAGTAATTTGTCTCATCAGAACCCAATTCATCATAGTTTTTGTGTATTGTTGGGAAGACATGACAGGCTATGTTTTCATCATTCGCCCGTATAATTCGCCCAATTCATGAGAAAATTATTAATATCTCAGCTTTTCTCTGGTTGATAGATATTTGGGTTCTTTCTTTAAAATTCACTTCGTAGAATGAGAGATTAGGGCTAGCACCGTAATATATGACATATGACATTTCTTACTTAATATAAGATTTCTAATCTATTCTAGCGATGTCACTTTGTTACTCTTGATAGCGGCGTGTTGACCTGCTAGGTCAGTTAGCTCTGAACGCCGTGATTGATTTTTCCTTCGCAGAAAACTGCGACTGTCTCTTGCATCACAGTACTGGGAGGAATCGGGTAGTTGATGAAATCGGTGCTGCATCGATAGCGCGTATCTCGCACTGTCTCTCCTCCCGCATTAGGGCGGTGTTATCGTTCGGTACAGTTGCAAAATGTAACAAGCTACTGGGAGAGACAGCCACTCCACGTCGGTATTCATCAAGTCAAGTAGTCCGAGATAGAACGCTCTCAGGTTCTGAATGCATTGTATACTCCGCAAGGCTAACCAGTTATAATACTGATTCAGCGGTTCGTAGAAACCTCTCAATCGCCAGTGAAGGCACCTACTTCCACTACCGGTCAGCAATCTATTAATAGAAAATGTGTCTCAGCGGGGGTAACATCTCATCATCGCCACCAGCATTTGATAGCCCCCCATTGCTGAAAAGTGCGTCTATCGACCAGTCGTCGTTGAGCGTATTCAAACGGTATCGCCACCGTACCTGATCGATAAACATCAGCGTGACTGGTCTATTCGAGCCGTTTTGAAGATCCGTATCTTACCGCCCGAGAAGCTACGCCCAGCGCATGTGCGATGCGTGCCCGGGTTCAGAATGGCCTACACCGGTGGGTCACGACATCGTGTCTAAACCGACTTGAGAGGCCAGCGGGTCGTCGAATTACTTGCAGCCACCGACATTCGTTGTGGGCCCCTCACCGCGGTTCGAAGACGTGGACCGGCCAGTCGGTCTCGTAATCGAGCGCGATTTCCCGCTCTGTGGCCGTCGGCTCGCGCACCGTGAGTTCGACCGGGTCACCGATGCCAACGTCGGCGTAGTCGGCGGCCACACGCCCGAGGAGGCGGCCACCGTCCGCGAGTTCCACGACGGCGACCGTGTAGGGCGCGTCCGCCGCGAACGCCGGCGGCGGCGTGTGGACTGCCGTGTACGAGAAGATCTGACCCTCGTGCGACTGCGGTTCGACGTCGACGGCGCGACTGCCGCAGGCGTAGCAGGCCGGCCGCGGCGGCAACAGGATCTGTCCACAGTCCGCACAGACCCCGCCCAGGAGTTCGCCGTCAGCGAGGGCGTCGAAAAAGCCCGGCAGTGTTCGCGGGTCGGTCGCATCGAGGTCGCCGTCAGTCATGGTGCCTCCGCCGTCGTGAGTACGTGGCTGACGGTGACGGCGTCCCCGACACCCCCTTCGTTGAGCAACAGAGCGGTTTCGGCCCCCTCGACCGAGCGGTCGCCCGCAGCTCCCGTGAGCTGTTCGTAGGCTTCGAGCGCCTGCAAGAGCCCGGTCGCGCCGATGGGGTGGCCGCGGGCCTTCAGTCCGCCGCTCGGGCTCAGCTGCACGTCCGTCCAGCCGTCAGCCCGCTCCGCTGGCGCCCGGTAGCTCTGATAGCCAGTTCCTGAAGGGGCGAAGCCTGCGGCCTCCGCGAGCAGCGCCTCGCAGACGGTGAAGGCGTCGTGGACCTCCGCGAGGTCGACCGCTGCGGCGTCGATGCCCGCCTCCTCGTAGGCCCTCTCGGTGGCGACGCGAGCGCCCGCGATGTCGGTCATGTCCCGCTCGGCGACCGCGATGTTGTTCGCGGCGGCCCCGCTGCCCGCGACGCGCACCTGCGGTCGGTCGAGGTCAGCCGCCAGCTCGGCGGACGTCACGAGGACGGCCGCGGCGCCGTCCCCGACCGGCGCACAGTCGAAGAGCTTCAGCGGCGGGGCGACGGGATCGGATTCCAGGACCGTCGCCACGTCGATCTCCTTCGGGAACTGCGCCCGGGGGTTGCGAGCGGCGTTGGCGTGGTTCTTCACTGCGATCTCGGCGAGGTCGCGTTCCGTGGCGTCCGTCTCGTGGAGGTAGCGCTGGCCGAGCAGAGCGTACTGGCTGGGCGCGGTGATGCCGGAACGCTGCTCGATGGCGCGGTCGAACGCCGCCGAAAGCGCGTCCGTCGCGCCGCTGGTACCTGCGGATGTCATCTTCTCGACGCCGCACGCGAGCACGGCCTCGTGTTCGCCGTTGCGGACGTCCTTGACCGCGTGCCGCAGGGCGAGCGCGCCCGCGGCGGCACACCCCTCGACTCGCTCGGCCGGGACGTGACGAAGGCCGGCCCACTCGGCCAGAAGCGTCCCGTACATGATCTGGTGTTCGTAGCTTTCCGACTGGTTGCCGACGTAAACCGCCTCGACGAGATCGGCAGGGTCGGGCAGGTCGTCGAACGCCTCCGCGAGGGCGACCGAGAACAGGTCACGGCCCGGGAGGTCCGTGCGGCCGAGCGGCGAGGCCCCGACCGACGCGATGACTGGCTCTGGCATGTTAATATAAATCCATGTAAAACCCGGGTCCCGATTGTTCTGGAGCTTAACAATATAACGTCTTTATATTGTGCGCGGACGATTCCGTGCACTCCTGATCCCTGTACGAGTCGCTGCTGACCGCGAGCGAGGGGGCACGCGACGAACGCGAGGCGCTGTTCCCGGTGCCCGAATATGAGCGCGAGTCCTTACAGCCGGTGCGAATACACTCGACACACAAGCGGCACCGCCCTCACTGTCTGGTGTCGAGAACTGAGGGAGGGGGGACGGCTGTCCAGCAGTCTCTGGGATGGCCGGAACCGTCCTGATCCGTGTCGGTCTCAGGACTGCGGTCGCGGTGCGGCTTTCTGGAGCGCGCTTTCGGCGATGTTGCCGCCGTAGTCGGCGGTCCGTGACAGCGAGTCCACGATGAGGCCGAGCACTTGCGCGCTCTGCGGGTCGAACTCACGGATCTCGCCGTCGACTTCGCGGGCGGTCCCGTCGACGTCGGGAATCCGGTTCCGGGCCTCGTTTGCCAGTTCGACGGCCTCGTCGGAATCGTCGGTCAGCAGGGCATCCATGGCGGTTTCGGGGACGGCGATGGCCTCGGCTTCCAGTTGGTCGAGGAGGTCGGCAGTTTCGCCGGTGATCTCGCCGATCTCCTGGGAGAGCCCGGCGATTTTGGTCGCGTGGTCGGCGATACGCTCTAGCTGGCGGGCGCTGGACTGGAAATCGAACACGGTCTCTCGCGGAAAGCCGATTTCGTTGGCAGCCGTCGGATTGCGGAGGACGGTACGGAACACGCGCGAGACCATGTACCAGAGGCGGTCCACGTCGTCGTCGCGCTGCATCACGTCTTCTGCGAGGTCGTCGTCGTCCTCGATGAGCGCTTCGACGGCGTCCGAGAGCATCGTCAGCGAGACCAGCCGCATTCGCGTGATCGCGTTGTGGACCGACAGCTCGGAGGAGTCCAGCAGGTCCTGCAGGACGACCCTGTCGGTTGTCTCCTCGATCATCTCCAGGCCGACAAGCCCCTGTGTCGCATCGCGGATTATCCGCCGCTGTTCGGCCGTGATCCGCGAGGCTTCGAGCTGGATGATGTCGAAGCCGCTGACGTACATCGTCATTACCGCTCGCGTGAGTTCGTGCCTGTTTTCGAGCCCGTCCACGTCGAGACTCCCCTCCACGCGGCCGTTGTCCCGCTGGGGAGCGAGCAATAGCAGGTCCCGTTCGGCGTGGAACTCGACGACGCTGCCCGCGCTCACGTCGTTTTCTGTCGCCCACTCTTTGGGTAGGGAGACGGTGTATGTCGACCCGCCTGTCACCTGGACCTTACGTGTCTCCATGTGACTGCCACTCGTTCACGGGATGATATAAATCCACTCATATCTATATACTATACTGAAGCTCTAATATTTGAGGACATATTCGCCGGCTAAGCGGACGTTCTGTGACGATATTCGACAGTATAGACGATGCAGACGGCTAACACACCTGTTTCTGATGACCGTCCGTTCCTGGCTCATTCGGGGCTCTAGCGGCCCAATGCTGACGGTGCCGCTGATATATGCCTACCTGTTTGTGGTTGTTTACCACACCATATCTATATAGTAATACGCCATACGATATAGATATCTTAGCAGATTACTTATTAGCTGTCTCACTGGACTCTGGTGATGGCGCACGATCCAGACGGGCTGTCAGAGTTCGTATCGCGGCGGAAATTCATCGCAACGACAGGTGCGACCAGCATTGCTGCAATCGCCGGGTGTTCCAGCGGCAGCGGCGGTTCCGAGTCGGACGGGAGTTCCGGCGGGAGTGCGGACACCGAGGCGGCGTCGACGGAGACGGACGCGACCGCAATGGAAGAGACCGAGAGCACGGCCGAAGGGAGCAACTCCGGCGGCAGCGGGGCTCTCGAATCCGGCGGTTCCTCGACAGTGTATCCCATCGCGAACACTGCGGCCTCCTACTGGAACGCCAACCGACCGGCCAGCGACTCCGAGTACTGGCCCCACGGTGAGTACGACATCGACACGGACCAGAATCTCGCCGACTACTGGGCCGGTCTGTACGGATTCGAGGCTGGCGGCGAGGACGGGCCGCCGTTCCAGTTCACCGTCGGGCTCTCCCACTCCGGGACCGGCGTCGAGAAGGTCATGAACGGCCAGAACGACATCGGAAACTCCTCGGGGAACGTCGAGGACGAACTGCCGGACCGTGATTCCTACGAGCAGTTCGTCGACCACGTCGTCGGCGTGGACGGCCAGCCGCTGGTCGTCTCGCAGGAGATCGCCGACGCCGGTGTCGAACAGGTCACCGGTGATCAACTCAAGGGCCTCTACAAGGGCGAAATCACCAACTGGAGCGAACTCGGCGGCCCGGACCGCGAGATTCAGGTGCTCGGCCGCGTCAAGGGCTCCGGGACGCGAACGTCGTTCGTCTCCAACGTCTTCGGCAACCCCGAAGAAGACACCAGTGTCGCCAACCGCTACGGCCAGAACCAGCGGCTCGCACAGGCTATCGCGCAAGCCGACAACGCTATCAGCTACCTCGCACTGGCGTTCATCGACACCGACGGGCTGGCCCCCATCGCGCTGGAATGGGAAGGGACGACCTACAGCTACCAGGACGACCAGAACGGCCTGGACTCGAAGGCCTACCCCCTCTCGCGCGACCTCCACATGTACACGTGGGAAGGCACCTCGAAGAAGGAGGCCGCCGTCATCAACATGATCCTGTCCGACTTCGGTCAGGACACCTTCGTTGCGCCGAACAACTACTTCAAGCTCGGCGCTCGCCGCCAGGAAGAGCAGCGCGCCAAGCTCCCCGATCAGGTGTGATCGACCGCAACTGAGGTTCAGTTGGACGACTGTCGACCGTGTCGGTCGGTTTTCCATACTATGACTGAGGACATACCTACGACGGAGGGCGAGTCGGTGTCGAGCGAGGACAGAGTTGACGGGTCGACGCTCGCTGTCGGCGCAGTCGCGACGACGCTGATGGCGACGATTCTCGTCTTCCTGTTTCGGCCGGCCCTGGCACTGCCCATGCTGCTCGCGTTCGTGTTCGTCACGGCGGTCGGCTGGGTCACCTATCAGGCCGAGGTTGCACGCCTGCTCACGCTGGTCGCGACGATCCTCACGGTGCTGACCGTCGCGTTCATCACGTTCTTCCTGTTCGTGAGCGCACTGCCGGCGTTTCTCGAACACGGACTCGGACTGCTGCTGATTCCGGAGCAAAACGGTGCGGCCCGCTGGTTCTTCTGGCTCGAATCCGTGCTGCCGTCGGACTCGACGTACTGGAACCCGCTCAGCGGGGCTTACTCCCTGATACCGATGATATGGGCGACGGTCGTCGTCACCGCCATCGCGGGCGCGGTGGCGGGGCCGCTCGGCCTCTTCGGCGCGCTGTTCATCGCCGAAGTCGCCAGCGACCGCCTGCGGGAACTCATCAAGCCCGGCGTCGAGATCCTGGCCGGTATCCCCTCTATCGTCTACGGGTTCATCGGCTTCCAGGTGCTGAACGGCTTCATCCAGACGAACTTCCTCGACGACGGGGCGAGCTTCCTCATCGCCGGCATCGTCGTCGGCGTGATGGCGCTGCCGACGGTCGTCTCCGTCGGCGAGGACGCCCTCTCCAGCGTCCCCCAGTCGATGGGTGACGGCTCCGTCGCGATGGGCGCGACCGAGTGGCAGACGATGAAGAGCATCTCCATCCCCGCGGCGTTCTCGGGCATCTCAGCTGCCGTCATCCTCGGCCTGGGCCGGGCCATCGGCGAGACGATGGCCGTCGCCGCGATCATGGCTTCGGGGACGCAGTTCGCCGACCCGCTGTTCGATATCTTCGACGCCAACGCGACGCTGACAAGCCTGATCGCGACCCAGTACGGGAGCGCATCCGAGAGCACCGTCGACGTGCTGTTCGTCGCCGGCGTGATGCTGTTCGTCATCGTCGCCGGGATGAGCATCGTCTCGCAGTACATCGAGCGGCGCATGCAGCGGAAACTGAAGGGGCAACAATGAGTGACGCCTACGCGACCACGGACCGACTCGTCAGCGCGGATTCGAACATCTACGACCGGGGGCTCGATACGGCGATTGCGCTGAGCGTCGTCGGCTTCACGCTCGGGCTCGTCACGCTCGTGAACCTGGTCCCGCCCGGTGCCAGCGGCGGGACCCTCACCACGGCCTTCGGGACGCTGCTGGCAGTCGTGGTCGGAGCGGTCGGAATGACCGGTCTCGCCTCCTACACCAACGTCGTCCCGGTCACCTCACAGCGGGTACGGGGCATCGGGCTCGGTCTCGTCGTCTCGACGGTCGCGCTGACCGTCCTCGCGGCGACCCTTCCGGTGACGATGGCGACGCTGCTGGGAACCGTGTTGCTGGTCGAGGCGCTGGCGGTCACCGTCGCCGGCGTCACCTCCCGGCTCGACCTCGTGGACACGGAACCGAACATGAGCGCCGGGCTGCTCTCCGGCGTGGCCTTCGGCGCTATCGGCCTCGCCATGGGGGGCGCCGCCGGGGGAGCGCTCGCCGGGTTCGGCTCGCTCCTGTGGCTCGTCGGCGCCGTCGCCGCCGGCGTCGGCCTGTTCCTGCTGGCGATTCTCCCCCGCGAAGACCTCGGCTCGACGCTCCCGACGGCCATCGTGGTCGGCGCGCTCGGGCTGACGATCGTGACCGGCACCATCGGCGTCGGCTGGCAGTGGAACCCGCAGACGCTCTCCGGCGGGTTCACCGGCGGCGCGGTCATCCCGGTGTTCCTCCTGGTCGGGACGCTCCTGTCGGCCTGGTCGGCCGCGAAGTGCCGGGTCGGGTTCGGTGCCCGGGGCCGTGAGTACGGGGCTTTCCTCGTCATCAACCTCAACGCCTTCCTGATGGTGGCCGTGATGGCGACGATCGTCGTGTTCGTGACTATCAAGGGTGTCGGCTACGCCTTCCACGGACTTTCGGTCGGTGCGCTGACCGCGCTGGTCCTCCTGACGCCGGCGCTTCTCGCCGCGGTCCAGTTCGCTCGCACGCCAGCGGGCGCGAACGACTGGAACGCTGGCGCTCGACAGCTGTTCCGGGTCCTCCCGCTGGCGGCGGTCGGCGCGCTCGCCGCGACGTTCGTGAGCGTGCTCGTCACCGGGTCCCCGCTGCGGTACCCCTACACCTACACCGTGCAGGTCAACCGACAGGGGCAGGCCCTCGATACGGCAATCGCGGTGACGCCCGACACGACGGTCGGGACGCTACTGCTGATCGCGCCCGCGCTACTACTGGCGGTCACCTTCTTCCGCTCGTTCGGCTCGCTCCGAAAGGTCGGGACGGAGTCCGAGCGGACCGGTTCGGTTCGACAGGCCGTCCCGACCGCGGTTCTCGCGCTCGTCGTGCTCATCGGCCTCTTCCTGGTTCTCGGTCCCGCCCCGTTCGGTCTGCCACTCGGCGGCACGCTCGGATTCGCCGCCGTCGTCGCCGGTACGGTCGCGGCGGGCGGCCTCGCCGTCTCCCCGCTCGTCGGCGTGCTCACGAGCGACGGGCCGACGCTGGCAGACAGCGCACAGCGCGAGGCCCCGCTGTTCACGCTGGGAGTGTTCGGCGGGCTCGGGCTGTTGCTGACCGCGCTCGTTCTCCAGCCCGTCGCCGGCGTCAATCCGCAGGTCGGTCCGGTGGACCTCGTCCCGGCGGTCGCGTTCGCGGCCGCCCTCGCCTCGCTCGCGCTGGCGACGCTCACGACTATCGCAAAGCGGTCCAGCGAGGCGACGATTACCCGACGGCTGCTGACCGAGGAGACGCGGCTCGGCCTCGTCGGCGCGGCCGGTTTCACCGCCCTGGTGGGCCTGCACGTGGCCGCGACCGGTGTCTCGTTCACTGTGCTCGGCGTCTCTGTCTCGAACGCGAGCAGCCTCTCGTGGCCGATGGTGATGCAGGCCTACATCCCGCTGGGGGCCGAACCCGGCGGGATCATGCCTGCTATCATCGGCACGGTGTGGCTGGTCATCGGCGCGACGCTGTTCGCCGTCCCGCTGGGCGTCGGTGCGGCGGTGTTCCTCACCGAGTACGCCGAGCAGGGCCAGTTCACCGCACTCGTCGAGATCGCGACGAACGCGCTCTGGTCCACGCCGAGCATCGTCTTCGGCCTGTTCGGGGCCGCGTTCCTGATTCCGCGGCTGGGCGGCGACGAGTCCCTGCTGGCCGGGATGCTGGTGCTCGGGTTCATGCTCCTGCCGCTGGTGCTCATCACCTCACGGGAGTCCATCAAGGCCGTCCCCGACGAGTACCGGGACGCCAGCGCGGCACTGGGCGTGACCCGGTGGGAGACGATCAAAAGCGTCGTCCTGCCGGCGGCGATGCCGGGCGTCATCACCGGCGTCATCCTCGGCGTCGGCCGCATCGCGGGCGAGACCGCCCCGCTCATTCTCGTGCTCGGGTCGACGCTGAACGCGACGGCCGCCGTCGACGTCATCGGTGGCTTCCGCTTCGTCTCGGGGCCGCCGTTCATCGCCAACGACGCCTTGCTGACGGCCTCGGCGTCGCTGCCGACGCAGGTGTGGGCCGTCATCGCGGCCGGGGTGTCGGGGTCGCCACAGATGGGGTGGGCGACGGCGTTCATCCTGCTGATGGTCGTGCTGACGTTCTACGCGGTCGGTATCACGGCGCGGACGTACTTCCGGAGGAAGCTCAACTATGAGTGATAGCATCAACACGGAGACGAGCACTGACACGCAAACAAACGGCAGACAGACGGTCGAAACCGCCTCGCCGAGCACCGAGACGACGGCCGGTGAGAGCGAAGAGCAGGTCCGCGAGGAGTGGCGGCAATACCAGTTCGACGGCGACACGAAGCTCTCGGTCGAGAACCTCGACGTCTGGTACGGCGACGACCACGCGCTGAAAGACGTCTCGATGGAGATCCCGGAAAACAGCGTCACGGCGCTCATCGGGCCGTCTGGGTGTGGCAAGTCGACGTATCTCCGATGTCTGAACCGGATGAACGACCGCATCAAGGCCGCCCGAATCGACGGCTCGGTCGAACTGGAGGGCACCGAAATCTACGACCCCAACGCCAACCTCGTCGAACTCCGCAAGCGCATCGGGATGGTGTTCCAGTCCCCGAACCCGTTCCCGAAATCCATCCGCGAGAACATCTCCTACGGCCCCCGCAAGCACGGCGACATCAACAAGGGCCTGCTCGCGCGCCTGTTCGGCCGCGACGACACCGAAGAGGAGGCCGAACTCGTCGAGCGGTCGCTGAAGCAGGCCGCGCTGTGGGACGAGGTCAGCGACCGCCTCGACGACAACGCGCTGGGCCTCTCGGGCGGCCAGCAGCAACGACTCTGTATCGCCCGCTGTCTGGCCGTCGACCCCGAGGTCATCCTGATGGACGAGCCGGCGTCCGCGCTCGATCCAATCGCCACGTCGAAAATTGAGGATCTCGTCGAGGAACTGTCGAAGGACTACACCGTCGTCATCGTCACCCACAATATGCAGCAGGCGGCCCGCATCTCCGACCAGACCGCCGTGTTCCTCACCGGCGGCGAACTCGTGGAGTACGACGACACGGACAAGATCTTCGAGAACCCCGAGAGCCAGCGCGTCGAGGACTACATCACCGGCAAGTTCGGGTAACCTATGTCACGAGAGTCGTACCAGCAACAACTGGACGAACTTCGGGCGAACGTGGTCGCGATGGGCGAACTCGTTGTCGAGCGACTCGATGCGGCGCTGACCGCGCTACGGTCCGTCGACGAGGACCTGGCACGGTCGGTCATCGACGGCGACGACGAGATCAACGAGCTGTATCTCGACCTCGAAGCGGACTGCATCGACCTCTTCGCCCTCCAGCAGCCGGTCGCGACCGACCTCCGCTTCGTCGCCGCCTCGTTCAAGATTATCACCGATCTCGAACGCGTCGCGGACCTCGCGACGAACCTCGCCGAGTACGCGCAGTCCGCCGACCGCCGGCACGGGCCCGAGATAGACGTCGACACGATTGGCCGGGAAGCCACCGAGATGGTCGAGCGCAGTATCGACGCCTACCGGCGGGAAGACATCAAAGAGTGCCGCACCATCGCGGCTGACGACGACGAACTCGACGCGCTCTGTCAGCGGGCCAGCGAGACTGTCGCCCGGGATCTCATCGAACGGGAGGCCGACACCGACGACGGCTGGGCGGTCGAGCAGCTTCTCGATGAGGTTTCGGCGCTGCTGCTTACCGTGCGGGACCTCGAACGGGTCGGGGACCACGCCGTCAACATCGCCGCGCGCACGCTGTACATGGTCGAAACCGACTCGGAACTCATCTACTAAGCATGGACACCCGAAAGATACAGACGGTCGGCGGCGGGACCTACACCGTTTCGCTGCCGAAAGAGTGGGCCGAATCGGAGGGCTGTACGGCCGGGACGACGGTCAACCTCCACACGCACATCGACGGTCTGCTAGTGATTCAGACCCCAGAATCTCGGACCGAACCGCGGAACCGCCTCACGCTGGAAATCGGAAACGACGACCCAGCCGAGATCGAGCAGTTGCTTCGGGCGGCCTACGCTGCCGGCGTCGAGTCCGTCGTCCTCGAAGCCCCCAATGGCTACACCGACGAGCAACACCGGGCCATCGAACGCGTCACCCGGAACCTGACCGGCGTAACCATCGCCGAGGAGACCGAAACGCAGGTGACGGTCCAGACGCTGCTCGATGCCGGCGAGGTGTCCGTCAGGCAGTCGGTTCGCCAGCTCCAGTTCGTCGCGCTGTCGATGCAACGGGACGCGATGGCCGCGCTCACGACCGGGGCGACCAGTGACCGGTGGGCTGACCGCGACAACCAGGCTGACCGGCTGTACGCCATGATCGACCGCTACTTCGAGCGTGGACTGGCCCGGCTCGACGAGATTGACGCGCTCGGGCTGACGCGCCCCGAACTGTTCAGCCTCTGGGCGACCGCGAACGAACTCGAACGCGTGGCCGACCACGCCGAACGGATCGGTACCGTCGCCGACCGCCTCGACGGCCAGCCCGCCGGTACCATCGTCACCGACCTCGACGACATCGCTCAGGACGTTCGAACCGTGGTCGAAGACGCCGTCCGCGTCATCATCGGCGACGCCTGCGTCGCGACCGCCCGACAGACCCTCGCCACGCGCCGGGCCGTGCGCCAGCGGATAACCGATCTCGACCGACAGTTGTTCGAATCTGGAGACGTAGACTACCGGCTCACGCGCGCCCTCGACAGCCTCGCCAGAACGGCCGAGCACGGCGGCAACATCGCCGAGTTCGGGCTTCGGATGGCCGTCCGCGACGGTGCGCTCGCCGACTCGACGGCCGGCACCGACGAAGCGAACACGCCGAGTTCGACGGCCGAGACAGAATCCTGACGCAACACACAGCACACAAGACCCGTCGGTCCGGAGACCCGCTATGGTCGACTGGGACGTGTACCTCGTCACGCAGGCGTCACTCTCGGCGGGCCGGACAACCGACGAACTCGTCGCGGACGCGATTGCCGGCGGCGTCGGCGTCGTCCAGCTCCGTGAGAAGGACCGGTCCGCACGCGAACGGTACGAACTGGGACAGGAACTGCGAGAACTGACCCGCGAGGCCGGCGTCACGTTCGTCGTCAACGACCGTGTGGATATCGCCCAGGCACTCGACGCCGACGGTGTCCACCTCGGCGACGACGACCTTCCCGTTTCGGTCGCGCGGGATCTTCTCGGTGACGACGCGCTCATCGGCCGCTCCGTCTCGACCGTCGAAGACGCCCGGGAAGCAGCGGCGGCCGGCGCGGACTACCTCGGCGTCGGCGCGGTGTTTGCCACCGGGTCGAAAGACGACATCGACGACGACGAACACGCGGTCGGCACCGACCGCGTCGCCGCCATCGCCGATGCAGTGGACATTCCCTTCGTCGGCATCGGCGGCATCACAGCCGAAAACGCCACCGAGGTCGTCCAAGCGGGGGCTGACGGCGTCGCCGTCATCACTGCAATCACGCGGGCCGACGACCCGGCCGCGGCGACGGCAAATCTGGCAGACGCCGTCGAGCACGGGCGCTAACCGGTTTTATTTCGCTCTGACTACGCGGCTCACGCCTTCTCACATTTTTCGGTGGATTGCTGACACTGATTGGTCGCTGCGAAAACATTATATTAGCACACGCTAATATTAGAATACGCTAATATGTATTCAGACCAGTCAGAGACACAACCGCCAGAGGGGGACGGTCTGGAATCGGACTGCTGTCCGTCCGCTAGCCTCTCCCTGTCGGAAGACGAACTCGCTGCGGACGTACAGACGCTCGCGACGCTCGGGACGGACACCCGCTACGAGGCCCTCCGACTCATCGCCGGGGCCGACGAGGCGGTGTGCGTCTGCGAGCTAGAACCGGCGCTCGGCGTGAGTCAGGGCGCTGTCAGCCAGGCACTCTCGCGGCTGTTCGGCGCGGGTCTGGTCGAGCGACGAAAGGAGGGCCGCTGGCGGTACTACACCGCGACGCCACGCGCTGAACGGCTCCTCGAAGTCCTCGACGAGACGAGGGAGATGCCTGCTGACTAAGACAATGCAGCAACCACCATCCGCTCCGCGTGACCGTCCCGGATTGAATCCCACGTGGCGGCGAATTGCGGCGAGCTACGCCCTGCTACTCGTGTTTTTCGCACTACTGTGGGCCATCAGCCAACCGCTCGCCGGTCTCGGTGCCCTCGCGGCGCTCGCTGGTCTGGTCGTCGGTGCGAGACGGGCCGCGAGACTGCGGCGCTGTTTCTACACCTGCGACGCGCTCACGCTCAAGCCGTTCGGGAGCGTTCGCATCACGATCAGCCGGGTCGAGAACTCGAACTGACGGCACCGTTTGCTATCGCTGTTGTCGTGTCTCCTCTGGCTATCTAAGCCCGCCCGCGGCTACGCCGACTGCTGCAGTTTCTCTCGCAACTGTCGCTCGTCGACGTGGTATTTGAACGCCGGCGAGTCGTCGACGAAGACGTAGGGGACGCGCTCGCCGTACTCTTCGCGGAGACCGGGGTCCTCGTCGACGTCGACGAGGTCCAGCGCGATGGTGACACCTTCAGCATCGGCGACCTGCTCGATTGTCTCGACGGCTTCCTCACAGAGATGACAGTCCTCGCGCGTGTACACGGTGACCGACACGTCGCTCATCACTGGGAACACAGTGGCGACGGCATAAGACTCTCACTCTCTCGCCGTCGATGGGTTTCAATGTCTCGCGCCCGTACCTGTGCCAATGACAGGCTGGACTATCGAGGACATGCCACCGCTGACGGACCGAACTGTGGTCGTGACTGGTGCAAACAGCGGGCTGGGACTCGAAGGCTCGAAGGCGTTCGCTCGCAGGGGTGCAACGGTGGTGATGGCCTGCCGGAGCGTCGAGCGCGGTGAATCGGCCGCCACGGAAATTCGCGAAGCCGTTCCGAACGCGACGCTCGACGTCCGCGAGTGTGACCTGGCCGATCTGTCGAACGTCGCGGCGTTCGCCGACGGCCTCCACGAGGACTACGACGCCGTCGACATCCTCTGTAACAACGCCGGCGTCATGGCGATTCCCCGGAGCGAGACGGCCGACGGCTTCGAGACGCAGTTCGGCGTCAACCATCTGGGCCATTTCGCCCTGACCGGGCACCTGCTTGACCTGCTCCACGCTTCCGACGGCGAATCCCGAATCGTCACGCAGTCCAGCGGCGCGCACGAGATGGGCGAGATCGACTTCGACGACCTCCAGCGCGAGCGCTCCTACGGGAAATGGTCGGCCTACGGCCAGAGCAAGCTCGCCAACCTCCTCTTCGCCTACGAACTCCAGCGGCGCCTCGGCAACCACGGCTGGGACGACGTGATAAGCGTCGCCTGCCATCCGGGGTACGCCGACACCGACCTCCAGTTCCGCGGGCCGCGGGAGATGGGGTCGACGCTGCGAACCGCGGCCATGGGCATCGCTAATGCCGTCTTCGCCCAGTCCGCCGAACAGGGTGCGCTGCCGATGCTGTACGCCGCCACCGCCGAGGACGTCATCGGCGGCGAGTACGTCGGGCCCGGCGGGCTGTTCGACATGCGTGGTGCGCCCGAGTTCCAGCAGTCGAACGACGCTTCGCGCGACGAGGAAACCGCCGAGCGGCTCTGGGAGGTCTCGACCGACCTCACTGGCGTCGAGTACGACTTCGAGAGCATCTGAGAACGGCCGACAGCGCTTCCGGGACGCGATCTGGACCGGAAATCCCCACTTTTTCACCGCCGGAACGTGAACCCCGGCGGCACATGCAACCAGTCGAAATCGCGGCCAGGCTGCTTGCAGGACTCGCCCTGATCCTCGCAAACGGCTTCTTCGTCGCCATCGAGTTCGCGCTGACGCGGGCCAGACAGTACACTGAATCGGAGTTCGACGAGCCCGGCCTCCGGCGCGCCTGGGAGATGACCGACGACCTCGAGATCTACCTGACGAGCTGTCAGGTCGGCATCACCGCCTCCAGCATCGCCGTCGGTATCGTCGCCGAACCGGCACTCGCGGCCATCTTCGAGCCGTACTTCCAGTCCTCCGCGCTGGCCGGGGTCGGGGCCGGCGCGGCCATCGCCTTCCTCATCATCAACCTCGTCCACCTGACCCACGGCGAGCAGACGCCGACGTACCTCGGCGTCGAGCGCGCGAAGTTCGTCTGTCGGTACGGCGCGACCCCACTGTACTACTTTGCGTGGCTCATCTCGCCGATCATCAAGGTCGGCGACGGCGTCGCGAAGTGGACGCTCGGGCTGTTCGGCGTCGAGATGTCCGGCGCGTGGCTCGAAACCGAAGTCGATAGCATCGAATCCCGCGCGGAACTGCGCAACGAACTCGGCTCCGTCCTCGACCGCGGTGACGTATCCGACGAGCGCCGCGAGGAGGTCCTCTCCGCGTTCCGCGTCGGCGACCGCGAAGTCCGCGAAGTGATGGTCCCCCGGGAAGACATCGTTGCGCTGTCGCCTACTGACGACGACGCGACCAACGCCGAGCGGATCGCCGAGACGCCACACACCCGCTATCCGCTCGTCGGCGAGACGCTGGAAGCGTTCCTCGGCATCGTTTACATCCCCGCACTCGTCGACGAGCGCGAGGAACAGGACGGGTCTGGCGGCTTGCTGGACGGCATCGACCTCGAAGCCGTCGCCTCGCCGCCGATGACGATGTCGCCGGACACGACCGTCAGCGACGCCATCGACCAGTTTCAGGCCGAGCGCCAGGAACTCGCGTTCGTCCTTGAGGACGGCGAAGTCGTCGGGCTGGTGACGGTCACGGACCTGCTCGAAGAGGTCGTCGGCGACATCCAGGACCCGATGGACGCCGCGGCCGGCGTCGCCTGACGCTGAAAGCATTTACCGCTCGGCCGGAAACCGGCGACTATGCCCTCCCGCCGGACCGTCCTCGGTACCGTTGCCTGTACGCTCACCGCCGGCTGTGCCGGATTCGGCGACGACCCTTCGACGGCGGTTACGCCGAGTCCGGCCCCGGTAGTTCTGTCACCGGTCGACGCCGCGGCGGTGCCCGAATCGGCGACCGTCGGTATCTTCTCCGAGACGACGTCGGCCATCAGAGCGGCCATCCGCGACCCCACAGAGGACGTGACGGATCGCGAGTGGGCACACGTGGTTCACGAATTCGACTGTTTCGCGTTCGACGGCGCGACGTACGAAATAGCCGAGCGGACCAGCGGGTCCAGCGGGTACGTCAACGAGTACAGCGTGACCGAGGTCGACGAGCCCGGGAACGAGTCGACGGTACGGGTCGACGACCTCCCCGACAGCGACCGACGCGCTGTCATCGACGCGATAGCGGCGGGTGAACACAGATACGACTCCGACGAAGGCGGCTTTGAGCCGAATAGCTCGGTGTACGTCTACAACGGGTCGTACTACGTGTTCTCGTGGGAAGTCCATGCTGACAAGCCAGTCATGCGGACGTTTGCGGTCGAAGCGACAGCCGACGACCGGTGTGTGACACTCGAACCGCTATCGCTCGATGACGAGCAGGCCGAGGCGCTCGATTCGGCGCTCCAGTCGGGCGAGGGGTCGACTGTTACCGGTACGGTGGCCCGTATGCTGACCGAATCGGACACGGGATACATCATCCGGCACGGGGACTGCTACGAACTGTCCGCTCCGAGCGACGGGACCGCGACCTGAGACGGCTATCGCGGCGGCGTGTAGAAGTTGACTGTCTCCAGCGGCTCGTCCCCGTCGTTCTCGATGCCGTGGCGCTCGCCGGCCTCGATGCGGACGAGGTTGCCGGCGTCGACCCGGTGGGCGTCACTGTCGACGGTGACGACGCCGGTACCGCTGACCACGAACAGCCACTGGTCGCTGTCGGCGTGGTAGTTCTCCGGCCCGCCGACGGACCGGCCCGGCCCGACAGTCATCTCTGCGACCTGTGCCTCGTCGGTCTCCATGACGACCTCGAAGTAGCGGTCGAAATCGAGCTGTGCCTGCTCCATACGTGCCTGTCCGGCCGTGCCACCGAGTCGTTTTCGGCGACAGACCGGTCTCGCACGGCTCACTCTCTGCCCGCGAGACCGCCGACGCGTCCGGTGAGCCGGGCCGCGATTCCTTCGAAGTGGGCGGTGCTCCAGACCGCGACAAAGAACGCCCCGAATGTGTTGAACACGAGGTCGTTCACGATGTCGCTCGTTCCGTACTGGGCGAGGACCGCCTCGCCGCCGACCACCGATGCGAAGCCGCCGCTGGCGAACTCAAGGATCTCCCAGCCGACACCCACAGCGAGGACAAACAGGACGACGAAGGTCGCACGGAATTCGCGATTGAATACGACTGCCTGGGCGTGACGTTCTACCGCCCGTGCGACCGCGTATCCCACGCCGGCCACGAGCGATGCCGAGACGGCATGGGTCAGGCTGTCGTACCAGCCGAACGCTTCGTACAGTTCGAGGGCGCCGGCCGCGTGCAGTGTTGACGCCACCGTGATCCACAGCACGAGGCCGGTGTCCATCGCGTAGCTGTACTCCCGGCGGAACAGCGCCGGCAGGAACGTTATCGCCAGCGGGCCGCCGCTGTTGACGAGCAGCGTCACGTTGCCCCGAACGAGCGCGAATACGGCTATTACACCGAGGACAGCCTGTAACGTCCGGACAGCGATGCGATGGTGCGTGCCGTTCCCGGGAAGGGACGCTTCCGAGCGGTCAAACTCGGAGGAACCCGCTTCCGAGACGCGCAGTCGGGCGATGCGTGCTGACCGCTCGACGTACAGTTCGAACACGATACCGCCGACAATACCGGTACCCGCCGCGATGACGAGGTCCCACATCAACTCGGTCTGTCCGTCGAGGAACGCGGTTCCCAGCAGCGTGTCGGTCGCATAGATGCCGACCGCCCAGACGCCCGCGGTGGCCATTGTCACGATGACGACGAACACCGTCGCGAACCGCGGCGTCATCGTCAGCGAGGTAAACGCGTCGAGGACGACGGCTAGCAACAGCGCGACCCCGGCGACAACGAGAAACGGCGTGACCTGCGGGAAGCCGCCGAACGTCCGGACGACCACCGGCACTGCGACCAGCCCGAGCAACTCCGCGGGAACCGTCGTTTCGAGATTCCGTGCAGCGAGTGGTACCGCAACCGCTATCGCGACGAGGACCGCCGTGAGCACTGCCCAATCCAGCTCGCCGGCGGCCGCGAATCGTCCGGTGCTACCGACGAGGATTCCGGTTACCACCCACGCGCCAAGCGCATCGAGCCGGTGGGGACCGATGAGGGGCTGTAAAGCACTCATCACTGAGTGGGGATACGACGAGCGTCGTAATCAAAGCACGGCGGTTTTCCGGTATCCCGGCCCATGCTCGCTGCCTGCGCTGCCCCTGTCACGCGGCTGACTGACGGCTGTCTGACGAGGATATATTTCTCTGGCCGTCCCACTCCCCGTAATCAATGGACGAAGCGTTTCTGGACCTCGAATCGGTTGAGATCGAACTGGACGAGGAGTTGCTCGACGCGATTGACGACAAAGCGTTCGCCGACCACCGCGACAACCGGGACGCCGCGGTCCGCGATCTGCTCGACGAGTGGCTGAAACAGCTTGCCGTCGAAGACACAGACGAGAGGGACTGAACGGGGCAGAGAACGCCTGTATAGCCGTGCTATACGGCGACAGTCGCACCTAATTCGGGCGCTGTCGCGTCGTAGCCGTCCTCGCGGAGCGTGGTTGCGAAGGTCTCACAGCGGTCGCCGTGGTTCACGAGCACCGGCGTGTCACGGTAGCTGTCGAGGTACTCCAACAGCCCACCGCGGTCGGCGTGTGCGGAAAAGTCGTACTGCTCGACGCGCGCGCTGACCGGCATAATCCGGCCGTCTATTTCGGCGCTGCCGGTCTCTATCAGGTCTCGCCCCGGCGTTCCCTCGACCTGATACCCGGTCATGGTGATCTTGTTCATCGGATTCCCGCGGATCTCGGGGATGTACGTCATCGCGGGACCGCCGGAGAGCATCCCGCTGGTGGTGACGATTGCCGCCTTCTGGTCGGTGATACGCTTGCGCTGGCCATCCTTGCCAGTGACGAACCGCGCGTGGGATTTCGACCGCTGGAGCGCGTCCGCATCGCGGACATACTCGGGGTACTGCCCGAGCATCTCGGTCACTTGCTTCCCCATCCCGTCGACGTAGCAGGGGATGTCGTGCGCTTCGCAGATGAGCAGCATCTCCTGCGTTCGACCGATGGCGAAGGCGGGCACGACCACGGTGCCGCCCTCCCAGAGCGTCGTTTCGACGCTCTCGACGAATCGCTCCTCGACTGTCTTCCTGGGTTCGTGGTCGACATCGGCGTAGGTACTCTCACAGATGACCGCGTCAGCGGCCGGACGGGCCGACGTCCCCGAGACGAGACGCTGGTCGTCGGTATGGAAATCGCCGGAGTACAGCAACCGGGTGTCGCCATCGTCCACGAGGACGTGCGCGCTCCCCGGAATGTGGCCGGCGTTGTAGAACGTGACCTCGTAGCCGGCGGCCTCGAACGACTCGCGGTAGCCGTGGGTTTCCGACACCTGCGTGACCCGTCTGACGTTGGTCTCGGTGAATGGGCAGTTGACCGTTCCACCGTGGAGTTTGAGCGTGTCCCGTGCGAGCGTCATCGCCAGTTCGTACGTCGGCGGCGTCCAGTGAATCGGCGGCCGCGCGTCGCCCGACACCAGCGCCGGAATGTTCCCGACGTGGTCGAGGTGGCCATGCGAGACGACGACGGCGTCCGGCGACGGCGTCCGCACCGGAAACTGTGGCGGCGAGTCGGTCAACATTCCGAAATCCAGCAGCAGCGACTCGTCGATGAGGACGGCGCTCCGGCCGATCTCACCTGCCCCGCCGAGAAACTGCACATCCATTACCGGGACGGAGGCGACCCGTCCGTTTCCGTTCGTCGGTTCTGACCGAATCGTGCCATCAACCGCCGGGCAGGCGGAATATCTATGAACCGGAACACGACGATATCCGGGTTCTTAGGGGCTATGAACTGTCAAGGGGGTCTTCTCGGTTGTGGTATTGTGTGAAGATAACACGTCGGCTGGGCAGTGTTATCACGCTAGCATAAACAATTATTATACTCGGGGCTCATTGTTTAGTTGTCATGGCGACACGCCAGCAACCCCCGACGACGTACCACACGTGCAGTTGCGGTGAGGAGTTCGACACGACGGAGGAACTCCTCGAACACGCACGAGAGGCACACGGGCTTAGCGTACACTGACTGGCGTCGCCCCGTTTTTCGCACTCAGAGACTCCGATAGCGGCAGGTCAGGATGTCTTGTCGATGTCCTGTCGCACGCTGAACCGCGCGTAGCCGCCGTGTGAGAGGTCAAGCGCACCCAGCCACCAGTTCCATCGTTCGGCGAGTTGATAGTCCTCGGGCGCGTCTTCGAGGTTGTCGACGACATCCCCCACCGTTAGCTCCGCCCCGAAGTCGGTCACGAACTGGTCCGATTCCGAGAGGTCCCGCGCCTGTCTGGCCACGACCGTGACGATGTCGGGGTCGGGGTCGAAGGCGTCGCGGAATTCCCGTTCGAGTTCCTTTCGGTCCACATTCGGGTGTACGACCCGCATCTGACTTGAATGTACGGTTGGGGACAACGTTACATTTCGGGGTCGGGAGATAGCCGTTCGGAACGGTCGTCACTGTCGCAGTTACGGGTGTCGTCACTCACCGAATAGCGCCACAAAAATTCGAAAGTAGATCTCCGATTTTGCGCTTGCGCTTACTCAGCCTCGCCCTGCTTCACGGGTCGCCCTGCGGGCTCCCCGCTCCGCTACGAAGCGAACGCCTTCGCTACGCTCAGTCGTCCGCTTCGCCTTTCTCCGCGGCTCCCGGTGGTCGCCGCTTCGATTCGAGGCTTCGTGCGCTTACGCTTACTCAGCCTCGCCTTTCTCGATAGGCGCACCAACCAGATTGCCCCATTCGGTCCAGGAGCCGTCGTAGTTGATGGTGTCCTCGTAGCCCAGCAGTTCGTGCAGGGCGAACCAGGCGACGGAGGAGCGCTCGCCGATGCGGCAGTAGGCGACCGTCGTGGAGTCACCCTCGATGCCGTACTCGGCGTAGAGCTCTTCGAGTTCGTCGTAGTCCTTGAACGTCCCGTCGTCGTTGGTGACGGCCGCCCAGGAGATGTTCTGTGCGCCGGGCACGTGACCGCCGCGCTGGGCGGTCTCCTGGAGTCCAGGGGGTGCGAGGATTTCGCCGGAGAACTCCTCGGGCGAGCGAACGTCCACGAGCGGCAGTTCGCGCTCGATGGCGTTCTCGACGTCCTCCCGGTAGGCGCGGATGGACTCGCGCGGACCGGAGGCCTCGTAGTCGACTTCGGAGAACTCGGGCACTTCGTCGGTGAGTTCGTAGTCGTTCTCGACCCAGTACTCGCGGCCGCCGTCGAGGAGCTTCACGTCGTCGTGGCCGTAGTACTTGAACTGCCAATATGTGTAGGCGGCGAACCAGTTGGAGTTGTCACCGTAGAGGACGACCGTCGAGTCCTCGCTGATGCCGTGGGAACCCAGCAGGTCCTCGAAGTCATCCTTGTCGAGGATGTCCCGCGTGGTCTGGTCCTGCAGGTCCGTCTCCCAGTTGAAGCCGATAGCGCCGGGTGCGTGGCTCTCGTCGTACAGTTCCGTGTCGACGTCCACCTCTACCAGTCGATGGGCGGGGTCGTCGCTCTGGAACTCGTCCAGATGCTCGCTGACCCAGTCGGCCGAGACGAGCACGTCGTTAGCGTATTCAGTCATAATGCATCGAATCGTAAGTCTACCAAACATATATTACCACGACTTTCGGCATGTTCGGCCACTCGTCCACCGTGACGGCAGATGTTGCCTGTACTGGGATATATAGACAGACAGTACTTCAGCAGCCCAGCGGACACGGGCCATGGCGTGCCATGTCTGGGTGTGAACTGGGCGGCTCTCTCACGAGAAGCGGCAGTAATTGCAACCACCTTCGACCGGCTGCGATGGGAGTTTTCAAGCGGGCGGAGCGGCAACGCCAGGACGATGACTGATTTCGTCTCTGCGGAGTGGGTGTCGAACCGGGGTGACGACCTCCGGGTGGTCGACGTCCGGGACGCGTGGGAGTACGACGGTCTCGGGCACCTCCCGGGTGCGGTGAACGCGCCCTTCGATTCGTTCCGGGCAGACGAACACGGCGCGGAATCCGACGCCGGTGAGGGAATGCTGCCCGACGAGGACGAGTGGACACAGTTGCTTTCGGCGGCCGGCATCACGGCGGAGAGCGAGATCGTCGCGTACGACGACCACCACGGCGTCTTCGCCGCGCGGTTCCTGGTCACCGCGGAACTGTTCGGCCACGATCCCGACCGACTCCACCTTCTCGACGGCGACTTCTCCAGTTGGCAACTCGAACGGGAAACGTCGAGCGAGACGCCGGCTGTCGAGCCGACCGACTACGAGGTGGCTCGTCCCGACGCGACGCCGCTGGTCGGTCCGGACGCGGTCGCTGACGCGGCAGATGACCCCGACGCGGTGCTGGTGGATACTCGCGAAGACGAGGAGTACGACGCGGGCCACATCCCGGGTGCGGTCCTGCTGGACTGGCGGGACCTCGTCGACGACGAGACGCGGGGTCTGTTACCCCGAGACGAGGCGCTGTCCGTTCTCGAACGTGCGGGCATCATCCCCGAGAAACGGATCGTCCTCTACTGTAACACCGCCCGGCGCATCAGCCACACGTACGTCGTCCTCCGGCATCTCGGCTTCGAGCAGGTGGATTTCTACGAGGGGAGCCTCACCGAATGGGAGGCACAGGGGCGACCGCTGGAGACGAACTGAGCGTTCGGCGACCGCTGTCTCAGGTTAGTTTCTGCTGGTCCCCTTGCCGCTCGCTCGTCAGCAGCGACGACAGTTCGACCAGCAGCGCGATGACGACCGGACCGGCGATGAAGCCGATGACGCCCAGCGTCAACACCCCGCCGGTGAACCCGACGAAGTAGAGACTGGCCGGGAGGCCGGTCGTGTAGCGGGCGAGCTTCGGTCTGATGACCGCGTCGGGGAGGAAGCCGACGAAAACGAGGCCGAACACGGTGACCAGTATCGCCCCGGTGATGTTGCCGTTGATGAGGTCCGCGACAGCGATGGTAAGGACGACGATGCTGGGGCCGATAACGGGGACGAACTGCAGGATGCCGGCGACCACGGCCAGCGCGAACGCTCCCTGATAGCCCAGCAGCCAGAACACGACCCACGCCACGACGAAGGTCCCGAACGCCGTCGCCGCCTGGAGGACGTATATCGCGTACAGCGTCCCTCGGAGCCGCTGGTGCAGGCGGTTGACGACCTCGTGATACGACGCCGGCACCGTCCGATAGACGGCCTTTTTCGGAGCTTGTGGCTGCCAGAGCATCGCGTAGACGAGAATCGCAAACAGCACGGCTTTCAGCGCCAGCACGGGCGATTCAGCGGCCAGATCCACCGCAACAGCCGTGAGTGTCTCCCGAGCGGCCGTCAGCGTGGGGTCGATCTCGACCGGATAGCTGAACTCGCCGAACTCGAGGGTCACGATCGATGGGAGTTGCTGGAAGAAGGTAAACAGGTCACGGCGGCGCAGATACAGCACGGCTCCCAGCGGGACGACGATGAGTGTGCCGCTGACGAAGGCGATACCCGTCGTCACCGCTGCCGACAGCCGCCTGTTGAGCCCGTGGCGTCCGAGCCACTCCGAGACGGGGAACAGGACGTATGCGACCGTGATTGCGAAGAAGATCGTCGACAGTACTCCCGCGAGCAGGACTGTCGTCAGGCAGCCGGTGAGAACGAGCAGGCCCGCGAGGACGTAGGTCCGTCGGCGTGTTACCACGCCCGTCCTTTTCCATCGGTCGATAAAAACGTTATCTGCACACCACAGGTCACTAACACGTTGCGGGGGCCAGGAACGGGGCCGTCGCCGTCGGGCGTTCAGGATCGGGAGAACAGCGCCGCCAACTGTTCCCGGGAGAACAGCGTCGTCGGCCGGTCCATGTGGACGCCGATCTCGCCCTCGAAGGCTTTCATCCCGGCTTTCTGTAGCGGCTCCGGTGCGGAGTAGCCGGCCCGAACCGCGTGGCCTAGGCGGATCTCCTGCCGGAGGTCCTCGCGCCAGGCCCGCTCGTACTCGCCCAGCGTCGCCGGGTCCTCGGGGTCGATTTCACGGGCGGCGTGGTCGGCCGCGGTCATGCCGTAGCGAATGCCGCCGCCGGTGAAGGGTTTGGTCTGGGCGGCGGCGTCGCCGATGAGGAACGACCGCCGGCCGGTGACCCGCTTCGGCGGGCCGATGGGAATGAGCCCCGAGCAGCGGTGGTCGGTCTCGACGCCGTAGCCGTCGACGAATGCCTCGAAGCGGCCGCGGGCGTCGTCGCCCGGCGGCACCGCCAGCCCGTACTCGACGCCGGCCTCGCCCCGCGGGATGCGCCAGGCGAAAAACCGCGGGACGGTGAGATGCACGTCGACGAAATCGCCGTGGTCGACTTCGTCGCTGAACCCGAGGACGCCGTGTAGCAGTTCGTCGGGTTCTGGGAGGTCGAGTTCCCGCCGGACGCGGCTCTTCGGGCCGTCACAGCCCGCGACCATCTTCGCCCGGTGTGTCTCGACGCCGTCATCGCCGCGGACCTCCACGGTGACGCCGTCCCTGTCCTCGGTGACGCCGACGACGGAGTGTGCTTCTCGAACGTCCGCACCGGCGTCGCGGGCCAGCCCGGCCAGGTGCTTGTCCAGGCCGACGCGGTCGATGACGTTCGAGATGACCTCGTCCTTGTAGAAGGGGTGGTCCTGGCTACCGGGGCCGCCTGTGTGGAACCGCGCGCCCGAGATTTCGTTCTGGAACAGTTCGTCGCGGGCGTCCTCGGTGAACTCCCAGATATCAGTGCTCACGTGGCCCGAGCAGGCCAGCGGCTTCCCGATCTCCCCCTGTTCGAACACCACCACGTCGAGCCCCCGACTCGCCGCCCGGCGCGCGTACCGGGACCCAGCCGGGCCCGCGCCGACCACCACAACATCGTGCATACACGTTCCCTCGGTGTCACGAACCAAATAGCTTCTCGATTCAGACGGACAGCGGGCCGTACTGGCCCGTGCCGCGGCCACAGCGTCGGGTCGCCCGGTCAGCTCCCCGTGGCGGGGACCCGCGGATGGCCCTGTCGCTCGGCCAGCCAGCCGCCGAAACGGCCGGCCAGGCCACCGATTACCATCGGGAGCAAAAGCAGTAGCACTCCGACCGCCAGTGCCATGCCGACGCCGACGACCCGGAACCAAAGCGGATTCGGGATCGTCGGGATAGCTACCAACAGCTCCTTTAGCGACCAGAGCGCCGGAATCCCACCGATGAGTCCGGCTCTGACCCCGGCGGCGCTCCCCGTCCCGCCGTGGCGCTTGACCAGATACCCCGCGACCGCACCGCCGAGGAACAACCCGTGAAATGTGATATTCGATGCCGACCGCAACACGTCTACGAGCGTGAACAATGCGGGGACAAGGCCGCCGATAAGGGCGCACTGCCACGTCTTCGAGAGTTCGAACTGGAGGGGCATAGCCGGATGGTTGACCGCCGGAATAAAAAACCATATCCCTGATGACACAACCGTCCGAAAGGCACTGTCTAGTTGAGCGAGTTTGAGAAGTGAGGAGGCCGTAGCGAGAAGTGTCCATGCAACTCGCAGACCTCCTCAGAGAAACGTTAGATGAGGACAGTCAAGACGTTTGGGAGAATGAGCGCAC
>Ga0207720_100227_pt1 | contig 49404 bp, 43 predicted proteins | sample A23P2SouthBayCA_2_FD_187751 | JGI IMG/M metagenome (GOLD analysis project Ga0207720, IMG submission 187751) | Aerobic enrichment media microbial communities from Eden Landing Ponds, California, USA - A23 E3 (2) (SPAdes) | ecosystem: Environmental > Aquatic > Marine > Unclassified | place... | reverse complement strand
GAGCCCCTGCCGCGTTCGGAACGCGAACCGGTCGGTCACACGGTGGACGGCTCGGACGCGAGTCCACGTCGCGACCCCGAGTCCGGCCACGAAGAGACCGAAACCGAAGCCTGCGAGAGCGAGCAGACCGACGGGACCGTCCGCCGAAACGAGCGAGAGCGTGCCCGAGTAGCCGAACGCGACCGCCCCGACGGCCATCCCGCCCAGCGAGAGCACGGCGTCGGCGATGTCGCCGAGTTCGACAGCGAGGAGCACGGCCGCTCCGAGCGCCCAGACCGCCGCCGGACGCGGCGTCTCCGCGACACGGTCCGAGAGCGGTCGGTCGTCTCTCGAGTGTGGCTGTTCGTCGCGCGTCCCCGCATCAGTCGAGTGGGTATTTCTTTCCATCATGTCACCTCGCGTCGTAGCCGACGCGTGGGTCTATCAGCGCGTACAGCAGGTCCTGCAGAATATTGATACAGACGACGACGACGATAAACACGAACACGAGCGCGGTCACCAGCGGCATGTCGGCGTTCAGTGCCGCCTGGAAGAACAGATATCCGATACCCTGGATCCCGAAGACGACTTCGACGATGACGGCCCCACCGATGAGCAGGAACGCCTCGTTGGTGACAGTCGGGACCAGCGGGACCAGGGTGTTTCGCAGGATGTGTTTCCAGACGATCCGCCGGTCGGGGACACCGTTCGCCTTCGCGTTTTCGACGTAGTCGGAGTTGACGGTTTCCAGCACCGCGGTCCGTGCGATCCGCAGTTCGCTCCCCATCGACGCGGACCCGAGGACGATCGCTGGCGGCAGGATCCGTTTCGTCGCCGCCAGGAACCCGTCGACTGACGTCAGGTTCGAGAGGTCCGGGGTCCCGATGAGCGACGTTTCGACGACTAATCCGCCCCAGTCGAATCCGAAGAGCGACTCCGACTGGGACAACACCGCGAGCAGGATGATCGCCAGCCAGAAGTTGGGCATGGCCCGCCAGACGATCCCGAACACGGACACCGCGTAATCGACCTTCGTGTTCGCGTGTAGCCCGGCGTAGACACCGAGCGGGATGCCGACGAAAATCGGTATCAACACGGCCCAGAACGTCAGCCAGAGCGTTCGCTTCCCGTACGTGTTCAGGAGATCGGTCACCGGCGTTCCCTGTGAGATGACCCAGGACTGTCCCAGGTCAAGCGTGAACAGGTCGACCATGTAGGCCCGGTAGTGGACCAGCACGGGCTGGCTCAACCCGAGTTCCGCCCGAACGCGGTTGTACTCGGCGACACCCTCCTCGGTCGCAGCTGTCCCGACGATGGCCGCCGCGGGATCGATCGGGCTGAACCGGAAGACCATGAACGTGAATGTCCCGCCGAGGATCAACACCGGAATCGACAGCAGTATCCGTCGGCCGAAATACCGGACACGACTCACCGCTGCTCACCCCGTTCTTTCGAGAATGCCTTCGAGTTCGTTCGTCCAGTCAAGCTACTTCACGCATTTTATTTGGTCGCATAAGTAGTTTATTGTTACCCTAATGTTGTGCTCGATCGGGATATTTTACTCGAATCCTGTACTGTGGGTAGGATGCAGCCGGACGCCTCGTCGACGGCGATTCCGGCCGACACGGGGGCCGGCCCTCGTGGATCGGACACGGTGTGCTGAACTGCTGTGAATCAGTTCCTCATCGACTCTTTTCCGATCGCGTCGACCCCGGTGCCGGCACGGACCGGTAGATCGCGACAGTAATCACGCTCAGTCGTCGTCCGGGAAAAACGGCGTCGGGTCGTCGTGTTCGAACGTTCCCACCCTGGTGCCGTCGACTCTGAACACGTCCGTATACATCGTCCCGGCTGTCTCCGCGGCACGCCTGCAATCCGGGAGTCGACTGCGGTCGAATGCGCCCGCGATCAGGATCGTGGCCTCCGTCGGTGGGTCTTTCAACACCGTCAACAGATACAGGTCCGTCCCGCCGTCGGCCCGGTAGACGTCCGTCCGCGCGAAGCCATCCGGGGCGAACAGGGCTTCGAACTCGTCGGCCGCGTCGCCGGGGATCACGTACGAGTAGCCGTGTCGACCGGTGGAACTCGTGTCCGCAGTCACCGCCGCGGCGTCCCCGGCGGCGATACTGAGCGTCCGCCAGCCGGCATCCTCGAGCTCGGCGGCCATCGCGTCCATCTCCTCCAGTACCTGCGCCCAGCCGCTCGATCCGGTGTCGCTCATGCCGACCTCTCTGCGACCGATCCTGAAAAGCCGTGCGTTCGCCGCACGCTCCGCCGGAGCGAGCGACTCCGGCGGTCAGGAGCGGTCACCGAGCGAGACATCGTTGAACGCGGTCCGCCGAAGCGGGCCGGTGTAGTCGAACCCCTCGACCCAGTCGTACCAGTACAGCTGGTTGGTCGGATTCCAGAGCGGGATCAGCGTGACGTCCTCCCAGTTGGCCCGCTCCAACGTGAGATACGCCTCGTTACGGGCCTCCTGGGCGGCGTCGGTCGGGATCCTGTTTTCGAGATAGAGGTCGGTCCAGGCCTCGTCCGCGCGCTCGGCCGCCTCGGTCATCCCGTCCTCGCCCTGTCCCCAGCGGGTCCAGGCCGACGGCGTCGGTCGGGTGTACTGGAGCCCGGAGTCGGCCTCGATCCACGAGAGGTCCATGTAGTTGCCGAAGATGTCGATCTCGCCCTCGATAGCACGGTTGACGAGCGTCGACGAGGGCGCCGCCTCGACCGAGAGGTCGATGTGGACGCTCTGGGCGATGTCTCGGATGTAGCTCGCGACTGATTCCCAGATCGACGCCCGGGTGTCCGATTTGATCTGCATCGCGGTCTCGTACATGTTGTCCGGGCCGTAGCCCGCCTCCTCCATGACCTGCCGCGCGGACTCGATGTCCGACTGAGCGTACCCATATGGGTACTCCTCCTGTGCGAGCTGGTCGTAGTTGTCCTCCCCGCCGGGGAAGCCGACCGGCGGCGACACGAAGTACGCGGGCGTGCCCAGTCCGGAGGTCGCCTGCTCGATGACCGCTTCCTGGTTGATGGCGTACGCGAGTGCCATGCGGGCCGGTTTCTCGACGTTGAGCGTGTTACACTGCAGGAACTGGGTCTGTGGGATCGCGGCCTCGCCGTAGTTGAGCGTCGTCCCGTTGACCGGACCGTACGTGCCGAGCGTCCGCCCCTCTAGTTCCTCCGACCGTTCGACCAGACCCGGGTTGAACTGTGACCGCGGGACCCTGAAGATATCGGCGTTTTGCTCGTTGACCCCGCGGGTGTACCGCGCGTTCGGATCCTCGACTATCTGCCAGCGGATGCCGTCGATGTTCGCGACAGACTCGTGGTAGTCCTCGAACGCCGTCACGACGACTTCGCTCCCGCTGTTGTACGTGTCGAGCTGGAACGGACCGGTCCCGGTGACCTCCTCGGTGGCCCACGTCTCGTAGTCGTACTCGCCGTCGTACCCCTCGATGTCGCCGACGACCCCTTCCGGGATGACCGAGTAAAACATCTGGGCCATCTGTCCCAGCGTGCCGTGGAAGGGCTGTTCGAGAGTCACCTCGACGGTGGAGTCATCGACGGCTTCGATCGCCAGCGAGTCCGGCACGATCTCGCCGTCTTCGGTCTCTTCGTGTGCGACGTTCACCACACCGTTGACGATCTCGTCGGTGTTACCCCGGTTGTTGTCCGACTCCGCGAGGCGTCGCCAGGAGTACACCACGTCGCCGGCGGTCAGTTCGCTCCCGTCGTGAAACGTCACGCCCTCTTTCAGCGTGAAGGTGTAAGTCGTGTAGTCGTCCGAGATGGAGTAGTCCGTCACGAGGTGGCCGGTGACGGGGACGGTCCCCTCCTCGTATCTGAACAGCGTCTCGTGGGTCTGCCAGATCACCCAGTCGTCTTTCGAACCGGTGGCGCCGGCCGGGTCCAGCGACTGTATCGACTGCGTCATCATCTGCAACTCGCCGCCCTCGCTGGCCGCGCCCTCGGTGCCACCGGTTGGCTCGTCCGTTCCGTCGGTCCCGCCGTCCCCCGAAGAGGGGTCGGCCTCGGTGTCCGTTTCCTCGCCCCCGCCCGAACAGCCGGCGAGTGCGGTCGTCGCGACAGCCCCGACTCCCGTCAGGAACCGCCGTCTGTTTACTTCGTTCTGCATACCCCTTACCATCGGCAGGTGGTACTTATGGCTGTTCATAAATGGAGTATTTTTCCTAAATCACCTAGAACAAGACTGTACAGACCTCATTTTGTGTAGATGAGTGACTGATTGTTTGATTATTACCCAGGATATTCGACAGAGCACTCGTTCGTCCGGTAGTCGGCCTTCGAGCGCCGGGTGGACGGCGACTGTGGGCCGCAGAAATTACGGCAACAACAGGAGGTTATACGCCGGTCGCGAGAGATCCGGGTATGGCCGAGCGACGCGACGCCGACTACTGGATCGAGCGGTTAGACCTCGAGGACCACGTTGAGGGCGGCCACTACGCGCGGACCTACACCTGCGACGTGGTCGTCGACGGCGGGGACTTGCCCGAGGCGTACGACGACGAGCGGTCGACAGCGTCGTCGATCTACTACCTCCTCAAAGACGACGAGTTCTCCACGTTCCACCGGATCGACGCCGACGAACTCTGGCACTTCTACCGCGGCGACCCGCTCAGGCTGTACCTGCTCGGTGACGAGCTCGAAACGGTCGTGCTCGGGCAGGACCAGTTCCAGACGGTCGTGCCCCGCGACACCTGGTTCGCGGCCGAAGTCGTCTCCGACTCGGCGGCCGACGCCGCGCACGGCTACACGCTCGTCGGATGCGACGTGACTCCCGCTTTCGAAGACGCGACCTACGAACTGGCCGACGAGGGACTGGCCGAGGAGTTCGAGGACCACCGCGAACTCGTCGAGCGACTCACCTGACCTCATGGGTAGGGGTCTCTGATCTCCGGGACTGGGTCCCTGATCTCAGGGATCGGGCTTCCGGTCTCAGGGATCGGGCTTCCGGTCTCAGGGATCGGACTCGGCGTTCTCGACTCTGGCGTTCTCGGTCCAGCGCTCGTGGTAGCGCCGCTGTTCCGACGAGGGCTCGTCGATCGAGACGTCTTTCTTTTCCAGTGTCTCCCTCGCGACGGCCCTGTCGATCGCGTCGGGGACCGGATGCAGTCCGGGCGGCAGGTCGCCGCCGTCGGCCAGGTCCGCCAGTCCGCGGGCCATCATCGCGAAGGTCGTGTCCATGACCTCGCTCGGGTTGCCGTTCCCGCCGGGCGCCGCGAGGTTCACGACCCGTCCCTCGGTGAGGAGCGTGATCTCCCGGCCGTCAGCGAGCGCGTAGCGCTCGACGCCGTCCCGGGGCCGGTCGACCGACGCGGCGAGGTCGGCGAGCGCGTCGACGTCGATCTCGATCTCGCTCCCGATGCTCGCCAGGACGGCCCCGTCGGACAGCACCTCGATGTGCTCGCGACCGACGGCGCGGTAGCGACCGGTCGCGGTGAGCAGGAAGTCGGCGTCGGGCGCCGCTTCCTCGAGCGGGCGCACGTCGTGGCCGTCCGCGAGCGCCTCGAGCGCGTTGCGCGGGTCGACCTCGGTGACGACCGTTCGCGCACCGAGCGCGCGGAGTTTCCGGGCGAGCCCGCGCCCGCAGTGGCCGTACCCCACGACGACGGCGAGTGAGCCGGCCAGCATCGCGTTCGTCAGCGACGTGAGCGCGGTCAACGAGCTCTCGGCGGTCCCGTGGACGTTGTCGAAGTGGTGTTTCATCGGCGTCCCGTTGACGTCGTAGACCGGGAACGCGAGCGCGCCGGTCTCGTCCATCACCTCGAGTCGCGTGATACCGCCCGTCGTCTGCTCGCAGGCCCCGCGGACGCCGGCTGCGATATCGGGAAACTCGTCGTGGACCATCCGGATCAGGTGTGCGCCGTCATCGGCCAGGAGATCCGGCTCGCGGGCGAGCAGCGCGCGGCGCGCATCCTCGAGTTCGTGCTCGGACATGCCCGCCTCGGCGAACGTCGTGACGCCGTCGCGGTCGGTCAAGAACTCGACGACTGCCTCGTGGGTCGTGCCCGATTCGCCGGAGACCAGCACTTCCGCGCCGCCGGCGGCCAGAACATCGACAAACAGTGCGGTGTGAGGGGTTAGCGGCGCCGAGACGCCGATCTGTGTCCCGTCGAAGGGTCGATCGTTCGCGAACCTGTCGGCGTATCCCCGAAGCAGTGGCGACCGCTCGCGGACCGCCGCGACCGGGTCGGTGTCGGTAGCTCGGCTCACGCGGCCTCCACCCGGTTGTGATCGACAGTATGTGCTCCGTCTCGAGTGTCGTATTCGGTGTGTATCATCGTGGTCGAACAAGTGCGCTTTCGGCTTCTGTGTTTCGCTCAGTGGCATCCGTGTCGACCGGATCGGGGGTGGTCAGCGGACCGCAACTCCCCCGACCGATTCGAACGCCGTCGTCAGGACCGGTCGCCGAGCGAGACGTCGTTCATGCTCGGCCGGTTCATCGGCCCGTTGACCTCGTAGTTGTCGACCCAGTCGTACCAGTACACCTGGTCAGTGGGGTGCCAGAGCGGGAGTTCGGTCACGTCCGCCCAGTTGGCCTGTTCGATAGTGAGGTACGCCTCGTTACGGGCCTCCTGGGCGGCGTCGGTCGGGACCCGGTTCTCCTGGTACGCGCCCCACGCGTCGGCGGCCGACTGCGCCGTTTCGGACATCTCACCCTCGCCCTGTCCCCAGCGGGTCCACGTGTACGGGTTGGGATAGGCGTACTGGAGCGTCGAATCGGCCTCCATCCAGTTCAGCGCGTTGTAGGTGCCGAAGATGTCGAAGTTACCGTCGATAGCTCGGTTGGTCAGCGTCGAGGAGGGCGCGGACTCGAGCGAGAGGTCGACGTGGACGCTCTGGACGAGGTCGCGGAGGTAACTCGTGACTGCCTCCCACTGCGACGCCTGGAGGTCCGAGGGGTACATGATCGACGTCTCGTACATGTTGTCCGGGCCGTAGCCTGCATCCTCCATGACGGTGCGGGCCTCCCCAACCATCGAACTGTTGTAGCCGTAGGGGTACTCCGACTCGGCGATATCGGTGTAGTTGTCCGGGCCGTCCGGGAACGCCGTCGGCGGCGTCAGGAAGTACGCGGGCTCGCCGAGTCCCTTTGTCGCGTCCTCGGTCACAACCTGCTGATTCACCGCGTACGCGATGGCCTGGCGGACCGGTTTCTCGACGTTGAGCGTGTGGAAGATGAGGTACTGCGTCCGGGGCAGGCTCGTGTCGCCGTAGTTGAGCGTCGTCCCGTTGACCGGACCGTACGTGCCGCTCGTTCGCCCGCCATCGAGTTCCTCGTCGATGGAGAGCTGGTCGGGGTTGAACTGCGAGCGCGGGATCTGGAAGATATCGGCGTTTTGCTCGTTGACCGCGCGGGTGTACTGCGCGTTCGGGTCCTCGACTATCTGCCAGCGCACGCTGTCGAGGTTTGCGACCGACCCGTGGTAGTCCTCGAACCGGGTGGCGGTGACCGAGTCCCCCTGGCTCCAACTCTCCAGTTGGAAGGGGCCGGTCCCGGTCGCCTCGCTCGAGACCCACTCGTCGTAGTCGTACTCGCCCTCGTACCCCTCGATGTCCCCGACGACCCCTTCCGGAACCACCGAGAGGATGAGGTTCGTGAGGTGGCCGAGCGTCTCGTGGAACGGTGACTCGAGGGTCATCTCGAGGGTGTAGTCGTCGACTGCCTCGAGCTCCATCGAGTCGGGCACGATCGCGCCCTCTTCGGTCTCCTCGTGAGCGATGTTCATGATGTTGCCCACGACGAAGTTCTCCGAGTTGCGGTTGTTCTCGGACTCGGCGAGGCGCCGCCAGGAGTAGACGACGTCGTCGGCGGTCATCTCGCTCCCGTCGTGGAAGGTCACGCCCTCTTTCAACGGGAACGTGTAGGTCAGGTAGTCGTCCGAAACGCTGTAATCCGTGGCGAGCGACCCCGTTGCGGGGAGCGTCCCGTCTTCGAAGGTGAACAGCTGTTCGTGGAGCGTGTGGTTCGTCCACGCGTCGAGTTGGCCCTGGATGCCGATGGGGTCGAGCGTCGTGATCGGCCCCTGCATCATCTGGAGTTCGCCGCCCTCGGCGGCTTCCGTGCTGGTTTCTGTTCCTTCTCCGTCCGGTTCTCCGCCGGCCCCCGACGCCGCGTCGGTCGGGGTGTCGGTACTGTCTGATCCACCACTCGAACACCCGGCGACCGCGGTCGTCGCGACCGCGCCCACGCCGGTCAGGAATCTGCGCCTGTTTACTGTCTCGTCCATGTGTTTTCCATCGGAAGGTGATACTTATATTGTACCCTCTAAGACAACAATCGTCTCGTTATGTCCTAATACACCCCCAATTTAGACAAGTATTTGTTCAATATATGGCCAAAAACACTGTCTTTCTCGCGAGTTTCGCACATACGCGAGAGAATAAGTGTGTCGCCAGCGACCCCTCCAGGTATGCCACCCGACCTCGAGAGGGCAGTGGAACGAGTTGCGGAATCGACGACCGACTGGGACTTCGAACACGCGATCGAGTGGGAGGTCGCGTTCGTCCTCGACGGGATGCTCGCCGTGGGCGGCTACGACGGGTTCGTCCGCAGTCTCGTCGACCGCTGTGTCGAGACTCAGACCAGCGAGGGCCAGCTCGCGTCCGGATCCCTGACGGTGTTCGAGGGCGAGTGGGAACCCGACTGGACCGAAGGCGAGTACACCTCGATCGCCGACCCGTCGTCAGTCGGCCACAGCGTACTGGAGATGTACGACCGAACGGGCGAGGAGAGGTATCTCGATGCGGCGCGCCGCCAGTACGAGTACCTGCGTGACACCGAGCGGACCTCCGAGGGCGGGATCCGCCAGCAGCGCAGCCGGCAGTCGCTGTGCGTGGACGGGCTTTGGATGTTCTGTCCCTTCCTCGCCAGATACGGGCGAATCGCGAACGTACCCGAGGCGGTCGACGACGCTGTCCATCAGTTCGAGATCCAGGCCGAGCACCTCCGGACCGAGTCCGGGCTGTTCAGACACACGTGGGCGGAGCGACCGGATCGATTCATGAACAGTGCGTTCTGGACCGCCGGCAACGGGTTCGCACTGATGGCGCTCGTCGACACGCTTGCGTTTCTCCCCACGGGCCACGACGGCGTGGAGGCGCTGACCGACATGTTCAGAGAGACGGCCGCCGCGATGCTCGACTACCAGGACCGGTCGGGCTTCTGGCACAACGTCGTCGACGACCCACACGAACCGTTGGAGACCTCCGGTACGCTGATGACCGCGTACGCTTTCAAACGCGGTACGGACGCGGGTATACTGACGAATCCCGACTTCGCCAAGGCGGCCGAGCGTGCGATGTCGGTCTGTCGCGGCGTCGTGAGCGACGACGGACGCGTGGGTCGGATCGCCAAGGTGCCCGGTGGGCGCAACGCCCCTCTCGGCACGGAACTGCACGGTCAGGGACTTTTCCTTCTGGCCGCGGCGCAGTTCTCGTGACCACCCGATTCCGATCGGCGTATCATAGTGGACATTAATACACTTCCCAACACCTTTTTGCTCTCTTCTTGCCATATAATCCCGGTATCCTCTCTATTTCAGGACAAACGTTAACACCGAGTGTGTCGAAGCGGGGTCATGGCACAAGCGCCACAATCGAGCGGTGACGCCGAGAGCGGACTGTCGCTCGTCGACTGTGACCTCCACCAGAGCTACGCAACGGACGACGAACTCGCCGGGTACCTGCCGGAGCGATACGAGAGTCGGGGGATCGTTATCCCGGAACTCCTGTTTCGCCACGAGTCCTCGTCCTCGCGCCCCGATAGTTTCAGGGGCGACGAGACGGCCACGGGGGGATACAACAGCGCCGACGTGTACGCCGGGAGCAGCAAGGAAGCGGTCATCGACATCCTCGACGAGAACGGCACCGACTACGCGTTTCTCACCCACCAGACGGACCTGACGATAAACGGGATCCCGAACACCGACTACGCGTTCGAACTGGCGAAGGCGGCCAACGAGTACGCGATGGAGGAGTGGATCCCCGAGGACGACCGACTCCTCATGTCGCTGTTCGTCGCGATGGAGGAACCCGAGAAGTCCGCCGAGATGATCCGCGAAATGGGCGACCACCCGCGGGTCAGACAGATCCTGATCCAGAGCGTCGTCGGTCGCAATCCGTTCGGACAGGAGTACTACTGGCCGGTCTACGAGGCTGCCGAGGAGATGGGGCTGCAGGTCGGACTCCACGTCTCTTCGACCGGAACCGGTACGATGTATCCGCCCACGGCCGCCGGCCATCCGACCACGTCGATCGAGTGGAGCTCCGTTGTGCCGTCAGCGTACATGGGGACGCTCGCGAGTCTCGTCACCGAAGGTGTCCTCGAGAAGTACCCCGACCTCGGGTTCAACTTCATCGAGGGCGGGTACATGTGGGTGCCACAGCTCATGTGGCGGATGGATAACCTCTGGAAAGCCGCGCGCTCGCAGGTGCCGTGGCTCGAGAAGCGCCCCAGCGAGTACATCTACGACCAGGTCCGCTTTACCACCCAGCCCGCCCACTTCCCCGAGGACCCGCGCCGACTGACGAAACTCATGGAGGCGTTCGACGCCGAGAAACTCCTCATGTTCTCCAGTGATTATCCCCACCACGACACGGACGACCCGGAGCACGCGCTGCCGCCGGGACTCTCCGAGGAGGCTCGAGAGCGGATCTACTACAAGAACGCACAGGAGTTCTACGACCTCCCGGACGACCCTGCGGACCTCGAATGATGGCGAACCGTGAGTTTCGAACGACGGTGATCCGACAGTGACCACGCGCCACGAGGTCTGTTCCGCGTCAGAACTCGAACCCGGCGACCGCAAACTGGTCGAAGTCGGCGGGATATCGGTCGGCGTGTTCAACGTCGACGGGGAGTACCACGCGCTCAACAACGTCTGCCCGCACCAGCTGGCGGACCTGTGTGAGGGGCCCGTGACCGGGACGACTACCAGCGACGAGGTCGGAGAGTTCGGCGAGTGGGTCCGCGACGGCGAGATCATCCGCTGTCCCTGGCACGGCTGGGAGTTCGAGATCGAGTCCGGGGAGTCGCTGTTCAACCCCCACGTCCGGACCCGGTCGTTCGAGGCGACAGTCGAGGAGATGGCGCCCGACTGCGACCCGACGGACGGCGAAAGCGTCTGCGAACGGGCGAACGAGACGGCGGACGGTAACGCGGTCGACCAGGAGGAGAAATACGGAACCTCGCTGGCAGGCGACGAACCGCCGGTCGACACCTACGAGGTCGAAGTCGAATCGGAAACCGTCGTGGTGTACGTCTGACAGACGCGTCGCCGTGGATGGTCGCCATCGAGCGCCACCGCGGGGAGTCTTTCGACGCCGCCCGCCCGTCTTCCAACCTGTGTGTCGCTATGCGCCTACGGTCTGTACGCGATCTGGATTAACACCCTGAGTGTGTTAAATCAAGATGGGAAGTGACGCTCGGAATCGACCGCGTCGCCGATCGTATCAGCCGAGGTGAGGGTATCAGTCGAGGTGATAGCGTCAGTCGATGCGATAGCGTCAGTCGAGGCGATAGCGTCAGTCGAGGAAGTCCTCGACGACAGGGCGCGCGACGGCCATCATGTTCTCGACGCCGACGTCGAATCCCGCCTCGAACCCGTCGGCGAAGACGTTCTCGCGGGGCGTCGACCCGTCGGTGGGGCGGTCGTGGTTCGAGACGGCGCGGATGCTGAGATACTGGTCGAGCCTGTCGAACCGGTCGAGCGCGGTCGCCGTGCCGGCGTCCTCGACTTCCGTCACGCGGTACGGGCCGGCGTCGTACTGTTCGACGAGCCACTCGACGTGTTCGGCGACGCCCTCCCCGTGCCAGAACTCGTCGGCGCAGACGTTCGTCCCAGCGAGCACGCGCGGCGACGCGGGCCCGTTCTCGGGCGCGTCACCCTCGCTCTCACCCTCGGGCCGATACGCCGTCAGGTCCGTCTCTGCCGCCAGGCTCCGGGCGCGCTCGACCAGGGCCGTGTCAAGTTCGTAGTAGCCGTCGCCCTCCGTGTAGGGGTTGATCAGAAGGGGAACGTCCCCGTGGTCCGGTTCGATCCGGCACTTGTCGTCCCAGTCGACGATGGTGTCGGTGACGACGACCGACCCGACCGGCAACTCCGGCGGCGCGCCCGCGACGCCGGCGGTGAGAAACAGCGTCTCGGAGAACTCGAGACGCTCACACGCCAGCAGCGCGGCCATCGACGCGGTCGAAGCGGTCTTCGTCACGCCCGTCGGGACGAGCGCCAGCCCGCGGTCGTTGTACCTGAGCGGCCAGGGAACGCCCGGAATATCCAGTTCGTGCTCGAAGTCGTACGCGTCTCGCCAGGGGGTCGTCTCGCTGGGGATGCCCTCGATGTCGTCGTAGGTGGGCAAGACCAGCACCTCGGGGGAAACTGTCACGACTACGAGCCCGGTCCTCTCGAACAAAGCGTTTCGGTATGAACACTACAAGGTCTCTAGGGGCGGCCCGGCGACTCTCGAAGGCGGTCCCGCGGTTCGACGCCGGCGGGCACTATCAGAGGCGGTCCCACAGTTCGGCGCTCGCGGCCCCGATAGCCTCGCGGTCGGCGTCGGTGACGCCGCTGACCCCCTCGCCGCGCTCGTAGACCACTTCGCCGTCGACGACGGTGCGCGTGACGTCCCCACGACTCGCCGCGTTGACAACGTAGTAGGGCGCGCTCTCCGGGAGCACCGGGTTCGGACCGAGGTCGAGGGTCACCAGGTCCGCGCGCTTGCCGGCTTCGAGGCTGCCGATCTCGTCGGCCATCCCCATGACCGCCGCACCGCCGATAGTGGCCCACTCCAGAGCGGTGGCCGCATCGAAGCCGCTCGGGTTGCGGTTTTTCAGTTTGTGGATGCCGACCGCCGAGCGCATCGTCTCGAACATGTCGGGGTCCCAGCCGTCGTCGCCGAGGCCGATCGTCAACCCCTCCTCCTGCATCGTCTCGACGTCCGCGATGCCGACGGCGTTGTTCGTGTTCGAGTAGGGGTTGTGCGCCACCGCCACGTCGTGGTCGGCCAGGGTCTCGATCTCGGATTCCGTCGAGTGGACGCAGTGAGCCGCCAGCACGTCCGCCTCGAAAAAGCCCATCTCCTCCAGGGCCGGTACGGGACGCATCCCGTACTCCTCGATGGAGCGGTGGACGTCGACGAGCCCCTCTTCTAAGTGGATCTGGATCGGCCGGTCGTCGGCCGTCGCGCGCTCGACGGTCTCTTCGACAACCGGTTCGGTGTTGGTAAAGAGCGTGTGCAAACAGTAGTGCCCGCGGACGCGGTCGTACTCGTCTTCCCCGTCGGCGACGAACCGGCCGTTCTCCTCGATACCAGCCATCGCCTCGTCCTCGGAGTTGCGCGCCGTCGCCTCGAAGGCGACCATCCCGCGGATGGGGGTTTCCGCGACGCCCTCGGCCACGGCGTCGAGGCCGCCGGGGAGTGTGTTCGGGCCGGAGTAGTTGTCACAGAAGGCGGTGACGCCGCTCTCGAGCATCTCCGCGCAGGACCCGAGCGCGGAGAGACGCGCGTCATCGAGCGTGAACGCTTCGTCCACGTTCCACCAGATGTCGACGAGCGCCTCGTAGAAGCTCTCGGGCGCGACCGACAGCGGCGCGCCGCGGATCGGCAGCGCGTACATGTGCGTGTGGCAGTTCACGAGTCCCGGGATCACCACTTCGTCGCGCGCGTCGATGTCGGCGTCGGGCACGAACCCGTCCTCGACGGCGATGATCTCGCCGTCCTCCGCGACGAGGTGGACTTCCGACCGGACCTGTCGCTCGTCGTCCATGGTGACGAGCGTTCCTGCGTTGACGTTCACACCCACTGTTCCGACGGACCGACCAAAAAGCTACCTCACGCCGCAGTTTTCGGACGGGAGTGTGAACCACTCGCAGCCCGACTTTCCGCTCGCAGACAGGCCCCGATCTCGGGGGCAGTCGCAAGCCCTGTGACGGGCGGCAACGTTTTCCCGTTCGTCCGTGACGAGGTGAGTATGGCTGACCGCTGTATTCACGGCGCTCGCGTGGTCACCGAGTCCGGCCTCGCCGAGCGCGACATCGTTATCGAGGACGGCAATATAGCCGCTGTCGGGCCCGATGCGGCGGCTGAGGTCGGCGCGACGGATGGCGACGGCACGACGGGCAGCGGCGACGCGACCGACGGCGACGAGGTGGACGTGATCGACGCCGACGGCATGGTCGCGCTCCCCGGCGTCGTCGACATCCACAACCACATGCACGACGACGAACTGTTCCCCGACGACATCCACTTCGGGTCGGAGACCGCCAGCGCCGTCGCCGGTGGCGTGACGACCGTCGTCGAACTGCCCACACAGACGCCGGTGACCGACCCCGCGGCCGTCCGCGCCAAGCGCGAGGCCTGCGAGGAACTGTCCCACGTCGACTTCGGCCTCGTCGCCGGGAACTTCCAGGAGCCGAACCCGGACGCCGAGGAAGTCCTTGCGGAAGGGGTTCCCGACTTCAAGACGTTCACCGCCGAGCCGTACCTCGCAGAGGACCGGACTATCCTCGAACTCATGTCGACTGTCGGCGCGGCGGGTGGCACCGTCCGCGTCCACTGCGAGACCCAGGGGATCCTCGACCACGCCCGCGCCCGGACCGAGGGGAGCGACCCCGGGGTGTACATGGATTCGCGGCCGCTCCGGGCGGAACTCGACGCGATAAACCGGATGGGGTGGTTCGCCGAGGAGACCGGCTGTCCGCTCCACGTCGTCCACGTCTCGAGTGGGAGCGGCGCCCGCGAGGGCGCGCGGTTCAAGTCCCGCGCCGACGTGCCGGTCACGCTGGAGACCTGTCCGCATTACCTCGCGTTCTCCAAGGCGGATGTCGCGGAGAAGGGGCCGTTCCTGAAGGTGAACCCGAGCCTCAAATCCGCCGACGAGATCGAGCGCCTCTGGGACGCCGTCGCCGACGGGACCATCGACCTCGTCGCCAGCGAGCACTTCCCGACCTATCGCGCCGAGCGCGAGCGGGGCTGGGACGACATCTGGGAGCCGTACGCCGGCCTGCCGGGCATCGAGACGACCCTGGAGTTCCTCGTCAGCGAAGGGGTCCACGAGGGTCGGATCGGCTGGCCGCGCCTGCGCGAGTTGCTCTGTGCCCGCCCCGCGGCGGCGGCCGGCGTCTACCCCCGCAAGGGCTCGCTCCGGGTCGGGACGGACGCCGATATCGTCCTCCTGCGCGAGGAGGACTACGCCGTCGACGCCGACGACCTGGCGTTCGTCGGCGACTGGACGCCCTACGCGGGCCGCGAGTGGAGCGCACGCGTCGACACCGTGATCGCCGGCGGTGAAGTCGCCGCCCGCGACCACGAGGTGCTGGCCGACCCCGGCGACGGGGCCTTCCTCCACCGCGGGCCCGCGGCCGAGTGACTCCCCGTTCCCGGACCGACTGTGACAGCGCGAGGTCCCGTCTCGGCCGGCAGTGCGGGATGCTTAAGTGAGCGCCCGAACTGGGTTCGCACATGGCGTTAGCTCACGTAACCACTCTGGAGTGTACCCTCTGTGGCGCCGAGTACGACCCGGAGCAGGTCATCTACACCTGCCCGGAACACGACGGCGTCGAGGGCATCCTCGAAGTGAAATACGACTACGACGTGGTCCACGACCGCTTCGACGCCGACCTGGACGGTAACATCGACACTCAGTGGAAGTACGAGGCCTTTCTCCCGGTCGACGACGAAGCCGACCCGGTCACGCTCAACGAGGGCGGGACGGATCTCTTCGACGCCCCCCGGCTCAGTGACGCTCTGGGCGTCGAGACACTCGTCAAAGACGACGGCCGCAATCCCACCGGCTGTTTCAAAGACCGCGCGAGTTCGGTCGCGGTGACGAAGGCCCGCCACGCCGGCCGGGACGTCATCTGCTGTGCGTCGACGGGCAACGCGGCCGCCTCGCTGTCGGGCTACGCCGCCCGCGGCGGCCTCGACTGTCGCATCTTCGTCCCCGGCGACGCGCCGGAGGGGAAACTCGCCCAGCCGCTCATCTACGGCGCGGACGTCCTCGCCGTCGAAGGCACCTACGATGAGGCCTACGACCTCAGCGTCGAGGTCACCGAGGAGTTCGGCTGGTACAACCGCAACGCTGCGATCAACCCCTTCCAGGTCGAGGGTAAGCGAACGGTCGGACACGAACTCGCCGAGCAGTCGGTCGTCCGCGGCGAGGTGCCCGACTGGGTCGTCTTCTCGATGGGCGACGGCTGCACGATCGCCGGCGCCTGGAAGGGCTTTCGCGAGTTCTACGAACTGGGGTACGTCGACGACCATCCGAAGATGCTCGGCGTCCAGGCCGACGGCGCGACCGCCATCCACGACGCGTTCCACGGCCACGAGGACGCCGACGACGTCGCGGAGACGCTGGCCGACAGCATCGCCGTCGGGCGCCCGCGAAACACGGTCAAGGCCTGCCGCGCCCTCGAAGAGAGCGACGGGACCTCCGTGGTCGTCCCGGACGAGGCGATCCTCGACGCGATGAAACTGCTCGGGAGCAACGAGGGGATCTTCGCCGAACCCGCGGCGGCTACCCCCGTCGCCGGCGTCCGCGAGGCACTCTCCCGCGATATCGTCGACGAGGACGACACCGTCGTCGTCTGCTCGACCGGCTTCGGTCTCAAGGACACCGAGGGCGCAAAGCGTGCGACCGGCGGCGTGACCCGGATCGAACCGGACATCGCCGAAGTGACCGACCGGTACAGCACGTAGCGCGCGAGCGGACCGCCGGTCGAGCGGACCGGTAGCCGAGCGGACCGGTGGCGTCGTCACCACGCGGCGATTGGGTCCGCGGGCGGTGGCGATGCGTTTCGTGGGTCGTGGCTACGCCGTCGACGTGAGATAGACGGCGACGACGGCGAACCCCAGTCCGGTGAGTTTCCGCGCCGTGACGGGTTCGTTCAGCGCCGCCATCCCGACCGCAGCGCTGCCGACGATGAACAGCCCGAAAACGGGCGTCACGACGCTCACCTCGCCGATCGAGAGCGCGTAGAAGTACGAGAGAACGCCGACGGTCAGCGCAAGCCCCGCACCGACGGCGTAGACGGCGTGGGACGAGGTTAGCGCCGACACCACTCCGTCGTCGAAGTAGAGGACGACGGCGAGGTTGACGACCGTGATCAGCGCGTTCCCGACGAGCGCGACGACCATGATCGGTATCTCCTCGGACGCGAGTTTCGACAGCGGCGGGACCAGCGAGTACGCCACCAGCGCCAGCACCGCCCAGGCCAGATATTTCATTCCGGCCGAGAGATCCGCGGTAGCCCTGATACCGGTTGCGGTGTGACTCCGATACCGGGTTCTGGCCCCGACCGCGCGTCGTCACTCGATGATCGTCCAGCCGTCCTGATGGGCGTCGAGGACGTCTTTCGTCCGCTCGTCCAGCGGGTGTTCGCGGTCTGGGCTGTCGATTTCGTAGTCGGATTCGAACAGTTTCGTCGAGAAGTACCGCATCCCGGTGTCACAGACGTAGGTGGCGACCGAGTCCACGTCGCGCTCGCGGCCGACTTTCACCGCACCCTCGACGTTCGCGCCGCTCGAGATACCACAGAACAGCCCTTCCTCGGCCGCTATCTCTCGCGACCGGTCGATCGCGACCTCGCTCTCGACCGTTACCACGCCGGTCATCAGCTCCGGGTCGAGGTTCTCGGGGACGAAGCCGTCGCCGATCCCCTCGATCTCGTGGGTGCCCCACTGGCGACAGGCGAGGATCGGCGCCTCCGCGGGTTCGAGGGCGAACAGTTCGACCGACGGGTCAGCCTCGCGGAGCGCTCGCCCGATTCCGGTGAGCGAGCCGCCGGTGCCCTGGCCGGCGACGAACGCGTCGGGCGCCTCGCCGAGTTGGTCCAGAATCTCCGGCCCCGTCGTCCGCTCGTGGGCCGCCGGGTTGTCCGAGTTGGCGAACTGGTTGGGGAACCAGTAGCGGTCGGGGTGCTCCTCGAGGAGCTCCTCGACTTTCTCGATCGAGAGGTCGACGTCGCTCTCGCCACCGGGCGTCTCGATCAGGTCGCCGCCGTAGGCGCGGACGGTCTTCTTTCGCTCCTCGCTCATCCCCTCCGGCATGACGATGGTCACGTCGTGGCCGAACTGCTGGCCGACGAGTGTGCAGGCGATACCCGCGTTCCCGGTCGAACACTCGAGGATCTCCATGTCGTCGGTCAGCTCGCCCCGCTCGCGGGCACTCCGGATCATCTCGCGGTAGATGCGGTCCTTGAGACTCCCCGAGGGGTTGAGAAACTCGAGTTTGACGTAGACGTCGAACTCCTCGTCTTCGCTCACGCCGTCGAGTCTGACGAGCGGCGTGTTGCCGACACAGTCCAGCAGGTCGTCGGTGACACTGGCGGTACGGCTCCAGTTGGGTGCTGCCATGGGACTACCGTGGCAGTCCGCCGGCAAATAACTCCCGCATCCCGCAAAATGGATCCGGCGGCGGTCCGTTCGAAGGCCTCACCGACGCGCCATACGGTCAGTTGGAAATCATTTTCGGGATTCGCCGGACCGCCCGGCGGATCACCGGTACATCGGTACAACCGACCGTATCACAGGTAGCCGTCGGCGAACTCGTCTATCATCAGCCGCGGGTCGTCGCCCAGCGGGTAGAGAACGGGGCACTGACAGCCCGACTCGGCGTACTCGCGGACTTTCTCGCGGCACTGTTCGGGCGTTCCGCTGGCGGTGAGCTTGCGGACCACCTCGTCGGGGACGATGTGCATCCCCTCCTGGATGTCCTCGGCGTCGGCCGGCCAGCCGCCGATGGCCTCGCCAACCTCGTCGATGAGGTCCTGGCTCACGCCGCTGGCTTTCATGATGTGGGGCTGTTGCCCGAGGTACTGCGTGATGAGTTCGCGGGCGTTGTCGAGCGCGACGTCGATGTCGTGGTCCATCGAACAGACCACGAGCTGTGGCCGGTCGATGTCTTCGAGCGTGCGGTCGCCGCGCTCGGCGCCGGTCTCCAGGGCGTCGAGGGCCTTCTCGTTGTACTCGGGACTGACGAGGTAGTTGAGGACGGCGCCGTCGGCGAAGTGACCCGTCAGTTCGAGCATCTTGAAGCCGGTGGCGCCGACGTACACCGGCACCGTTCGCGGGCCGGCGTCGCCGTGGACGACGTCGAGTTCCACGTCGCGCATCTGGACGTAGTCGCCGTCGTAAGTGACGTTCTCCATCGCCAGCAGGTCCTGTGTGACCTCGACGCACTCGCGCATCGCGCGCAGCGCGCCCGAGCGGTCGATGCCGACCTTCTCGGCCAGTGGGTCCCACCAGGCCCCGATCCCGCACCTGATGCGGTCCGGGCCGGCGAGTTCTTCCAGCGTGCTCATCGTCTGGGCGATCAGCGCGGCGTTGCGCGTCCAGTTGTTGATCACGCCGGAGCCGATGGCGATCTCGTCAGTCACCGCGGCGTAGGCGGCCATGGGCGTGATCCCGTCACGGGCCAGCCGCGACTCCGCCTGCCAGACCTCGTCGACGCCCTGCTTCTCGGCGTACTGCACCAGCTCCATGTTCTCCGTGATCGGGTGTTTGTCCTGGAGATAGATCCCGACGCGGTCGCCACGGCTGCTCGACTCGGCGCTCATCGGACCACCTGGTATGTCTGACTGCTCTCGCTCATTGAACCACTCGACGGTTGACCGAGCGCTCACAAATAGCTATGGGTGTGTGTCACATTCGCGGTGTCTCGACCGATCCGTGGACGGTCGTCGACGCCGGTTACGCCTCGTCGGGGTCGTGACGGTCGAGATACGGCCGCGTGTCGCCGCCCCACTCCTCGGTCGAGCGCAGCACCTCGCCGGCGGCGACGCCGGTCGGTTCGCCGTCCTCGACCGCGATAGAACCGCCGACGAGGACGTACTCCATCCCGTCGGTCAGCTGGTACGGCTCCTCGTAGGTGGCGTTCTCCGAGACGTCCTCGAGGTCGAACGCGACGAGGTCGGCGACGTTCCCTTCCCTGACGTAGCCGCGGTCGTCCAGGCCAAGAATGTCCGCGGGGTGGCCGGCGGCCTTGTACACCATCGTCTCGACCGGAATGACCTCGCGCTCGCGGACGTACCGCTCGAGGATCCGGCCGAACGTGCCGATCGCACGAGGATGGGGTTTCCCGCCGAAGATGCCGTCGGTGCAGAAGGTGCCTCGCTCGTCGGCGATGAATCGCTCGATGTCCTCCTCGGACATGATAAAGTCGCCCATCGTCACATCGAGGTCCTCCTCAACGAGCAGTTCGCACATCACCTCGACGGGGTCGACACCGTCGATCTCGGCGGCCGAGGCTGCCGACTGGACTGCGTCCCTGGCCTCCGCTATCTCGGCGATCGTGTTGCCCTGGTGGGCGCCGCTTTTCGTGCGGGTGATGAGGATGTTTTCCCACGTCCCTGCGGCGCGGGCGAGGTTCTCCCAGTCACCCTCCGAGCCGATGTCGTCGGCGATCCGCCGGACGTCTTCCTCGCGCTGGAGGGTCGCCTTGATGTCCTCGGAGTCGCCCTGGCGGGCCCACGGCGGGAGCAGCGCAGTCAGCATCGTCGACCCGGCGGTGTAGGGGTACTGGTCGAAGGTCACCCTGGAGTGGCTCGACTCCGCGGCGTCGAGCAGCGTGACGATGGCGCTCGATTTCCCCCAGTTGCGCTGGCCGCCGACTTTCAGGTGCGAGATGTGGGCCTGGCAGCCGCCGCGCCGGCAGATATCGATGAACCGCTCGATGGAGCCGACGACCTGGTCGGTTTCGTTCCAGACGTGCGAGACCATGAACGACTTGCGCCGACCGAGCGCCGTCGCCAGCGCCTCGAGTTCGTCGTCGCGGCCGTAGGAGCTCGGCGGGTAGATCATCCCAGTCGAGAGCCCGAACGCGCCGGCGTCGAGCGCCTTGTGCAACTCCTCGCGGAGGGTTTCGACCTCCCAGTCGGAGAGTTCGCGGTCCTCGAACTCGGCGACGAGCGAGCGGAGGTTGCCGTGCGGGGCGTAGTAGGCGACGTTGACCGCGGGCTCGGCGGCTTCGAGTTCGGCGAGGTAGCGGCCGATGGTCACCCACGGCCAGGGCTCGTCGATCGCGCCGTCGAGCGGTTCGAGGCGGTCGGCCCACTCGGCTTTGAGCCGCTCGGGGATCGGTGCGACGCTCACGCCGTCCTGTCCGAGGACCTCGGTCGTGACCCCTTGGGTGAGCTTCTCGGCGGCCTCCGGATGGTCGAGCAAGCGCAACTCGGAGTGGGCGTGCATATCGACGAAACCGGGCGCGAGGTACGACCCGTCGAGGTCGATCTCACGGTCGGCGCCGGCCGGTTCGTCGCTCACTCGCTGTATCCGCCCGTCAGCGACGTGGACGTGCGCTTCGAACGGCGCGCCCCCGGTCCCGTCGAGGACCACCGCGTTGCGGAACTCTACGGACTCACTGCTAGATGGCACATCGCACACCAGGACCGACAGGGGTTTCGGTTTTTCGGTTATCCGACTGACGGGTCGACGCGCGTCCCGGTCAGGCAACTCGAGGTGAACGCGCGTTTGCCAGTCGGCCGGACGCCCGGAACGGCGCCGCCAGATTCAAGAGTTCGGTTCCGGTTGGTGGACGTATGAGCGACGTACGAGTAGACGGATCGCGGTTCCGCGAGCGGTTCGAATCGTTCAACGAGATCGGCGCCACCGAGTCCGGCGGCGTCAACCGGCCGGCGCTCTCCGACGAGAACAGGGAGGCCAGGGACACCCTCGTCGAGTGGTTCGAGGACGCCGGGCTCTCGGTCACCGTCGACGAGATGGGCAACATCTTCGGTCGCCGCGAGGGCGCGAACCCCGACCTGGCGCCGGTGCTATTTGGCTCGCACGTCGATAGCCAGTACAACGGCGGTCGCTTCGACGGCATCGTCGGCGTGCTCGGCGCGCTCGAAGTCGTCGAGACGCTGAACGACGCCGACGAGACCACCGAGCGCCCCCTCGAAGTCGTCGCCTGGAGCAACGAGGAGGGTGTGCGCTTCCAGCCGGATATGCTCGGTAGCGGCGTCTTTTGTGACGTGTTCGACCGCGAGTACGCATACTCGCGCGAGGACAAGGACGGCAACCGCTTCGGCGAGGAACTCGAACGCATCGGCTACAGGGGCGAGGCCCCCTGCGAGCCACGCGACCTGCACTGTTACTTCGAGGTGCACGTCGAGCAGGGCCCGTTCCTCGAACAGGAGGAGCTGCCGGTCGCGGCCGTCGAGGGCGTGTTCGGCTTCAGTTGGATGAACGTCTCCTTCGAAGGGCAGGCCAACCACGCGGGCCCGACGCCGATGGACATGCGCCACGACGCGCTCGTCGGCGCGAGCGACGTGATACAGGCGGTCAGGCGGATCACCGCCACCGGCGGCGTCGACCTCGTGGGCACCGTCGGCAGCCTCGACGTCTGGCCCAACGCGATCAACGTCATCCCCGAGACCGTCGAACTGACCGTCGACTTCCGCTCGTACGACGACGCGGCCGTCGACGCCGCCGTCGAACAGATCGAGGCCGAGATAGCCCACGTCGCCGAGCGCGAGGGCCTCGATTACGAGTTCGAGCAGATCATGCGCGTGGACGCCGACCCGTTCGACGCCGACTGTATCGAGACCGTCGTCGACGCCATCGAGGAGCGCGGCCACGACTACACCCGCCTGGTCAGCGGCGCCGGCCACGACGCCAACTATCTCAACACGATCTGCCCGACGAGCATGATCTTCGTCCCGAGCGTCGACGGGATCAGCCACCGCGAGAGCGAGTTCACCGAGTGGGAGGACGTCCTCGTCGGCACCGACGTCCTGCTGGGCGCCGTCCGGCGGAAGGCCGACGAGGTCTGACCGGGCGGCGACTGCAGGGGCGGCGCCGCAAGCATCGGCCCGAAACAAAGACTTTTGAGGGATTCAGCCGTTAGTCGCGGTGGTATGATACTCTCGGGAACGGTGGTCGCCGACGCCGAGACGGTGGTCCGCGACGGGGCCGTCGTCGTCGACGGGGCGACAGTCGCGGCGGTCGGCGACCGCGCGGACCTCGTGGCACAGTATCCGGACCACGAGGAACGGCGCTACGACCTGCTGGCGCCGGGGCTGGTCGGAGGCCACGTCCACTCGGTCCAGAGCCTCGGTCGGGGAATCGCCGACGACACCGAACTGCTGGACTGGCTCTTCGAGTACGTCCTCCCGATGGAGTCGGCACTCTCCCCCGAGGAGATGGAGATCGCCGCCCGCCTGGGCTATCTGGAGTGTATCGAGCACGGGACGACGACGGTGATCGACCACCTCTCGGTCAATCACGCCGACCGCGCGTTCGAGGCCGCCGGCGAGATGAGGATCCGCGGCGTCCTCGGCAAGGTCCTGATGGACCGCAACGCGCCCGAGGGACTGCGCGAGGAGACCGACACGGCGCTCGCGGAGACCGAAGCGCTCGTCCGCGAGTACCACGGGGCGTTCGACGACCGGATCCGCTACGCCGTCACGCCGCGCTTCGCCGTCTCCTGTACCGAGGACTGCCTCCGCGGCGCCAGGGAGATCGCCGACCGCTACGATGGCGTGCGGATCCACACCCACGCCAGCGAGAACCGCGGCGAGATCGAAACCGTCGAGGCCGACACCGGAATGCGGAACATCCGCTGGCTGGACGAGGTGGGACTGACCGGCGAGGACGTCGTCCTCGCCCACTGCGTGTGGACCGACGACGAAGAGCGGGAGATACTGGCCGAAACGGGGACGCACGTCACGTACTGTCCCTCCTCGAACATGAAACTCGCGTCCGGGATCGCACCGATCCCCGACTATCTGGATCGGGGTATCAACGTGGCGCTTGGCAACGACGGCGCGCCGTGTAACAACACGCTGGACCCGTTCACTGAGATGCGCCAGGCGACGCTTCTCCAGAAGGTCGACAGTCTCGACCCCACCGCGACGCCCGTCGAGACGGTCTTCGAGATGGCGACGCGCAACGGGGCACGAGCGGCCGGCTTCGAGACGGTGGGGAAACTCCGCGAGGGCTGGAAAGCCGATATCGTCGGGATCCGGACGGACCTGACGCGGGCGACGCCGCTCCACGACGTGCTCTCGCACCTGGTTTTCGCCGCCCACGGCGAGGATGTCGTGTTCTCGATGGTCGACGGCGAGGTGCTCATGGACGACGGCGACGTGCTCGTCGCCGACGCCGAGGAGATCCGCCGCGAGGCCCGCGAAGTCGCCCTCGACCTCGAAGCGGCCCGCGAGCGCGCTCGGGAGGTCAGGCCGTCGTGACGACACCGCGAGGCGAGACCGTGCCGGCGCCCCGATAGCATTATTGCCGGGGCGACCGATCGACCGAGCGTGGAAGTCGACGTCAGCGGCCTGGTCTGTCCGAAACCGAATCTGGTCGTCAGGCGCTGTCTCGCCGAACTCGAAGCGGGCGAGGTTCTGGAAGTCGTCGGCGACTACCCGCCCGCCGAGCGGAGCATCCGCCGGTCGTGTTACAAGCACGGCTACCCGGTGGCTGAGCCCGACCGCGACGCCGGGGACGACGCGTTCGCGCTCCGCATCCGCGTCCCCGAGGACGACGCGGATATCTCGCCGCTCGACGGGCCGGAGTAGCGTCGGTGTTCGCCCCGGCGATCGTTGCGCGACCTGATCGGATAGCGTTCGGGAAGCTGGACGTTCGGTCAGTCACCCCATAGTTATTTGTGGGACTGTCCCGCACACGGATCGTATGCGAGTGAACCAGCGAGCCACCGGAGCGGAGGGACTACCGTGTCGGTCGAACTGACCGTCAACGGGTCCGAACTGACGCTCGAGGACCCCGAGCGCGACCTCGCGAGCGCGCTACGCGCGTCGGGGCACACCGAAGTCAAGTGCGGCTGTGACGGCGGGGATTGCGGCGCGTCGAAGGTCCTGATCGACGGCGAGGCCGTGATGGCCTGCGGGATGGCCGTCGCCGACGCCGCGGGCACCGCCGTCGAGACGGTCGCCGCGTTCGGCACGCAGTCGGATCTACACCCCATCCAGCAGTCGTTCGTCGACCATTTCGCGGTGCAGTGCGGTTTCTGCATTCCCGGCATGGTCGTCGAGGCGAAGTCCCTGCTCGCGGACAACCCCGACCCTACCGAGGCGGAGGTCCGCGAGGCCATCGACGACAACGTCTGTCGCTGTACGGGGTATCAGAAACCCGTCGAGGCGATACTCGACGCGGCCGACCGCGTCGGCGAGAGTGACACCGCGGTCGCGACCGACGGCGGCACCGCCGGAGGTGGTGTCGATGAGTGACGAGCCGAGACCCGACGACGCCGAGAGCCGCGACGGTGACGCCGACCGTCAGACCGACGGCGACGCGGACCGTCAGACCGACGGCGGCACCACTTCCCGTCCGTCGGGCGAGGACGCCGACGTCCTCGACGCGGTCGAGAACGAGGACCCGGAGGCGCTGGAGCGCCACCCGATCGAGTGGGACGAACCCGACAACAACCGGAAAGACCCCGACGAGCGCCTCAGCGTCTCGTCGACGCCGGAGAAGGCGGACGACCGCAAACTCGTCACCGGCGAGGCGAAGTACACCGCCGACTTCGCGGGGCAGTTCCCCGACCTCGCCCACGCCGCGGTCCGGCGCAGCGACGTTCCACACGGACGTGTCGCCGACATCGACACGAGCGCGGCCGAGGCGATGGACGGCGTCTACGCCGTCCTGACGCCCGACTCCGAGGAAGTCCCCGACGGGAAGTACACCAGCGCCGGCCAGTCCTACCCCGAGCCGAGTCCGTGGGACATGCACGTCCTCTCGGAGCACGTCCGCTACGTGGGCGACCCGGTCGCGGCTGTCGCGGCCGTCGACGCCGAAACGGCCGACGCGGCCGTCGACGCCATCGAGGTCGAGTACGAGGAGTACGAACCCGTCTTCGATCCCGAGGCTGCCTTCGACGAGGGCGCGCCGCGACTGTTCGACGACGACGAGGTGGAAAACGAGATCGTCGGCCACGACTACGAGCGCAACCGGATGGCGAGCATCGGCGGCAGCCTCGGCGACGTCGAGGCGGCGTTCGACCGCGAGGACACGACCGTCCACGAGAGCGAGTGGGAGACGGTCCGCCAGTCCCACGCCAACCTCGAACCCCACACGTCGCTGGCCTACACCGACGAGGACGACCGCCACGTCCTCGTCACGAGCACGCAGGTCCCCAACCACACTCGCCGGCAGGTCGCGCACCTCTTCGACGTGCCGATCCGCGACATCCGCGTGACGAAACCGGCCGTCGGCGGCGGCTTCGGCGGGAAGCAGGCCATGGTGACCGAACCGATCCCGATGGCGCTCTCGCTAGCGACCGGACGCCCGGTTGTCTACGAGGCCGGTCGCGACGAGGAGTTCGGAGCGATGCGCTCCCGGCACCCGATGCAGGTTCGGGCCAAGACTGCCGTCACCGACGACGGCGACCTCGAGGCCGTCCAGATAACGGCGCTCTCCAACACCGGCGCCTACGGCAGTCACGGCATGACCGTCGCCGGCAACGTCGGGAGCAAGCCGCTCCCGCTGTACTCGAAGGTTCCGAACATCGACTTCGCGGCCGACGTGGTCCACACGAACACGCCACAGACGGGCGCGATGCGTGGCTACGGCGCCCCGCAGGGCACGCTCGCGCTCGAGGGCCACCTCGACGAGGTCGCCCACGAGATGGGATTCGACCCCATCGAGTTCCGCCGGGACCACTACATGGAGTCGGGCGACCTCGACGAGATCGCGGGCATGATGGGCGGCGAGGGCGCCGAGCGCCGCATCCGCTCCTGTGGCCTCGACGAGTGCGTCGAGCGCGGCAAGGAAGCTATCGGCTGGGACGACGCTGACCAACCCGACGAGGACCACCTCCATCGCGGGCTGGGGATGGCGCTGTCGGCACAGGGCACCGGCGTCGCGGGCGACGAACTCGGCGCCGCGCAGGTGATGATGAACGAGGACGGCTCCTTCCACCTGCACGTCGGCGGCGTCGACATCGGGACGGGCGCGGACACCGCCTTCATCCAGATCGCCGCCGAGGTGCTGGGCTGTGCGGAAGAAGACGTCGTCGTCAAGGCCGCCGACACCGACGTGACGCCCTTCGACTACGGCGCCTACGCCTCCTCGACGACCTACATCAGCGGCATGGCCGTCAAGAAGGCCGCCGAGGACGCCAAGGAACGCATCCTCGAGTGGGGGTCGAAACTGCTCGAGGAACCCGTCGACGCCCTCGACACCGCCGAGGGAACCGTCTACAGCGAGGCAACCGGCGAGGCCGTCACCCTCGAGGACGTGGGCTACGAGGCCGCCTACGGCGACGAGGAACGCGAGCACATCCTCGGGAAGGGGACCCACTGCACCGAGGAGAGCCCGCCGCCCTTTGCCGCGCAGTTCGCGGACGTGACCGTCGACGAGCGGACCGGCGAGTTCGACGTGAACGAACTCGTCGTCGCCGTCGACTGTGGCGTCGCGATAAACCCCGGAATGGCGACCGGGCAGATCGAGGGCGCCAACCACATGAGCTACGAGATGGCCGTCTGCGAGGGGATCACCTTCGACGACGAGGGACGCTCGGAGGTGTCGACCTACGAGGAGTACGGCTTCCCGACGGCCGCCGAGTCGCCGCCGGTCGAGGCCATCCTCGTCGAGACCCACGAGCCGACGGGCCCCTTCGGCGCGAAGTCAGTCGCCGAGGTGCCCACGAACCCGGTCCCGCCGGCGCTGTCCAACGCCGTCCGCGACGCCGTCGGCGTCCGGGTCACCGACATGCCGATCACCGCCGAGGAGATCCGGACGAAACTGGACGACGGAGCGTAGCCGATGGGTGCAGGGGTGGCGACGCGGTCGGGGGAGTCGAGGCGGGGCAGCGACCCCGTGGACCTGCTCGTCCGCGGGACGCTGGTCGATGTGCTCACCGGGACTCTCCGGGAGCGAGCGGTCGCTGTCGACGACGGCGCGGTCGTCGCGCTCGATCCCCCGGAGACGGACCAGCCCGCCACCCGCGAACTCGAGGCCGCCTACGTCGCGCCCGGCCTGATCGACGCCCACACACACGTCGAGGCGTCGATGGTCACGATACCGCAATACGGCGCCGCGGTCGTCCCGCGCGGCGTGACGAGCGTCGTCCACGACCCCCACGAGATCGCGAACGTCCTCGGCCCCGAGGGGGTCCGGGCGTTCGTCGCCGGCGCCGACCGCACGCCGCTGAAGGCGCGGACGACCGTCCCGTCGTCGGTGCCGGCCTCGGCCCTGCAGGACGCCGGCGCGACCGTCGACGCGGACGCGGTCACAGACCTGCTCGACGACGACCGCGCCGTCGCGCTGGGCGAGGTGATGGACGTGCCCGCCCTGGTCGCCGGCGAGGAATCGGTCCGTGCGAAGGTTCGGGCGGCCCGCGAGCGCGGCCTCGCGGTCGACGGGCACGCGCCCGGCGTGACCGGCGACGCCCTCCAGGCCGCCGCGCGCGTTCTCGACAACGACCACGAGAGCGTCGCCCCGGCGGAGGCCCGCGAGAAGGCCGAGGCCGGACTCCGCGTCTACCTCCGCGAGGGGTCGACGAGCCGGAACCTCGCGGACCTGGTCGACCTGGTCAACGACGTCGACACGCGCCGACTCTCGCTGTGTACGGACGAGCGCGACCCGGCCGACCTGCTCGCCGCGGGGGGCGTCGATAACGCGGTCAGCGAGGCGATATCCCTCGGCGTCGACCCCGTGACCGCAGTCCAGATGGCGACGGTCAACACCGCCGAGGCCTACGACCTGCCGTTCGGTCGCGTCGCGCCCGGCGCGCCTGCGGACCTCGTCTTGCTCTCGGACCTCGGATCGTGGGCCGTCGACCACGTCGTCGTCGACGGCGTCGTAGATCCGGTCGAGGGGGACGCGACGGCCGCCGCCTCGTCGCCACAACCCGACCTGTCGACCGACACGGTCGCGTTCGAACCGGTCGGGGCGGCCGACCTCGCGATCGAACACCCCGGTCCCGGCCCCGTCGAGGTCCGCGTCCAGTCCGCGGTCGGGGACTTCCGCACGGAGCGACTGACCGCCGCAGTTCCGGTCGAGACGGAGGCGCCGCCGCGGGGAACCGACGGGGTCCTCGTCGCCGACACCACCGCGGACGTCCTCCCGATGGCCGTGATCGAGCGCCACGGCGGCGCCGAGAGCAGTCGCGTGACCGACCGTGGAGACGTCCCGGCGGTCGGACGGGGGTTCGTCCATAATCTCGGCCTGGACCGCGGCGCAGTCGGAACGACCGTCGCCCACGACGCGCACAACTGCCTCGTCGCCGGGCGGACTCACGAGACGATGGCCGCCGTCGCCAACCGCCTGCGCGAGGTCGGCGGCGGGATATGTGTCTACGACTCCGCCGACGGTTCGTTCACGACGCTCGAACTTCCGGTCGCCGGCCTCGTCGCCGACGCGCCCCTCGAATCGGTCGCCGCCGGCTTCGAGGCCGTCACCGCCGCGGCCGCGACCGTCGGTCTCTCGGTCCCCGGCGGCCTGCTCGAACTCACCTATCAGGCCCTCGAGGTCATCCCGACCTACCGACTCAGCAACCGCGGCCTCGTCGACGTCGAGCGCGGCGAACTCGTCGACGTGGTCGCGGAGTGACCGCCGACACGTGCGAGCGCTGGCACGGGCGACCGTTGGCACGTGCGACCGCCGGCAGGGGCGACCGTCGGTGGGTCTAAGCCCCGCGCGGCCGACCGGTCGGTATGGAGACGCTCAGACTCGCTGACCTCGACGCCGAGACGGTCGCACAGGAGGACGACGAACGCGCCCGCTGGCTGGCGGCGTTCCCGTTCACACCCGGCGCCCCCGGCGAGACGACCGCACCCAGCGACGACTACACGGTCGTCTACAACGAACTCGATCCCGGCGCGCGCATCGGCACCCACCGCGACGGCGTCGACGAACTCGTCTACGTGATCGAGGGGGAGATCGCGGCGACGGTCGACGGCGAGACGGCGACCGCCGCGGCCGGCGACCTGGCCGTCGTCCCGGCCGACACGCCCCACGCCGTCGAGAACGTCGGCGGCGGGACCGCGAAGCTCCTCGGGTTTTTCGCCGACGGCGAAGTCGACTCGAGTTTCGAGTCCGACCCGGTCGTCCTCGGCAGCAGCTGATTCACGACCCCCACGAGCGCCCGTCGAAGGCCTCGCGGGCGCGCCGGTAGACGTCCTCGACATCGACGGTGACGACTTCGCCATCCTCGACGACGACGGTCCCGTCGACCATGGTAAAGGCCACGTCGCTGCCGTTCGCCGCGTAGACGAGATAGGAGTACGGGTCGTGAAAGGGCACGCCGCGACTGGTGTCCGCGCGGATCCCGACGATATCGGCTTTCCAGCCCTCGCGGAGTTTCCCCACCGTCTCGAAGCCGGCCGCTCGTGCCCCGTTGTACGTCGCCATCTCGAAGACCGTCTCGGCCGGGAGCGTGCGCGGGTCGCGGTGCTCGACTTTCTGGAGGAGCGTCGCCTGGCGCATCTCCGCGACAGGGTCCAGGGTGTTGTTGACCGGCGCGCCATCGTTGCCCAGCGCCACGTTGATACCGCGCTCTAGGTACTCCGGCACCGGTGCCACGCCGGCACCGATCTTCATGTTTGATGATGGACAGTACGTAACGTGCGTTCCGGTGTCTGCGAGCGTCTCGCGTTCGGCCTCGTCGGTGAGGATGACGTGTGCCAGGACGACATCTTCGCCGGTCAGTCCCACCTCGTCCAGCCAGTGGATATCGCGCATCCCGCGGTCGTCGAGGACGTCGTCGACGACGGACTCGTGTTCGCTAGCGTGGGTGTGGATCCGGACATCGTCGTACTCGTCGGCGATTTCGCGGGCGCCGCGGAGACACGCTTCCGAGCAGGTCGGCGTGAACCGCGGCGTGACGGCGTAGCGGATCCGGTCGTCGAAGGCGCCGTGATATCGCTCGATCAACTCGCGCGTCTCCGCGAGGCCAGCCTCCGTGTCCTCGCGCAGTCCGTCGGGCGCGTTCCGGTCCATCAGGACCTTGCCGAGGACGCCGCGGATGCCGACCTCGCCGGCGGCTTCGAAGGCTCGCTCGGAGTGGTCGACGGTGAGGTGGTCGAGACAGCAGGTCGTCCCGTGGGAGAGCAGTTCGACGTAGCTGAGCGTCGACGCGAGCGCGAGTTCGTCGCCGGTCATCTCGGCCTCGATCGGCAGGACACACTCCTCCAACCACTCGAACAGGTCCGTGTCGTCGGCCAGTCCGCGACCGGGGCTCTGGACCGAGTGAACGTGCGTCTGGACAAAGCCCGGCGTCACGAGGTCGAACGTTCGCTCCTCGCCGTCTGGATAGGCCGAGCGTACCTCCGCGGCCGGCCCGACCGCCGCTATCTCCTCGCCCGCCACGGCGACCGCCCCGTCGTCGTACACCGTCGCCGCGTCGGCGACGACGGTGCCGGTCAGCAGCGTCGGTTCGGTCTCGGCAGCCATCTCAGAGCGGTCCCTCGAGGTCGGTGTCCTCGGGCCCGAACGGTGTCCGGAACCACTCCGAGAACAGGTACGTGTCCTCGACTGCGGCGAGTTCCCGGAGCGACGCCGCACCGAGGGTGATCGCCGTCCCGCGGCCGTGCGTGGACAGTTCGACGCCCTCGCCGCCCGCCGTCTCGACTTTCCGGACCGTCGTCAGCGAATACTCGTTCGAGACGGTGATCTCCGGCGCGTCGGCGACGGCCTCGCCGCCGTCGGCGGGAACCGGGTCGGCCGCGACGGCCGCTCCGTCCGCGTCCGCGCCTGCTTCGGACAGCAGGGCGGCGATGTCGTCGCGGTCGCGCTGCCAGCTCAGCGCCTCGAGTAGCAGCGAGTCGAACGTGACGCTGTCGGCACCGCTGTCGATCTCGAGTCGTTCGCCCTGCGAGACGAGTTTCCGCACCGTCACGGACCCCTCGCCGTCACGTACTGCAAACGTCGCCGTCGCGCGCGTGTCGCCGGCCGGCGGCTCTCTCCCCGACATGGTCACAGGAGCGGCAGGGTGAGGTTCTTCGTGTTCAGGATGCTGTGGTCGAGATACACCGTGCGGTCGAGGATCGTGAACGCGCGGCCGGTCTCCTCGGATCCGCTCGAACTCTCGCCGTCGCTGGCTCCCTCCACCCCATCGGTGCGCTCGTCGCGCAGGACCGTCTCGCGCTGGGCCGAGATCAGGTCGTGGTCGGGCGTGTCGCCGTAGCTCCGGAAGACGTGCTGGTTGTTCCGTACCGTGAGTTCGTCGCCGTCGACCGCCGTGACTCGGACGTTCCCGATGACGTGGCGCACCCGCGAGCGCGGGTTCTCCGACCAGGCGTACTCCTTGTTGAGCCGGCCAACGCGCTCGCGGATCATCTCGTAGTCCTCCCGGAGGTAGTTCGCGTCGGGGCTGAACTCCGACTCCTCGGCACCGGGGTCTCTGGCCACCCTGACCGGCACCGAGAGGACGATGTCCTCGTCGATCAGTGACAGCCACTCCTCCAGCGCGAACGTGTCGAGCAGGTCCGCCTCGCGGTAGAGGAACTGCTCGACGCGGTGGTGGGTCTCCGCGTCGACGGTCGTCCGCTGAGTCTCCGCTGGGACCGGCGAACTCATTCGCTCACCCCCGAGTCCCTGTCACAGCCAGCGTCGTGGCCATCGCCCGGACAGCCGCCGTCGGCCTCGACGGTTGGGTCGCCAGCGCCGCTCTCGTCGCCGGACTCGGCCGACCCGCCGACGGGGTCGCCGGCCGCCATCATCTCGTGCCACGCCCGGAGTATCGTCCGGGAGTTGCGCTCGTCGAAGTACAGCCCCTTCGTGGTCACCTCGGCGGGGCCGTGCAGCGGGTCGTCGACGGTCTCGACCTCGTCGCTCATCGCGCCCATGCCCTGTTGCATGTTGCCCTGCGTGTCCCGCAACTCGTGTGTCACCGATTTCCCGCTGTCGGAGATCCCCTCCCAGATAGTCAGGTCGTCGGACTCGAAGGCGCCGCCCGGCGAGAGGCTCTCCCAGCCCCGATGGGAGTCGTGCATGAACGCCTCGTCGCCGGCGAACTCCTTCGGCACGAGCCACCAGCTGGTCGTCTCGGTCGTCCCCGGCCCCCGCGGGTTCCACTTCCGGATACAGGCCCACGGCCCGCCCCAGCCGCCCGACTGGATGCCGTGGATGATCGAGACGTTCGGGAACACCGTCCCGAAGTGAAACACCGAGCGGCCGAACAGTTCGCGCTGCTCGTCGCTGAGTTCCGGGCTCAGCGCGTCCGCGATACCCTCGGGGTAGCCCATGTACGTGTCCGCGTCCTCGGAGAGATAGTAGCCGACCGAGTGCCGGTCGGTGCAGGCGAGATACGACGCGTCGGGGAAGTCGTCGAGTTCCTCCCACGGCCCGCGCGAGAGGGTCTCGGTCTCCAGGCCGGCCTGGTGGGTCGTCAGGACGTGATACGAGTCGCCCGAGAAGTTGTCCGCGGAGGTCTTCCAGTCGTGACTGGACTCCCAGCGGTGGGGCTCCCCGACGACGGTCATTCCCTCCTCGGTCGTGCCGAAAAGCAGGTCCAGATACCACGCGAACTCGCCGAGATACGCCTCGAGGTCGGGCCCCTCGTCGGCGATCCGACCGAAGACCAGTCCCTGGTACGTGTCGAGGTGGGCCTCCTCGAGGCGTATTTCGTCTTCGTCGAGGTCCTGGTAGGCCTCGGCCATGTGGGGCATCCCCTGGAGCGTGCCGTCGTTCTTGTAGGTCCAGCCGTGGTACGGGCAGCGGAAGTGGGAGGTGTTGCCCGACTCGGCGGTGCAAAACTGCGCGCCGCGGTGCATGCAGCTGTCGAGGAACGCGTGTAACTCGCCGCGCTCGTCGCGGGTGAGGATGAATGGGTCCTCGCCGATGTACCGGCGGGCGTAGTCACCCGGTTCGGCGAACTCGGAGACGTGTCCCAAATAAACCCACGCGCGGCCAAAGACCCGTTTCAGCTCCGCCCGGTAAACCTCCGGGTCGTTCGTGATCTCCAGCGGGTAGCGCCCCTCCTCGAGTGCGGTCCCGGTCTTCGCTATCAGCCGTTCCACTCGCTCCGGCCCGTCGGCGTCTGCGGGTGCGGCCATGAATACACGAGAGATCGCTCCGCCCGCATTAATAGATTGTGCCCGTTCAACTGTCCCGGATTTCGCTGCCCGATCGTCCCGTTATCCACCAGTATTGGCGAAGTATGGACAGCTCCCGTTCACGGGACAGCGGCGACGACCTCGATCTCGATGTCGGCGTCGTCGGCGATACGGGCCACTTCGAGGGCGGTCCGGGCCGGGGGATCGCCATCGAAAAAGTCGCGATAGACGGCGTTCATCGCCTCGAAGTCGTCAACATCGGTCAGGTAGACGGTCGCCTTGAGCACGTCGGCCATCCCGGCGTCCGCTTCCGCCAGGATCCGCTCGACGTTCGCGAGTGACTGCTCGGTCTGGACCCCGATCGGTTCGTCCGCGAGGACGTCGCCTTCGGGTGTGACCGGGATCTGTCCGGCGGTGAAAACGAGGCTCCCGTCGGTCGCGCCGTGGCTGTACGGGCCGAGCGGCTCGGCGTTGCCGTCCGCGTTGATCGTTCGCTTCACAGTTCAACCAGTAACGAGAACGACTTAAAACCAGTCGCCGGACTGGCGAATCGATCGGCCGCCGATCCCGAGGATAGCTTATGACCTTAAATATCGGTGTCGAGGGGCGGACCAATTATTTATACTTGTTTCCCTAACCGAACGGATAACCAGCTCCCGCGGTCAGCGAGGCATCCATATGCACGTCGATCTCACCATCAACGGCGAGGAACAGGAATACGCAGTATCGCGCTCGGAGAGTCTGCTGGACGTCCTCCGACGAAACGGCTACACCGGCGCGAAACGGGGATGTGACACGGGGACTTGTGGAATGTGTACGGTTCTCGTCGACGGGGACCCCGAGATGTCGTGTGTCACGCCGATCGGGACGGCCGACGGCGCGACCGTCGAGACCATCGAGGGTCTGGGCAGTCAGGACGACCTCGACCCGGTTCAGGCGGCGTTCGTCGACAACTCCGCGCTCCAGTGTGGCTTTTGCATCCCAGGGATGATCATGCGCTCGAAGGCGCTCCTGGACGAGAACCCGGACCCGACCGAGCAGGAAGTCCGCGACGCGCTCTCGGACAACCTCTGTCGCTGCACCGGCTACAAGAAGATCGTCGAGGCGGTCCTCGACGCCAGCGACCGACTGGACGGGGAGCGCGCGGTGGCGGACGGCGGCTCTCCGACCGGCGAGAGCTGTCACTGTCGTGACGCCGACCCCGCGGGAGGCGAGAAATGAGCACGCCCGACGACGCTCCGGAGGCGGAGGCCGGTGAGACCGAGACGGCGCAGTCCGACGGCGCCGCCGTCGACGAGCAGACGCCGGCGTCGGACCCGGCCGGGTCGGCCCAGTCCTCGGAACCGGACGGGCGCTCGGCGGCAGATCAGGCGTCCGGGACGGACCGGCGCGTCATCACGGCGGACGAGGAGAAGTACGACGCGCGAAAGATCGTCACCGGCGACGCACGCTACACGGCCGACTACCGCGACCGGTTCCCTGACCTGGCCCACGGCGTGATCGTCCGGAGCGACGTGGCCCACGGCGTCGTCACCGACATCGACACCGAGGCGGCCGAGGCGATGGACGGCGTCCACGCCGTCGTCACGCCCTTCGACGACGCGGTCCCGGACACGCTGTACTCCAGTTCCGGCCAGTCCTACCCGGAGCCGAGCCCGTGGGACATGCGCGTCCTCCGGAAACACGTCCGCTTCGTCGGTGACCCGGTGGCGGCGGTCGCGGCCGAGACGCGCGAACTCGCCGACCGCGCGGCCCGCAAGATAGACGTCACCTACGAGGAACGCGAGGCGGTGCTCGATCCGGAACGCGCGACCGACCCCGACGCGCCCCGGATCTTCGAAGACGACGAAGTCGAGAACGCACAACCGGGCGCGGAGTACGAGCGCAATCTGGAGTCCCATTTCGAGGGGGAGATCGGCGACGTCGACGCCGCGCTCGCGGCGGCCGACGACTCGCAGGTGCTCGAGATGGAGTTCGAGACGCCCTACCAGTCCCACTGCGTCCCGGAACCGCACACGACCATCGCCTACACCGACGAGGACGACCGCTACACGTTCATTACGGCGACGCAGGTCCCGTTTCACACCCGCCGACAGATCGCCCACCTGTTCGACGTGCCGATCCGGGACGTCCGCGTGGTCAAGCCCCGCGTCGGGGCCGGGTTCGGGTCGAAACAGGAGATGGTCATCGAACCGGTCGCGCTCGCGCTCCACCGCCAGGCCGGCGTGCCGGTCAAACTGGAACTAACCCGTCGCGAGGAGTTCTACGCGGTCCGCTCCCGGCACCCGATATCGATGCGCACCCGAAGCGTCGTCACCGACGACGGCGACATCGAGGCGCTCGACCTCTACGCGCTGTCGAACTCGGGCGCCTACGGGACCCACGGCATGACCGTCGCCCACAACGTCGGGACGAAGGCGCTGCCGCTGTACCCACGGGTGCCCAACGCCCGCTTCACGGGCGACGTGGTCCACACGAACCTCCCGATGGGCGCGGCGATGCGCGGCTACGGCGCGCCGCAGGGCCACTTCGCCGTCGAGGTCCACGTCGACGAACTCGCCCGACAGCTCGGGGAAGACCCGATCGAGTTCCGGCGCGAGCACGCCGTCCGCGAGGGCGACGTCGACCGCATTTCCGCCGCCGACTCGCCCGACCCCGAGCGGTTCGCCCGCGAAATCCGCTCCTGCGGACTGCGCGAGTGCATCGACCGCGGCCTCGACGCGGTCGGCTGGGACGACGCCGACCAGCCCGAGAACCCGGATCGCCACCGCGGCCTCGGGGTCGCCCTGTGCGCGCAGGGCAGCGGCGTCGCGGGCAAGGAACTCGGCGCAGCGAAACTGAAGATGAACGAGGACGGATCCTTCAACCTCCAGGTCGGCGGCGTCGACGTCGGGAGCGGTAACGACACCATGTTCACGCAGGTCGCCGCCGAAGTCCTGGGATGCGACCCGACCGACGTGGTCGTGAAGTCCTCTGACACGGACCTCACCCCCTTCGACTACGGCGCCTACGCCTCCTCGACGACCTACATCAGCGGCCGCGCGGTCAAGAAAGCCGCCGAGGACGCCAGAGAACGCCTGCTCGCGTGGGGGAGCAGAATGCTCGACAAACCCGTCGACGACCTCGCGACCGGCGACGGCGAGGTGTACAGCGAGGGGACCGGCGAGTCCGTGACGCTCGAGGAGATCGGGTACGAGGCGACCTACGGCGAGGACGAGCGCGAGCAGATCATGGGCGACGGCCACCACTCGACCGACGAGAGTCCGCCGCCGTTCGGCGCGCAGTTCGTCGACGTGACCGTCGACGAGCGCACCGGCGAGTTCGAGATCAACCAGTTGATCTTCGCCGCGGACTGCGGCGTGGCGATCAACCCGCCGCTGGCCGAGGGGCAGGTCGAGGGCGGCGAGCACATGAGCCTCGAGTACGCGACCAGCGGCACACTGGAGTTCGACGACGAGGGCAACCCCGAGACGCTCGGCTTTCGCGGCTACGGAATGCCACGGACGACGGACCACCCGCCGATGGAGACGATCCTCGTCGAGACGCACGAACCGACCGGCCCGTTCGGCGCGAAGTCCATCGGCGAACTCCCGACCAACGGCGTCGCGCCGGCGCTGTCGAACGCCGTCCGCGACGCAGTCGGCGTCCGCGTCACCGAACTGCCGATCACCCCCGAGAAGGTCCTCGCGGCGCTCGACGACGAGGGGGGCAACGCCGGGCCGTCGGAGTGAATCCGGTCGCCACCGCGCCCCGACCGGCCGGGCAATTCCCGCGTGAGGGCCAACAGTTATCCCCCCGGAACAGCACTGTTCGAACATGAACGGGCGAGCGCGAGGTGTCGCGTGACGTGGCCCACGTCGGCTTCCTCGTGACCGGCGGGCCCTTCGATAGCGAGCGCTGGCGGACCGCCTACGAACTCGGCCGCGCGGCGCTGGACGACGGGCACGAGGTGACCTACTTCCAGTACCTCGACGGCGCCCTGGTGCCCGTCGCCGACCAGTCGTTCCCCGACTGCGCCGACGGCGGCCTCTTCGACGAGATGCCCGCCGAGAAGTTCGCGGAACTCGTCGACGACGGCGCGACCGTCATCTGTTGCGGACTCTGTGTCGACGCCCGCGGGATCGACGCCGAGACCGACTACCCCGACGGCGTCGAGGTCGGACTCCTGCCCGACCTGGCGGACCTGCTCGGGGAAGCCGACAGGGTGATCTCGCTGTGAGATACAGTGATCTCGCTATGAGATACAGTGATCTCGCTGTGAAACGAAGGCTGTCGGAGGTGGTCGGGCGATGAAACGCGACGTGCTCGTGATGCTGACCCGCGCGCCCTACGGTCGCGTCCACGTCCCCGAAGGACTGCGCGCGGCCCGCGGTGTCGCCGCGGGGTTCGACCGCCACGACGTGACCGTCCTGTTCACCGAAGACGCCGTCTACGCGGCCCGGGAGTCGGTCGACCGCGCGGCGCTGAACATGCCAGGCCACCTGTCGGACCTCGACGCGGAGGGCGGCGACCTGGTCGCAGACGCCGACGCGTTGGCCGAACGCGGCATCGAACCCGACGAGATCGCACCGGATATCGCGGTCGCGGCCGGCGACGAGGTCGCGGCGCTCGTCCGCGCGGCGGACCACACGCTGGATTTCTAACATGCTCTATCTCATCGACAAACCGCTGGCCGACGTTGCGCTCCGGACCGCCGAGACCGACGACGACGCCGTCCTCGTCCTGATCCAGGACGGCGTCGTCCTCGACCCCGACCTCGACGCCCCGACCTACGCCGTCGCGAGAGACGTCGACGTCCGCGGGATCGACCCCCCCGCCCGCGTCGAGGTGATCGACTACGACGCGGTGCTCGAGTTGATCCTCGACCACGAGGTGAAGACGTTCGTATGACCGTCTTCGACGACCTCTCGGCCCTGCTCGACCGCGGCGAACCGGCGGCGCTCGTGACCGTCGTCGGCAAGTCCGGGAGCGCCCCGCGCGACGTGGGCACGCGGATGGTCGTCACGCCCGACGAGGAGTACGGCACCATCGGCGGGGGCGTCGTCGAGGGGCTCGCGATCGACGACGCGCGAGCCGTCCTCGCGGGCGACGCCGACCCCGGCGTCCGGACCTACGAACTCGAACCTGGCGGGAACACGGGGATGGTCTGTGGCGGCGAGATGGACGTCTTCGTCGACCGCGTGCAGGGACAGTCGCGCCTCCATGTCGCCGGCGCCGGCCACATCGGTCGGGACCTCGCCGCGCTCGCGGCGCGGGTCGGCTACGACGTGACCGTCGTCGACGACCGGGAGGAGTACGCCGACCCCGACGCGTTCCCCGACGGCGTCGACGTGCGCCACGGCGACTACGGCGACGTGCTCGCCGGGCTCACGATGGGCGAGGACGCCGCGGTCGCCGTGGCGACTCGCAGCGGCACGTTCGACGCCGAGGCCGTCGGGGCGGGCCTGGACGGCGGTGCCGGCTACGTCGGACTCGTTGCCAGTGAGACCAAGGCCAACCGCGTGCTCTCGGGACTGGCCGACGAGGGCTACAGCCGGCGGGACCTGGCCCGCGTCCGGTCACCGGTCGGCCTCAAGTTGGGCGGCGGCGGGCCGGCCGACATCGCGCTCGCGATCCTCGCGGAGATTCACGCCGTCGGCCACGACGCCGACGCACGTCCGGCGGGCGCCGACCGCCTCCCGCTGGAAGCCCTCGCGGTCGTTCGCGGCGGCGGCGACCTCGGTAGCGGCGTCGTCTACCGCCTCCACCAGGCGGGGTATTCCGTCGTCGTCACCGAGGTCGAACGCCCGACGGTCGTCCGCCGCGGCGTCGCGTTCGGGTCCGCGATGTACGACGGCGAGGTGGCCGTCGAGGGCGTCACCGGGCGCCGCGTCGACGACCTCGAGGCGGCCGTCGCGGCGCTTCGCGACGGCGACGTGCCCGTTCTCGCGGACCCGGATGGCAGCGCCGTCGCGGACCTCGACCCCGCGGTGCTCGTCGACGCGATCATGGCCAAAGGCAAGACCGACACCGGGACCCGCCGGGACGACGCGGACGTGGTCGTCGGTCTCGGCCCCGGGTTCGAGGCCGGTGACGACGTCGACGCCGCCGTCGAGACCGACCGCGGCCACGAACTCGGCCGCGTCTTCTACGAGGGCACCGCGAGCGCCTACGACGGCGAACCCGGCGAGCGCGAGGGGTACACTCACGAGCGCGTCGTTCGGGCTCCCGTGGACGGTCGCTGGGAGACCGCGGTCGACATCGGGGCAGTCGTGAGCGCCGGCGAGACGCTCGGGACGGTCGACGACGCGCCCGTCACCGCGGAGATCGACGGCCTCGTCCGCGGACTCGTCCACGACGGGATCGATGTCGGTGAGGGCGCGAAACTCGGCGACATCGACCCGCGCGGCGCGTCGGTCGACCACACGAAGGTCTCGGACAAGGCGCTCTGTCTCGGCGGCGGCGTGCTCGAGGCCGTGCTCCGACTGCGGTGAGCTGTTCCCGTCGCGTGACCGACCCGACGCCGACGGCCGACCGTGCGGTCGCTCACCGGGACACTGACTCGACGGTCGCGTCGACGAGTCGTGCCCCCTCGTCGTCGGTGACGCGTCCGACCTCGCGGTAGAAGACGTCCGCGTCGGCGAGCGCGGCCTCCGCGTCGGCCGCGCGTTCGGGCGGGACTGCGGCGAGGAGGCCGCCGCTCGTCTCCGCGCTCTCGCCGGTCTCGAGCCCGTAGCCGAACAGCCGCGAGAGCGCGGGCGTGCCGTCGATGACCGGCAGGCGGGTCAGTTCGACACCGACGCCCGAGCGGTCGGCGAGCGTCCGGGACTGCCCGAGCAGACCGAAGCCGGTCACGTCCGTCATCGCCGAGGCGTGCTCGCGGAGAGCGCGGGCCGCATCGCGGTTCGGAGTCGTCATCCAGTCGACCGCCTCGGCGCCGATCCGCTCGACGGGTCGCGGCGCCGTCTCGGCGACCGTCTCGGCGAACTCGCCGTCGGTCGTACGAAGCGCGCCCGCGGCCGGCTGGGTGCCAAGCGGTTTGGTCAGGTAGAGGACGTCACCGGGGGTCGCGCCCGCGCTCGAGCGCACCTGGTCGGGGTGGGCCGTCGCGGTCACGGCTCCGCCGGCGAGCGGCCACGGGTTCAGGACGGTGTGGCCACCGACCACCTCGCCGTCGACGGCCGCGAGCGCGTCGGCCATGCCGGCGACGATCTGGGCCGCGATGTCTGTCAGCTCTCGTGGGAGCGCGAGGACGACCAGACAGCTCGTGTTCTCGGTCGCGCCGGTTGCGAAGGCGTCGCTCGCTGCGTTGCAGGCCGCGATCCGGCCGAATTCGTAGGGGTCGTCGACCACGGGGGTGAAGAAGTCGACCGTCGAGACGAGCGCGAGGTCGTCGCGCAGTCGCCGGGCCGCGGCGTCGTCGCCGATGCCCAGCAGCCCCGTCTCGTCACCCGCCGCCGGCGACGTATCGAACCCCGCGTCGGCCAGCAACGCCGTCAGGTCTCCCTGTCCGACCTTGCACGAGCAGCCGTGGAGCTGCGCGTGGTCGGTCAGTGCCGGTCCCTCGGCCGACCGCTCCGGGTCGCCCACGTCTCAGTCCTCCGCCGCGTCGGGCGTCACGGCCTCGTCGGACGCGCCCTCTTCCGACGAGTTCTGGTCCGACGCAGTCTCGTCCGACGAGTTCTGGTCCGACGCAGTCTCGTCCGACGAGTTCTGGTCCGACGCAGTCTCGTCCGACGCGGTAGTGATCAGCAGGCCGAACGTGTCGTCGCCCGGTTCGACCCGGTCGTCGGCGTCGCGCACCTCGAAGCCGTGAGTCTCGCAGGACCGCCGGAGGTTGCGCTCGGCCGGCGGGTAGTCGCCCTCAACGACGAGGGTCTCGTCCGCGTCGAGGTCCGACAGCTCCCGGCGGACGATCAGCGCGGGACGCGGACAGACCTCGCCGGTCACGTCCACTCGTTTCATACCCGCCCGTTCCCCTCGGGCGGACTAAACGCTGTCGCCGACCCGGCCGGCGCCGTGACTGTCGCGTGGACTCACGGAAAGAATGTTGTCGCGGGCGGCCCAGTGTCCGGTATGGCTCTCGCGGATGCTCTCGGCCTCGGCGACCAGGCGCTCGTCTCGTTCGTCGGCGCCGGTGGGAAGAAGACGGCCGCGCGTCGACTGGTCGATGCGGGTGCCGCTCGCGGGCGTCGCGTCGGCTACACGACGACGACGCACACCCCTCCGCTCGACGGCCTCCCGGTCGTGCTCGCCGACCCCGGGCGGCTCCCGTGGCGGGCGGCCCCGTCGTCGACGGCCGGGGCATCTCCAGCGCTCTCGTTCGCCCGCGGGCGCGTCCCGGACCCCGACCGAGCGGCGCGGAAACTTCGCGGGTACGACCCGGCCACGGTCGACGACTGCTTCGCGGCCGGCCAGTTCGACTGGCTGCTCGTCAAGGCCGACGGCGCGCGCCGCCGCGAGTTCAAAGCGCCCGGCCCAGACGAACCGGTCGTCCCCTCGCGGTCGACGGACGTCGTCGTCGTGGTTTCGGTGCGAGCCGTCGGACGCCGGCTCGACGCCCCGACGGTTCACCGCCCGGAGCGCGTCGCGGCGCTGTCCGGGCGGTCGGTCGGCGACTCGCTCACGACTGCCGACCTCGCCGCGGTGCTGGCGGCCGAGGGGGGCGGCCTCCGCGGCGTGCCGGCCGGGGCGCGGGTCCACCTCGTGGTGAACAAGGCCGACACGCCCGCACTCACGACGCGGGGACGAGCGGTCGTCGATGCCGTCCGCGAGCGCACTGACCGGTACGCGACGACGCTCGTCACGGCGCTCGACCCGGACGGCGACACCGATGACGAACGCGCCGCTAATCCCGATGACGAACGCGAAAAATCGGTGTGAGTCGCCCCGTTCAGTTACTCGGGACTTCGCCGTTGATGCCCTCGACGTAGCTCTGCATCTCGTTGAAGAAGAACTCGTCTGGCTCCCCGGCGAACTGGGTATCCTGCCAGACTGTCCGGTCGCCGTTGATGAGTTCCTCCTGTTTGGTCTCGACGTCGCTGACGACATCGTCGGGGACCTGCGGGCCGAAATCGTCGAGGCCGACGACGCCGCTCTCCAGGCCGCCCCAGAAGGCGTCGGACTCCCACTCGCCTCCGGAGATGGCCTCCAGCGTCGGTCGGTAGTGCTCCTCCCAATTGAACGTCGCCGAACTCCCGTACCAGTCGCCGCCGGCCTCGGCCATCGTGGTGGTGTAGGTGAACGCCCACGCCTCGTTCTCGGCGGCGGTGCGCACCGCGGCCGGTGAAGTGTTGTGGTTGTTGATGACGTCTGCGCCGTTGCTGGTCATGGCGTTGACCGCCTGGGTCACCCCCTGCGGGTCGAGCCACTGGTTGGTCCAGCGGACGTTCGCCTCCACGTCGGGGTTGACCGTCCGCGCACCCTGGACGAAGGCGTTGATCTGGCGGACGACTTCCGGTATGGGGAAGGCGGCGACGTAGCCCAGCGTGTTCGTCTCCGTGAGGTGGCCCGCAGCGACGCCACAGAGGAACCGAGACTGGTAGAGCCGCCCGTAGTACCGCCCCATGTTCTCCCGCGTCTGGAAGCCCGAGCAGTGCTCGAAGATGGTGTCCGGGTAGTCCGGCGCGAGCTGGTACATCGGGTCCATGTACCCAAAGGTCGTGCCGAAGATGACATCGAACCCGTCGTCGATGTACTGCTCTATGACCTGGGTAACGTCGCCGGCGGCGACCGCCTCGCTGTACTCGGTGTTCACCCAGTCGTACTCCTCTTCGACGGTCTGGCGGGCGTCCTCGTGGGCCCGGTCCCAGCCGACCTCGCCGACCTCCGCCTGGTAGATGAAGGCGGCGTCGACCGAAGACATGTCGTCCGAGTCGGTCCCCGAACCGTCGGTGTCCGTCCCGTCGTCGGGGTCGTCGTCGGACCCGCTGTCGGGCGTGTCGGTACCATCCCCGGACCCGCTACACCCGGCCAGCCCGAGCAGTCCCGCGGCTCCGATCGCTTTGATCGCATCCCGTCGTGATCTCGTTTTCTCGCTCATACTTGTGTTACGAACTGCTATGATTTCGTGAAATCATGTGACACTCAGCTACCTATGACGGCGTTTTCACAGTACATGCCCACGTATCAGCCCTGGGTTATAAGTATTGTCTATAGCGATGTATTTGCCTCCGGATCACTGTGGACCGGATCCCGCGACGTTCGAGCGCACGAGGGGGCAGTTCGAGGGGGCAGTTCAAGGGGCAGTTCGAGGGATGGATCGTCAGTCGATCGGGAAGAAAAAACGGCGATCGGGCGGGTCGGGGTCAGTCCGTCTCGCGACTGTAGGGCTGGACCAGCCCGGACGGTTCGGCGAGATGGCTGTTCTCCGTCCGGGCGACGGTGAGAAACAGGACGATGAGCGTCGCCAGGTACGGGTACGTCGCCATGATCTGCGGATCGAGGACGAAGTCGATGATCGGGTTCAGCGTGCCCGCGAGGGGCGTCCCCGACGAGAGGGTCGCGTCGATCCCCTGGGTGTACAACTGGAGCGCGTCGAACAGGCCGAACAGGTACGCCCCCACGAGGATCCGTTCAGGGCGCCACTGCGCGAAGATGACGAGCGCGACCGCGATCCAGCCGCGACCGGCGACCATCTCCGCCGACCACAGCTGGATGACGCCCAGCGAGAGGTGTGCGCCGGCGGCACCGGCGAACGCCCCGCCGACGACGACGGCGAGATAGCGCATCTTGAACACGTCGACGCCCATCGTGTCCGCGGTTTCGGGGTCTTCACCGACCGAGATGAGTTCGAGGCCGAGGTTCGTCCGGTAGAGAAAGAGGTAGACGATCGGGACGAGCGCGAGCGCCATGTAGTCCGTCGCGGTGGAGCGAAACAGCGCCGGACCGGCGATCGGGATCTCGACGAGGTAGTCCCCCACGACCGGGACCGTCCGCTGTGGGAATCCCGAGATCCTGGTGCTGGCCCAGTCGTTGCCGAAGTAGGTGGTCAGCCCGGTCCCCAGAAGCGTGATCATGATCCCGCTGACTGCCTGGTCGGATTTCAGCGTGATACAGAGGAAGGCGTGGATGAGCGACATCGTCATCCCGCAGAGGACGGCGACGAGGAAGCCGATCCAGTAGTTGCCGGTGATCGCGGTGGCGATGACGCCGGTGAGCGCGCCGACGAGCATGATCCCCTCGACGCCGAGGTTGAGCACGCCCGCGCGCTCGCTGATGAGTTCGCCCATTCCGGCGAGGAGGAGGACGGTGCTCGCGGTGACCGTCGCGTCGAAGACGCCGGCGACGAAGCCCGCCATCAGACCTCACCCTCCGGCGTCGGCGCGGCGGGTCCGTCGGGCCGCCGTATCGAGATGTCGACGTGGTAGCGCTTGAAGAACTCCGCGGTGATCAAAAAGAGGATGATGAGCGCCTGGATGACGTCGATGATCGCGGCCGGGACGCTGAGCGCGACGCCGACGCTGGACCCGCCGACGAAGATGATGGCGAAAAATATCGCGGCCAGCATCACCTGCAGCGCGCCGTTGCGTCCGAGCAACGCGATCGGGATCGCGGTCCACCCGTACCCGGGGTCCCACTCGGCCCGGAGGCGACCCTGGACGCCGGCGATCTCGGTGATACCAGCGAGGCCGGCGAGCGCGCCGCCTGCGAGCATGACGAACAGGTAGATCCGGTACTTGTTCATGCCGGCCTGTTCGGCGGCCTCGTCGTTGGACCCGACGAAGGTGATCTGGTAGCCAAAGCGCGTCTCGTTGATGAGCAGGTAGGTCAGAGCGACGAACGCGAGGGCGGCGAGTATCCCGGCGTAGAAGTCGAAGCCGAACAGGGTCGGGAGCGTCGCGTCCGTCGGGAGGCTGTCGGTCTGGGGGAAGAAGCCGAACTCCGCCTGCATGGGGCCACGGACGAGGTAGCTTTTTACGTCGACGGCGACGAACGTGAGCAGCAAGGTCGTGATGATCTCGTTGATTCCCCAGCGGACGCGCAGCCAGGCGGGCACGAGCGTCCACGCCGCCCCCGCGAGCCCGCCGACAACGAACATCAGCGGGAGCAACGCCATCGCGGGCATGGAGACGTTCAACCCCACCCACGTCCCGGCAGCGGCCCCGATGAGCAACTGCCCTTCGGCGCCGATGTTCCAGAGCTGGGCCCGCAGCGGCAGGTACACCGCGAGTCCCGCGAGGATAAGCGGTGCGGCCTTGTTGATAGTCTGGGTGATCCCGAGTTCCGTGGTCAGCGTGGTGACGAACATCGCTTCGTACGCGGCTATCGGACTCACGTTCAGTGCAAGAAACGCGAGCGCGCTGACCGCGAGCGCGGCGAGGACGGTGAACACCGGCGTTCCGTACGCCAGCCACCGCGGTACGTCCTCGCGCGCCCGCAACTGGACATCCAGTCGCATCCCGGCTCACTCCGGTCCCCGGCGACCGACGGGATCGCTCGCGGACGAGCCGTCGCCGACCGGTCGACCGCCGTCGGTGACGGCCTCCGGTTGCGCCGACTCCGACTCCGCGCCGCCGTTCATCTCGAGTCCGATCCGCTCACGGTCGGCCGCTGCGGGCGTCGTCTCGTAAACGATCTCGCCCTCGTAAATCACGAGGATCCGGTCGCTCAGGTCGAAGATCTCGTCGAGGTTCTCCGAAAGGAGGAGGATCCCGGTCCCCTGTTTGCGCTGTTCGAGCAAGCGCTCGCGGAGGAACTCGATGGCGCCGACGTCGACGCCGCGCGTGGGCTGGTTGGCGACCAGCAGGTCGGGATCGCGGGCGATCTCGCGGGCGAGGATGAGTTTCTGGAGGTTCCCCCCCGAGAGGTCGTCGGCGACGGCGTCGGTCACGTCGTGGACGCCGCGAACGTCGAACTCCTCGACGAGTTCCTCGGCGTACTCCTCGAGCGCGTCGTAGTCGAAGCGGACACCGCCGAAGCGTTCGTCGTCGAACTCCTTCATCGCCGCGTTGTGCATCACCGGGAGGTCCCCGGCACAGCCGTACTGGTGGCGGTCCTCGGGGACGAACGAGACGCCGGCGTCGATGAACGCCCGCGGCGAGTCGCCGGACATGTCCGCGCCGTTGACCGAGATGGTGCCCGCGGTCGACTCGCGCACGCCCACCATCGTCTCCGCGAGTTCCTTCTGGCCGTTACCGCTCACGCCGGCGACGCCGACGATTTCGCCCTCGTGGACGGTCAGGTCGATCCCTGAGAGCGCCTCGATGCCGCGCTGGTCGTCGGCGCGGACGCCCTCGGCTTCGAGGACCGGCGGCCCGGTCGACACCGCGTCCTTTTCGAGCTGGAAGAGCACCTCCCGACCGACCATCATCCGCGCGAGTTCGCTGCGAGTCACGTCCGCCGTCTCGACAGTCCCCACGTCTTTCCCGTCGCGCAGGACCGTCACGCGGTCGGTGATCGCTTTGACCTCCTTGAGCTTGTGCGTGATGAAGATGATAGACAGCCCCTCGTCGGTGAGCTTCCGCAGCGTCTCGAAGAGCCGCTCGGCCTCGTTCGGCGTCAACACCGCGGTCGGCTCGTCGAGGATGAGCAGGTCAACGTCGCGGTACAGCGCCTTGAGGATCTCGACGCGCTGTTGCTCGCCGACGTCGAGTTCCCACACCTCCGCCCCGACGTCGACGTCGAAGCCGTACTCCTCGGCCAGTCGCCGGATCTTCGCTTCGGGCTCGTCGAGGCCGAGCGTGAACCGCTCCGCGAGCGACCGGACGAGGCCGTTCTCGCCGACGGAGGCCAGCAGACCGCCGGCGTCGGCGCCATCCCGGAAGGACTTCGACGGCTCGCGCATTCCGAGGACGACGTTCCTGGCGACCGAGAGCCGCTGGATGAGCATGAAATGCTGGTGGACCATCCCGATCCCGGCGTCGATTGCGTCTTGCGGCGAGTCGAGGTCGAGCACCTCGCCGTCGAGATAGATATCGCCCTCGTCCGCCGAGTAGAGACCGTAGAGGATCTTCATCAGCGTGCTCTTGCCGGCACCGTTCTCACCCAACAGCCCGTGGACTTCTCCCCGGCGAACCGACAGGTCGACGTGGTCGTTCGCCACGACGCCCGGGAACTCCTTGCGTATTCCCTCCATCCGGAGAAACGGGTCTTCAGCCATCGTTCTGAATCACGGACGTTCGTCGTCATTCCACCCTATAACGTCTATCGGTTGCCGCAAATCTCTGTGCGTGTTTTTCGATAACCCGTGCAGATCCGAATATACGTAGCACTACACTGCTGTCTTTTTCAGTAATTTTCGCGCATTTCCGATTCCCGCCGCAACGGGGCTGCCACCGGCCGGCTTCCGACTGGAGAACGAACTTACACATACTCTCCAACAATCACTATTAGGCCGCGTCCGACTGGCGTCCGTTCCCGTAACCGGCACCCGTGGGGTTCGTCCACACCACACGACTGCCCGTACCGTGCCCGCTCATATTGCGACGACCCGTACTACAACCGCCCGTACTGCAACCGCCCGTACTGCAGCCGCCCGGGCCGCTCTTGCCGCCGTACCGCTGTCGTCTCATTACGCCCTTATTCCCGTAATTCCCCTAATATTCCTAAAATTGTACCGTACACCCGACCGAGTAAAACGCGCCTTCTCCGGCCCTTTCGAAACGCGCGGTTTCTGCGCCTCAGCTGCGGTGTACGGACGAGTTATCCGACGGTTCAGGGACGAAAACGACCCGAGAGTGGCGAAAGGTGTGCAAACGTTTATTCCGGTTGCCACGGTTGGGCGGCGTATGGTAGCAGAGCAGCAAGCGAAGGCATTCTTCGACCGCGGGGTAGTGACGGTCACGGGCGCGCGCTCGGAGTCCCGGTACTCCCACTCCGACTGCGACGACGTACCGGCCGTTCCCGGTGACACCGCCCGTCCGCTCGACCGGACGACCGACGGGATCACCGCTCGCATCGCCGTCCGCGGAGTCGTCGACTGCCTCGCCGCCGGCGCCGTCGGCGAGGTCCGCGCGGGGGGGTCCGCCGCGACCGCGACCCGTGGAGGGGAGCGATGACGGATCTCCTCGTTACGAACGGGCGCGTAATAACGCAGGACGACGAGCGCACCGTCGTCGAGGACGGCGCCGTCGCGGTCGAGGGCGACGAGATAGCGGCCGTCGGACCGGCCGACGTGGTCGAGACGAACCGCGACGCCGACCGGGTGATAGACGCCGAGGGCGGCGCGGTCATCCCGGGACTGGTCAACGCCCACACCCACGTCTCGGACATCCTCTTGCGCGGGTCGTTCGAAGAGGACCGGGGCCTGCTCGACTGGCTATACAACGTCAAGCGGCCGGGGACGCTCGCGATGGAGGCCGACGAGCACGCGACGGCGGCGACGCTGTACTGCGTCGAGGCGATCCAGTCGGGCGTGACGACCTTCGTCGAGAACGACACCGAAGTCGTCTGGGACGACTGGTCGACCGTCGAGGCGAAACTCGACGTCTACGACCGCTCGGGGATCCGCAACGTCTACGGTGCGGGG